>Ga0209918_1001549_pt1 | contig 12102 bp, 10 predicted proteins | sample SalPonD_shore_MG_FD_185712 | JGI IMG/M metagenome (GOLD analysis project Ga0209918, IMG submission 185712) | Salt pond soil microbial communities from South San Francisco under conditions of wetland restoration - Salt Pond MetaG... | ecosystem: Environmental > Aquatic > Marine > Intertidal zone...
ACGCTTTTACTTTTTCACCAACCCTGGAATGCACATATACTGCTTCAGAGCAGAAATATCATTAGAGTTCATAATTGGTTGGAAGTTATAAGCTATATCAAGTATTTATGAGAAAACAACTTTTTTTTAAAATGCAATAGAAGTATATAAACATTAAACAACTAAATATTTGTCTTATGATTACCCTTTAATTATCATAACAGTTTTCGGTTGGTCAAAAAATATTATTTTATTAAATCTTAGATACATATTCTCATTAGTTAAATCAATACCCAAAACAATTCCATAATGATACCCATCAGATTTAATTCTTCTATCTTCTAATATTTGACCTCTCGCTTCGTCAAAATCTTTTTTACTTCGAATTTTTTTTATTTCCATAGCAATTTTTTTTATTCCTATATCAATATGACTTTTACCTGATATATTTTCTTTTATTTTTACAACCAAATAAGGATATTTTGCTTCTATCGATTTTTTTAAAGGTTCATAAAGTTCATTCTCATTTGGTAATTTATTTTTATCTAGTTTAGAACTTGAAATAGAATCGGATAAAAGGGTTTTTAATGAATTTTCTGATAAAAACTTAACTAATTTACGCAATATTGTAAAGTTTTCTTTTTGTTCTTCAGTTGATCTCATTGTTTTCTCATCAAAAAACCAACCATACTTTTCTACGAAAATTTTTCCTTTTCTTAGAAATTTATTTTCACTCTCATCTGGTTCATAAAGAAGATCTTCTTGTTTTACATTTCTTGCCATATTTAGTTCTATAAATTCAAGAATTAGAGAGGATATCGATTTTAAAAATTGATTTATTTCTTGATTAAGTCTAATTAAGATCTTTTTTGAAGAGACATTTTCAAATATTTCCTCTATATTATTAAGACCTATGTTTAATAAATCTTTGTTTAGTTTCTGCTCCTTAAAATAATTTAATAATGAAATTGTAATCCACTTCTCTTTATCTTTAAAGTTTTTAAAGTCATTTTTTATGCTATTAGAACCTTTTAACAACATTTTGATAGCTATTTGTAAGAATTTGTGAAATTTATTACTACGATAGAGTTTAGAATCTCTTTTAAGTTCTCTTAAGAATCCGATGTATGTTTCATCTATTTGTTCATTAGAGTTAGAATTATATCTTGGAACCGGTATAATGTTTAATTGACGTGTATTTGATGGTAGTTCCATATTATCCTCTTAATTAGATTTAATTTACATATCGCTAATATTATTTCCACTGAATATTTATAAATAAAAAATCTTTTTTTTATAGAAATTTATTATGTTCATAGATGCGCTCAACAGAATTTATTTAATGAACAAGTAATGTATGATAAAATAAAAGACCTATTTTATTATGATCGTAAGATAGCTTTACAAGATCCTGATATAATACCTTTAGATAATTGGATATAATACCTTTCAATTTATGAAGAAGACTTCTTTTTTTCCAGAATAAATTATTTTATTTTTTCAAATTTATTTTATTTTTCTGAAAGAATAATCGTTTTTCTCAATTAAAAACAATATTTGTACAGTATCAAAAAGATCTACCCTTTTTTGTATATATAGGTTCTGATATACCAAGATATTTTTCGGATAAGCATTTTCCTCCATATAATTTCTCTTTTGCTAAAATTTTCATATCATTAATATCATAGCGCAATTCTTTTAATCTCTCTAACGCACATTGAGGACACCAATTTCCTTTCTTTATGTTATCAGGAGTAGCCCACCAAATATTTCCACAAATATTACATTTCCATTTTAATTTGGTTTTTGCATTTATATATTTCTTTGATAATAATTCTCCTCCTCTTTCTTTAGCTATTTTTTTATATCTATTCAAATATTCTGATTTAGTTATTTTTAATCTCGGAGCTCCCCGTTCATCTAAATGGCAAAATGGACATAGCATTCCTGGTTTTCCCACTCTTATTCGATCTTTTATATTTTTACTCGAATTCTTCCATTCTTTATTGCATATTTTACATCTAAATCTTAATGGATTTGTATAACTAATATATTCATTTGATAATAATTCTATCTGGTTTTTTTCTACAATTTCTTTAATTTCTCTTAAATATTTCTTCTTTTTATCAGACATAAGAATATTTAATAGATTTGTCGTGATTCACTCTATATTTATGGATCTGATTATAGCATTATCTTAAGTTTAAAATTATTTATTTAAATAGCAATATTTAATGAAATATGAATTTAATAAGCTAGATTTACTAAAATTAGAAAGAAAAAATTGTTCTTCAACGATTGTGAATAATAAAATATTTAATTTTTCTATAATTTTCAAAAATATGAGTCAAACCTTTAATCAATTCGAAGGGAATGTAAATACCGCAAACATAAAATATATCGCAGATCCACAGCTACAGAACATCGTAAATGTATCAATCGCTCTTGCCCGACCATTATTAGTAAAGGGAGAACCAGGCACAGGGAAAACTTTGCTCGCACATGCAATAGCAGAAGCCTTAGGTAAAAGATTAATAGTATGGAATATTAAATCGACCAGTGAAGCAATTTTTGGCTGCTACCAATATGATACTATTAAGAGATTAATTCAAAGTTAAATTATAACTTGGAGATCAAACGATAGTAGATTTGGCAGCGAGGAGAGGGATGTAAATAATATCCATGATTATATCGAGCTTGGGCCTTTAGGACAAGCATTTGTTTCTGATGAGCAAGTCGTTCTTCTTATCGATGAAATCGATAAAGCCGATATAGAATATAACTAACTATATTCTACGGAAAATAGAGTTCCCGAACGATTTGCTTCAAGAATTAGATGTGATGGAATTTTATATCAAGGAAACAGATGAATTTATGAAAGCCAATCATCGACCTATTGTCATAATTACCTCCAATAATGAAAAGGAATTACCCGATGCATTTTTAAGAAGATGCGTATTTCATTATATTGAATTTCCAGATAAAGAATTCATGAGAGAAATCTGCAAGATACATTATCCTAATTTGAAAGATAATCTTTTAAATGAATGTATTAAGAAATTTTACCAATTAAGAGCAATTACAAACTTGCGTAAAATGCCTTCCACTTCAGAATTATTGGATTGGATTGGAGTATTACTCAAGAGCGGTATTTCAATCGAGAAGTTTAAGAGAAGCTTTCCATTTTTAGGCACATTAATAAAAAAGGAAAGAGACTTAGAAATGGCTTTAGATAAGCTAAAGTTTCCAACTTAATTAATTTTTCATTTCATACTTAAAAAAATGTGTTTATTTTGCTATAAAAGGAAAATGGGGACGTGAAAAGAAAAAAATGTTTGTTGACTTTTTTTATTACCTTAAAGAGCGCTTACCGGTCAGTCTCACGGAATATATGACCCTAATGGAAGCACTCGATAAAGGTTTAATTAGCAATATGATACAATTTTATTATATCTCCCGTTCCATTTTCTGCAAGAATGAACATCAATTTGATGTGTATGATATCGCATTTGCGAATTTTTTCAAGGATGCCCAATTAAAATTTCCGGATGATATTAAGCAACAACTCTGGGATTGGTTAGAAAAACCATTAGATTTAGATGAAATTGATCCACGATATCGGGAAGAACTTCAGGAATTTTTACACATGAATTTTAACATTGAGGAACTTCAACAGCATTTTGAGGAGCTAATGCAAAAACAGGATGAAGAGCATAATTTTGGAAGTCAATGGATAGGTACAGGAGGTGACGCACAATTCGGGCATTCGGGACGCAATCCGATGGGAATGAGAATAGGAGGAGGCTCAGGAATGCGCATGGCAGTTCAAATTGCCCAAAAAAGGATATTCAGAGATTATCGCAAGGATATTGTATTAGATACCAGACAAATTAAGGTAGCACTTAAGCGTTTACGCAAATTGGAAGAGATTGGCAAGTTAGATGAGCTGAATATCGATAAAACCATTAATAAAACCGCAAAAAATGGGGGGGATATTGAACTTGTATTTGAAAAACGAAGAAAGAATAATGTAAAATTACTATTATTGATGGATGTAGGCGGCTCAATGACTCCCTATGCTCATTTAGTAAACAAACTCTTTTCCGCAGCCAATAATATGTCCCATTGGAAGAAATTTAAATATTATTATTTCCATAATTGTGTTTATGAAACTCTATATGAAAATGCTCAGCGAAATCCGGATGAAGCCATCGATTTTGATGAATTTCTAAAAAAATACGATAAGAAATATAAAGTGGTCATAGTAGGTGATGCCGCAATGGCCTCTTGGGAACTAACCGAACGATATGGGTCAATATACTATTATCATCGAAATGAAATGCCAGGCATCTATTATTTAAGAGAAATTGAAAATCATTTTAAAAAGAATACAGTGTGGCTTAATCCAGAACTTATTAGGTTCGAATGGCAACCTTGGACGAGAAAGATAATTTCCAGTCTTATTCCTATGTATAATCTGACTATTGAGGGAATAGAGGAAGCAATGGATTATCTCCGTCGAGGAGGCAAACGCATGTATACTACCGTGGATCATCTGAAAAATTTTAATTATTAACTTTTTTATTCTTCAAAAAAAAGTTTTTTTCCACAATAAATACAATATTTTCTAGGAGAAGTTAGAATTTTACCACAAAATGGACAATAATTTATTGTTTTTACTTCTTTTACTTTTTGAATAACAATTTCTCTTCTTTTTTTCATCATTTTTTTATACTTTTTTGTTCCAATTATGAGAGTTATAGCCATAATGGATAAAAATGATATACTACCTAATGAAATTATTAAAATTCGTTGATTTTTTGAAAGTGTGGAATAATTATTTAAAGGATCTGAGTCTGATTCTATTTCTATTCTGTCAGAGAGACCATCCCCATCACTGTCCCAACTAATGGGGTCAGTATGGCTTATAAATACCTCATACCCATCTAATAATCCATCTAAATCGGAATCAGGAAATAGGGGATTAGTAAATCCATAATATTCATAATAATCATTTAATCCATCAAAATCGGAATCAGCACGTACGGGATCAAGTCCATTATAAATTTCAAATACATCATTTAATCCATCTGTATCATTATCATGAGGACTTGTATAATATACTGTTATTAATTTATTCCCAGAAATTTTCGCGGAAATTCCCCATGCACTAGCATTTTTATTATCACTAAAGTTTAAAGTACCATTATAGGTTCCAAATCCTGTCTCAGAGGTGGCATTATCAGTTAAATCTTCAACAATATAATCCTGTTCGTAAAGATTTAATACCGTTAAAAGTTCTAATTCAGTTATTAACCCTGTACCATATAAATTGAAATTAAACTCCAAACTATTATTAAAGTTATTGAAATTAATCGAGCCTAATGATGGAACTAATACTGTTTCACCAGAAATATCATTAGACTCTAATGGATGTTGATCAATGTACCAATTATACATATATGAGATTGTATTTGTACTAACATAGGGAAACATCTCATGCATTGAAATTACATCATCATCATTTGAATCAGTAGCATAACTATGTGATTTTAATAAGTAATGGGTGAATACCCCATGATTAAATTCCGAGGTGGACCAACTTTCTTCATCCTCCTCAGAAGAAGTCATTATATATCTTTCTGAATCTTGTATTGAATCTATGAATCCCCCACTAAAGCATGTATCTAAAAAGATATATTTTTCTGCACAATTTAATGTATCTAATTTTGAATCTAACTGAGATTCATAATAATAAGAAGAATCATATAGATATAGTCCCTTTGGATTACCAAATTCAGGTCCTCCATGACCAGAATAATAAAATACAAATATATCAGTTTCATTTATTTCGGATGATATTTGATCAAATGCATTATTAATGCCAGAACTCGTAGCTTCGGAATCTTTTAAATATTTAATATTTTCAGATTTAAAGTTATAAGTATTTTTTAATAGCGAATAAATAGCACGAGCATCATCATCTGCCCAAGACAAATCATTGTAATATCCGGGATAATCAGATATACCAATAATAATAGCATAAGCATTTTTGGATTTGAGAGATGATTTACTTTCTAAGATAGGTAATTCTTCTGCTGCTTCTAAATCATTTGAGTATAGAACTAACTCATTTTGCTCAAATTTTATATAATTATTTTTATTTTCGAAATTATTTGAGGATGCGGGTTTTAAATTAAAGAAAAGTGAAAAATTAATTGATATAATGAAAACTAGGAAAAGCAAGATTAAAAAAATTCTATATTTTTGCTTTTTTTTCATTCGAGTTTTATTCATAATGTTTAAATTAAATATACTAATTTTTTACTCTTAGATACTAACTTGATATCATTTTTGTTAAATAAATAATTGAATAAATCATTTAACTTAATACTAAAAAATTTGTAAAGCAGAAACGCTTATTTTTAATATGATAAATATTTATTTCTAAAAATATAAATAAGTTAATAATTTAAAGGCTTTAAATAAATGATTCCTATTTTTGACGGACATAATGATACCCTCCTTGTTTTATATGAATCAAGAAAAAGAAAAAGGCGAGATTTTTTACATAAAACCGCTTTTGGTCATATAGATCTCAAGCGTGCTCAAGAAGGAGGGTTAATTGGAGGTATTTTTTCAATTAATGTTCCTAATCAAAATATTAATTTAGAAACTAGTTCAAAACCTCTTTTAAAATTTACAAATAAGGGGTATGAAGTCAAAATGAATCCTCCTCTCAATCATCAATATTCTAGGAATTTTACAAATTCAATAATCCAAAATCTTTATGATATAGAAAAGAAAGCTAATGGAATAATTAAAATAATTAGGAATTACAATGAAATAAAGAATTGTATTACTCAAAATAAATTTAGTATAGTTTTACATTTTGAAGGAGCGGAAGCAATTAGAAAGGATCTTAAAAATTTGGAAAATTATTATGATAAGGGATTAAGAGCTCTAGGCTTCGTTTGGAGTCGACCAAATGAGTTTGGATATGGGGTTCCCTTTAAATTTCCCCATACACCGAATATTGGACCAGGACTTACAAGTTATGGTAAAAATCTTGTAAAGAAATGCAATGAATTAGGAATTATGATAGACCTCGCCCATTTAAATGAAAAAGGATTCTGGGATGTTGTTAACCTTTCTGCCGATCCGATTGTGGTTTCACATACAGGCGTTTATTCTTTATGCAATTCAACTCGAAATTTGACTGATAATCAAATTGACGCAATCGGCAATAGTGATGGGATAATTGGCATTTATTTTGACTCTACTAATCTATTGCAGGATGGAATGCCTAATAATAATATGAATTTGTCTGTTATTATCGATCATATTGATTATATTGTTCAGAGGATTGGAATAAATCATGTAGGCTTTGGGTCTGATTTTGACGGCGCACAAATGCCTAAGATACTTAAAGACATATCCCGTTTTCCAGATTTAATTAATGCAATTAAAGATAGAGGGTACATAAAAACATCATTAGAAAAACTTGCTTATAAAAATTGGTTAAGAATTTTTAAAGAAATTTGGAATTAAAACTTAGAATTATCAGATGATTTTTTCAAACTTCTTTTTTATTTTAATATAATTACAAATTAACATAGGTGTATGATTTTTATATAAATAATAAATTTATTATATTGAAAATCTCAAATTTCGAATTCAAAACCAAAACCTTACTTATATGGCAACCTTAATCGTAGCTGAGAAAAAAAAAGCAGCAAAAGCAATTGCAGAATCATTAGGTTCAACAAGAACAATAAAAGAGAATAAATCTATCGAAATATATGAAGTTATAAACAAAGATCTCTATGTGATTCCTTTAAGAGGTCACATTTTAGAGCATAGAAATTCAAAACAGTATAAAAGCTGGACACAATCAAATCCAAGAGAAATTATCACTAATCCCTCAGCAATCAAAAAAAAGCCGAAATCATATTCCTATCCGTATATTCAGGCTCTTAAAAAGTACGCTAAAAAATCCAATAAATGTATCATAGGAACTGATGCAGATATTGAAGGATGTAATATTGGATTATTCGATGCTTTACCTTTTATTAAAAATGAAAATCAAAATATCAAAATATCACAAATGTGGCTCAGCTCTTTACAGAAAAATGAAATTATTACTAAATATAACAATCAAATACAGCCAAAATGGAGTTGGGCAAAATCTGGGGAAGCAAGAGCCTTAATTGATGCAATAATCGGGTTTTCTGCCACGAGAGAGGTTACAAATACTTTAAGACCCTTACTTACCCAAATTAATCGGAAATTTGTATCTATTGGGAGAGTCCAAACATCTCTGCTCTATTTAATCTATTTAAGAGATAAAGATATAAAAGACTTTACTCCCATACCATATTTCACTATCGATGGAATTTTTTCTTATAAAAACTATGAATTTAAAGGATATCATCAATCAAATCCATTCGAACAGGATCAAATTCAGTATGTAAAATCTATTTATAATAAAATTAAAGACGAATTACTTGCTCATATTATTAATAAATCAAGGAAAGCGAAGATATTAACTCCTCCCACTCCTTTAAATACCTCAAAAGCTCTCATATTATTAACTAGAGAACTTCATATTAGTGCTAACCTTGCATTGAAGGTAATGAATGATTTATATCTTAATAAAATTATAACATATCCTAGAACAGATACCGATATCTATAAAAATAACTTTGATCATCAAGAAATTATTCAGAAATTTGGTAATCATTCGACTTATGGTAATTACTCTTCACAATTATTAAAAAATAATCGACTCCAACCGACAAAAGGTAAAAAAGACGCGGGAGATCATCCACCAATAACTCCTCTTGAGAGTCTTGAGTCAAATAGTCCAAAATTAAAGAATAATCTCCAAGTAAAAGTATATGATCTCTTATCAAGACATTATTTGGCCTTATTTGGGGAAAAAGCTACGGAATCTAAAGTCTCTCTAAAATTATCCATAAGAGATGAAATTTTTAATTCATCTTTAGTATCTCTTATATCTGAGGGCTTTTTGAGAATTGCACCTTTTTTGAAAAAAAAATATAGTCCTTTAATAGAAATAGAGACAAACACATTGCCAATTAAAACTATTAATTTAAATAAAAAGGAGACGAAACCCCCTCCATTTTACAATGATACTTCTTTATTACGCCTAATGGAAAAAAATAATTTAGGCACGAAATCTACACGCCCAGTAATTATACAAACACTAGAAAAACGAGGATTAATAATAAAAAATAAAAGACGTTATAAAATTACTGAATTAGGGATCTTTCTTATAGAACATTTGATTAAAGTGTGGTTGCCTTTTCTTAAACCTAAATTTACTCAAATGATTGAAACATTATTAAACGATATTAAAGAGGGCGTAAAGAGTAAGGATTCTGTTATAAAAGCAATGAGAACCATTTTTTTAAAATTGTTTGATAATTTTCTAGCAAATAAAAAACTTCTTGAATCAAAAATTTCATCTGTGGATACTAAAAAATTCCAATCTGATTCTGCTAAAAATAAAAATATTACCTCTGCAGATTGTCCTCACTGCCATCAAGCAAAAATGAAATTGATAACAACTAGAAATAAAAAAAGATTTTTAGTATGTTTAAATGAGCAATGTCCTACAAAATATCTAAATGTTCCGAATAAGGGTAAAATATATATATTAAAGAATTCATTTTGTTCAAAATGTGGATTCAACGTATTTAAAATTTACACATATAAAAACAATAAATCTTTTAATTATTTTATGTGTCCTAAATGCTGGAATGACGGATTAAAAGAAAAAATATCAGGAAAAGGATTTTGTTCTTCTTGTGAAGATTATACCATAAAAAATAATAAATGCATTAAAAAAAGCTAAATATCATTAATATCAAGAGTTTTATGTTTATATCGTGAATATGCGGCTCTTGTTAATCCCACATAATTATCTGATAATTTATAGTACATTTTTCCGTCAATAACTTGCTTTTCAACATAGTCGTTTTTTAAAATCTTATTTAACGAATGAATCATAGTGGATATGGTTACAGACCCAATATAATGTTGTTCTTTTTTCGCAATCCTAATAATTTCTAATTCTGAATGCCAATTACCATCTAAAAGTGTTTCTAAGATTTTATTTTTAACGGGAGTTCGAATACTTTTAATTTTATTAAAAAGGGGTCCATAATCAGGCTTATAATACTTTTTCATTATTTTTCTGGGATTTAAATCAGCGTTCTCTAAATTTTCCATAATCTTATTCACATAATTTAATAAGCTTATATTATAAAAACTAAATAATCATTTTTATAAAATTAAATATAATATCTCGATATTATCTTTGATCCTTCGCTTTAAAATAACTAAAATGCAAAATAAAAGCTATAATTTCTCCTAAACCAAAAATAAAGAAATCATATTTTATAATAATTCTTCGGGAATTCCATTCCTAAAATAAGAAGATCTTGTAATCCATTTGTCAGAGAATTCAGGAAGAATGGCTAAGATGGAGCCTCCAATCCACACGGAATTTCTTCTTTCGCGCGGGGCTATTATTTTAATGCCGAGATTTTCTTTCTTTCTCCTTGCTAATTCTAATTCTAATTCTTGATATAAACGAGATTTTAAATTAGGAAACATTGATGAACCCCCCGATAAAAAGATTTTTTGCAACAATTTTGGGCGTACATCGACATCACATTTCTCTAATACATCTAATATTGCCTCATGTAATGGTTTAAACTCAGAATTTGATTTAGGCTTGAATAATATTTCTGGAATAATAAATCTTTCTTTACTTAGGGTGATTGTTGAGCCATCAGGTAAATAATATTCCTTTTTATACTGACTACTCCTTCGCAAATCTTCTTTATAATCTAACGATACAAAGCAAGCTTTCTCTTTAAGTGCCCGCATGATTTCTCTTCTTATTGAGGTATCGGGGCTAAATCCTGTACTATTCTCTACAATTTCACCCATATATTTTGTTAAAAATTTGCCACCAATCTCTAGCACTTCTATAGCATGATCGATTATGTAGCCTTTATATATGGGAATTATTCTCGTACTACTTTCACCTATTTCTACTATTAATCCTGTCTGAAAACCACCCGAATATAGAATAAGCATAGTGTCCAATATAGGATAAAAGGCTCGACATTGAATTTCTTCTAAAAATATTTCAAATAATCGTTTCTTATCTTGAGAGGGAAAAAGAGGATGAATGGCAAAAAGCACATTTACAAGAGTGGGATCAACTCTTAAATTATAGAAGGCATAATCGACTAACTTTCTAAAATAATTCCAATCTGCGATTTTACCTTTTTGGATGGGATTATAAATTTTATATAATCCTACAGACTGGATTTCATCTCCCACATATAATTCTTGATCTAACTTCATAAATTTCTTATCTAATTCTTGATATTTCGGTTTCCCTACTCTTGTAAAAAATTCAAGGGAGGGGTTATCTTCTCCCGCAAATCCAACCTTAGAGCTATATGCGCCGATATCCATTACAATTGTTCTATTTACCATTTTTTCTAAATTTAAACCGATTCATTTTTATTAGTAAGAAAAATTATGATAATGCGATAGAAATTATAATCCTTTTTTGATAATAATAGAAAATTTTTTTATTAAATTTTTAGTATTATAAAAGCTCGTATAAAAAATTTTAAAAATACAGTATGCATCTAAAATTAGAAAGAGACTTAGACCATAAAATTAAAAATTACAATAAAAATAATAATTCAGTTGATCTATATGATATTTTGATTTAAAAAGAGCTGTAAAATATTATATATATATAAAATTGATAAAAAGATTTTTAATTATTCGCCACGCATTATCTTTTTAAGCCGGTCTAATTCGCCCAGCATTTCATCACGAAGCGAAGAAAGTCCTCCTCCCTCAACTGAGCTTGTAGTAGGAGTAGATGGCGTAGTGGATGCGCTTGGGGGTCCAGCAGCAGGTGGCTTTGGAGGGGTAACAGGTGCTTTCGGTGTTTCAGCGGGAGGTGCGCTTGGGGGTCCAGCAGCGGGTGCTTTAGGGGGTTCAGCAGCAGGTGCTTTAGGGGGTCCAGCAGCAGGTGCTTTAGGGGGTCCAGCAGCAGGTGCT
>Ga0209918_1001550_pt1 | contig 12099 bp, 11 predicted proteins | sample SalPonD_shore_MG_FD_185712 | JGI IMG/M metagenome (GOLD analysis project Ga0209918, IMG submission 185712) | Salt pond soil microbial communities from South San Francisco under conditions of wetland restoration - Salt Pond MetaG... | ecosystem: Environmental > Aquatic > Marine > Intertidal zone...
TATTCTGTCTCGGAGGCGCCTATACAAGCCACCTCGAAGAGCGGAACCGAGATCTCTTCACTGTCCCTGAACAGTGGTATGTTCCCCGAAGCTCCATCGTGGGTCCGGATTCGCCCATCGTGCTCCCAAAACGAATTGCCGGACAGGTGAAGCCTGCAGCAGAACTGGGCGTCGTGATTGGTGAGGGTGGCCGTAACATCGATGATGAGAAGGCCCTTGATTTAGTAGCGGGCTATACGGTTTCAAACGACGTCACGGCGCGTACCGATTGGCCGGGACCACGCGGATATAAGATCATGGATACCTTCAATCCGCTTGGCCCTGCTATTACGCCCTCTACAGCCATCAACAACCCTCTTGACTTGGACATTCGTATGTACCTTGACGACGATACTATTTGCGAGGGAAGCACCCGAGGCCACAGGTTCACAATCTCATTCATGATCAGCTATATGTCCACCATCATCGAACTCCGACCGGGTGACATCTTGTCGACCGGAGATCCCGGTGGAGTGTCAGGCCAACTAATGGCGGGACGCGAACTTATCACGGAGATTGAATCAGTCGGCACACTGAGAAATCCGATAGTTGAACAATGAATGACTAACTGAATATATTCGATTAAACAGCCAGCGATAGGCCGAAATTGGTGAAAATCGAATTGACCATATCTATATTTGTCCCATAGCTATTTACTAGTTGAGGTATGGAACTCCCATGATATCCATGAATACCACACGAAGGAATATTCCAGAGAGACACCAAGGAAATATCGAAATAGTCGAGAACTTGATCAGTCCCCGGTTTCAGGAACTCGGACCGAAGATACAACTCCCTAGGATTAGTCGCAAGGTCGCCGAGCGGATTGCTAAGAATGTGGAGGATGGGAGTTATGAGTTCGAAAAAGTTGAATGTCCAGTCTGTTTTGGTACTCGCTTTGAACGTCTCGGGGAGGTAGACCGATATGGTCTCTACACCCCAATTAGCATCTGTGTCAAGTGTGGTCTCATTCAACAGAATCCGCGAATGACCGAGCAATCTCTCGCCAACTTCTACGAATCCGACTACCGGCCTCTTCACGACACGACCACTGTGGTGGGAGAACAAGTAAGGACAAATGATCACTTTTCAAGCCGGCGGCTAGCAGCCGACCGATTCCGGCGAAGCTACTCTCAAGCGGCCCCAATATACAAATTCATTGAAAACAATATTCCTATTCCCATGGAGAACCTGCGTATTCTCGATGTCGGAATGGGTGCCGGGGGGACATTAAAATATTTCGAAGAGCGTGGTCACACGGTTACTGGCTGCGATCTTGGATCTGAGTATGTAGAGTACGCCAGAGAGGTCCATGACCTGGATGGCTTTGTCGGGACAATAGATGACCTTGGAGTGGATATTTCAGAATTTGATCTCGTCCTCTACATCGGTGTCCTTGAACACATTCCTAACCCTGTTGATCAACTCTCGACGCTTCATTCACTCGTCGAGGACGTGTTTGTGTACAACACACAATGGGGATTATATGCCTACGAGAAGTATCAGATGGACATTCTGCGAAAGATACAGTTGGCCCATATTTATTATCCGAGTCTCAGGACGATGACCAACATATTCCGTTCAGCAGGCTTCTCCCTTGTTTCGGGTACCGAGGACATTCATTCTATCTACCATTCGGTTCAGGAGCCAGGTGAATACGTTAGTGACTACTCACATGCCCTGGAATTCCTTAACGGCCTTGAACGTCGTCGTTTCCTGTATCTGAATTACTACCTCCAACATCCCAAACTGAAAACTACTCTAAAGCGCTTCGGATTACTCGGATTCGCCGAGGAATCATGGTCACATCTGCGACAGCTAAGGCCTCGACTTTGATGATTACTCGGGTTCAGTTGATACGTACGACGTTGTACCAAACAGATAATTTAAATGGCTCCGGTCACCTCGCCTCGTTATGACCGAGGTATGGGTCGGAGAGCGTTGCATTAGTGACGACGAACCGATTTATTTTATTGCCGAGGCGGGGATTAATCACAATGGGAGTTTGCAGATTGCAAAACAACTGATAGACATCGCGGTCGACGCAGGTGCCGATGCTGTCAAATTTCAGAAGAGAAAACTCGAGGATACGTATATTGAGGAGATTGTAGAGAATCCCTCAATAGGCGAAATGGGCCTTGAGTACACGGTTTCGAATTTAAAGGATGTCATACTCACTGACGATGAGTTTGCCGAGCTCGCAAATTATGCCAGAACACGCCGGATACAGTTCCTCTGTTCACCGTGGGACAACACAAGCGTCGATTTTCTAGAAAGGATCGACATTCCCGCATACAAACTTGGTTCGCCTGACATGACGAACTTTGTTCTCATTGAGCGGATTGCAGATACCGGAAAACCACTACTCGTCTCAACGGGGATGTCCGAGGAAAGTGAGATTGATCGCACCGTTGATTTCCTAAACGGTCTTGGCGTCGAGTTTGGCCTACTTCATTGCCGTAGTACATATCCTGCGCCATTCAAGAATCTCAACCTCTCATTTATTGAGGAGTTGAAATCACGGTACGGTGTCCCAGTGGGCTATTCAGGACACGAGCGCGGTATAGCGGTATCAGAAGCAGCCACAGTCATGGGTGCATCGATGCTCGAACGTCACTTTACCCTCTCCAGGGATATGGACGGACCAGATCACGCGGCGAGCCTCTCGCCGACTGGCCTTCATAAGACGGTTCGTGACATTCGGGCCATAAAGGAGAGTATCGGGGTCCCCCGTCGCCACATGACGAGAGGTGAATACAACAACAGAGTTTCACTTGGTAAGAGCCTCGTCCTGACCGAATCCGTTGAAGCAGGCCAAGAAATCACTAGAGACTTGTTGACGGCGAAAAGTCCCGCAAAGGGCATCTCTCCACAGGACCTCTACACAGTCGTCGGTTCCAAGAGCGCGTGTAGGCTTGACCGAGATACTCTCCTCCAATGGGAGGATCTCGACCTCGGGGACAAGGTATTGGATGATTACGACGTCCACTTGGACAACTGGGGGGTCGTGGTTCGTTTCTCTGACATCGACAAACACGATTGGGGGAACCCCGACGTCTTCGAGTTCCGAATTAATGGCGCCGACATCGATGAGCCCTTTGAAGTTGAAAAACACAACAAAGAGTTAGGAATTCACGCACCAGAACAGAAAGGGCATGACATCGTTGATTTGAGTGCTAGGAGCGAGGCCAAGCGCCGAAGGGCTGTCGAAATAATGCAGAAATTAATTGATAAGGTTCGAACAGATGTGAAACCTGCGTTCAACTCGGAGGAGCCCCCAATCGTAATCCATCCCGGGGGGATTACCAGAGATCACATGGACCTCGACGCCACGTCCGAGATGAACGAGGCGCTTGAGCGAAGTATGGCGGAACTCGATGGAGAGGGTGTGACTCTATTGGTCGAGAACATGCCACCGTTTCCTTGGATATACGGGGGGCAGCAATATCATAATAACTTCATGCGGGCCGACGAGATTGCGGAGTACTGCGAATGCAACGATCAACGGATTTGTTATGACACATCTCACGCTAAACTCTGGTGTAATTATGCCAATGCTGATTTAGTGGACCATGCGGAGACCCTATTACCGTATACCGATTATCTACACGTCGCGGACGCCGCAAGTTTGGACGGTGAAGGCATTCAAATCGGTGAAGGCGAAATCGATTGGGAGTCTCTGGCCCCAGTGTTCAGTGACTTCGACGGTCCGATCATCACGGAGATTTGGCGTGGACACGAACGGCGAGGACAAGGGTTTAAAGAGGCGGCTAAACGGCTGGAGCAGTATTGGTGAGCTGAGGTCGGTAGAGGGCCGGCGCCACCCACATTCCCTGCGGTGACTCTGCCGGGAATTCCGACCTTTTCGGACTGGGAATACCATCCATAGGGGAGGACCATCATGCCACAGGACACCGATTCCAAATTCCGACAACTGTTCAAGGGGAGCGGCGTTGTATTCTTCGGGCTGGTCTTCGAGATGGGATTCTCCTTCGTGGCTGTACTTTTGATTGCCCGATTTTTCGGGAAGGTGGATTTCGGTGCGGTGTCCATTGGCGTGACCGTGATGGGCTTTGCGGCCACACTCTCCCTGCTCGGGTTGAACCAGGGAATCGGTCGTAACCTTCCAAGGTATGCCGAGGATTCAAGTAAACGAGGTGTAATCCTCTCGGCTTACCAACTTGCACTTCCCACCTCCTTATTAATTGGGGGATGTATTGCGTTTTTCGCTCCTGTCATTGCATCGCGTGTCTTTAGTGATCCTACAATCGGGCCGATTCTTCGCGTGTTTGCCGCAGCAGTCCCTGCGGTCGTTCTCGTCAGACTATCTATGGGTGTCATTCAGGGGCTTAAGCAAACGCGCGGACGGGTTGTGGTTCGGAACGTCGTTATCCCTGGTACTCGCTTCGTAATTGTCCTTGCAGTTCTTATTACAGGTTATCAGATTATCGGTATCGCATACGCCTACGCTTTTGCCTACGTCATCGCTGCCATTGTGGGCACGTACTACGTATTGACTAAGAGCACTTTACTCAAATCGGTGAAGCCAGTGGGGATGCATGCGTCCATGCTCAGGTTTTCTGCTCCACTTGTTGTCAGTACAGCCATGACAAATGTGTTGGTAGATATTGATACGTTGCTCCTCGGAGTCAGTCCGGCTACCACGACGGGCGGCGTCGGGGTTTACCGGGTAGTATACCCAATTGCGTCACTCCTTCCTATCGTTTTGACTGCCCTCTCGTTCCTCTTTGTGCCTATCATCTCTGAATTACACAGCCAGGGTGCTTATTATGAGATGCACCGCATGTACCAGGTCGCCACGAAGTGGGCGGTATTTCCGACGATTCCTGTGTTCTTCGCGATTGCGCTGTTTCCAAAGACGGTGATATCTCTCACCTTCGGCCCCCAATATGTTGTAGGCGAGGCTGCGTTGATTGTGCTTGCGGTTGGATTCTTCATTCCTGTACTCGCCGGTCCGAACTCCAGCGCGCTTACGTCAATCGGAAAGACGAACGCCCTGATGTACGTCGACGTGATCACAGCGATGACGAACGTCGCCCTGAATCTGTACTTGATTCCGCAGTACTCAATCCTTGGTGCAGCAATCGCGACTTCAGTGGCCTACGGTTTACAGAACCTTTTCTACTCAGCGATCCTATTCTTCTCGACAAAGATCCATCCCTTCTCTCGCTCTTTGTACCTCCCTGGAAGCATGTCGATCATCATCGGAATTGCCATGTGGTATGCAACCATAACCAACGTCAAAGTTACCCCCTTGGTGTTCCTTGGTCTCTTAATCACCTATACGATCATACACTTCGTGGTAATCTTATCGATGGGAGGAATCGAACGCGAGGAAGTGATGATTGTGTTGAGCTTTGAGGAGCGATACGGGGTCGACTTGGGCCCTTTGAAGCGGGTAGCCAGTTGGTTCATCTGAACCCATTCCAAGATTATATTGGAGAACTAAGCAGAGAAATCGTGGACATGATGGCTCAGTTCAATCTAGCTTTTAAAGTACCGTACAAATACCCCGCCCCCACGAAAGCGGTCAATAAAACGAGCGCGATGAGTTGTCTCGCTGTGGCTCCGTTTTGCCCCAATACGAGCACGCGAAGACGCTTAGGGAATCCATAGACGATCAGTTGGTAGAGAAAGTCCGATTCCTCCTTGGATGATCTACCCGACAAAACCTGTGAAATCGTGGCTTTTGAGTACCCCTGCCAAAAAGCGCGTTCTGCCAACCAGCGTTTTCGGATACGCCACTCGAACACTTTGTGATGAACTAATGCCTCGGGATTGTACATGACGCCTCTCCCTTTACGCTCCCACAGACGAGCACAGAGTTCCGTCTCGCCTCCTTGAAGATTGGCATCTCCTTTCCGTCCACCGATATCTGTATCGAACCCCCCCAAATCTAAAAACACGTCTCGACGAAACGATATGTTTGACCCAAAGGTATTACGTACTTCACCCGGCTGATCAGTGAAACCACGATAGGTAACTCCAACGAGCCAATAGTACTCCTCTGGTAGAAATGTCGGTTTACCTGCCACCCAGTCACCAACTATCTTACCCCCGGCGGCGATAGCGCCAGTTTCCTCATATGTCCTCACGAGTTCGGCAATCCACTGCTCGTCAGCAATAGAGTCATCGTCGATGAACGCTACGACGTCTCCACTAGCCAGCTCCGCACCCACATTTCTGCTTGAAAGTAGTCCGAGGTTCGTATCGTTCATATGGAGGATAATCTCCTTGACATCTCCATACTCGTCTTCGACTCGCTCGTATACCTCCCTCGACCCATCCACAACGACAACAAGCTCAAGGTCATCGTAGGTCTGCCCCCGAATGCTCTCAGCTGCCTCTATAAAGTGACCGTACATTTCCAGAGTGTACGTACACAGGACGACGCTGACCCGCATCATTCGACACAGGATTCCATTAGCTTATAACAGCAAGGGTTCCAATCGCTTCCAATCCGATGCTGAACTAGTCGCTTTCAAAGTGAACGAATTGGCCCGCAGTTCGAACGGTCCGTATCGAATTCCTCGCCGACTGGGGGTGGTCCGACTTGGAGGACTCCGTTGAACCCGAAGAGGCCGCTTCTCTTCCAACTCCAGCGAGGTGTCGATGGTAAGCATCAACAGAATTTGAGCGTGCTGTGGCCTACCAGTCGGCCTCGATACTTTGACGGCATCGATCTATTTTGTTGTCATGCCAGTCCCTTCTTGTGAGCACACCCAACTCGGCGAAGCACGCGGCGATGGTCGTCCCCACGTAACCGCTGCCGACGATAGAGAGGTCCATTAATCGAGCCGACTTCGGCGGCGATAATCAGGGTTTGGACTCCCGAAGATCGTCGAGGGTCGGTCTACCTCCGCGGTTCTTGAACCAAACCCCCATTACCCACCACTCCCACCAACCCCGCATGACCGCAACCCGATGGTGGGTCAAGATGGCCGCCCGGTGGCTCGCGCGCGTCGACGGCGTCTCCGGGATGATTCAGCTCGCGATGCTCGGGCTCACCGGCATCTCCACCGCCACGCTCACCCTGAGTCAGTACGGTCACGGCCAGTACGCGTGGCCGCTCATCGTCGTGCTGCTCCTCGGCACGCTCGTCTTCACCTACCTCTACACGGAGGGCGGGGTCTGGAACCAGGTCGCCCGCGACCGCCAGGACCTCTCGTCGAACTTCGCCGGTCCGTCGATGCGCATCAACAACGAGCTCCTCGCCCGTGCGATGGCTGCCGCCCAGGTCAACCGCGAACTCACCCCCGACGAGCGCGCGGCCGTCAAGCGCGAGCTGGACCACGCCTTCGACGAGTACCGCGACGGCGTACGGCTCGAGGGGTGAGGGGGCACAGGAACCGTGACTATGTCGAAAGACGACCGCGCTCACGGCGTGACGCCGGGGCTCAGCCGCGACTACGCGGACCGAACGGCGGAGCGGCAGGCGGCGTTCGTCCGCCCCCACCTCGAGCCGGGGATGACCCTCCTCGACCTGGGCTGCGGCCCGGGCACCATCACCCTTGGACTAGCCCGGGCCGTGTCGCCGGGACTCGTCATCGGCCTCGACCACGACCCCCAGCACGTCGCGGAGGCCCGGGCGGCCGCCGAGGCGGCGGGGGTAGATAACGTCAGGTTCCTGGTCGGCGACGCCCTGTCGCTCCCGTTCGAGCCGGCGTCGCTCGACGGCGCCTTCGAGAACAACGTCTTCGTCCACCTCGCCGACCGGGCGGCGGCCGCCGCGGCGGAGCTCCACCGGGTCGTGCGCCCGGGCGGGTTCCTCGCCGCGCGGGACGCGACGGCCGACGCGGTGCTCTGGGGCGCGCAGACCGAACCGATGGCTCGGTTCGACGACCTCTTCACCCGGTGGCAGCAAGCCCGGGGGAGCGACATCGCCATGGGGAGCCGGCTCCCGAGGCTGCTCCGAGAGGCGGGCTTCACCCGGACGGCCATCGACGTCTCCGCCGACACGAAGGGCACGCCCGACGCCGTCGAGGGGCACGCGGCCATCATGCGCGGCCTCCTCGACGGCCCGGTGGGCGAGCTGAGCCTCGAGCGCGGCTGGGCCGACGCCGACGACCTGGCGCGGATGGACGCGGCCATCGAGGACTGGGGCGCCGACCCGGACGCGTTCTTCGCCAACGTCCACGTCGAGGTCGTCGGCTGGAAGCCGAGGTGACGAAGGGGAGCCGGGGTGACGAGGGGAAGCCGGGCTGAGGGGGTCATCGACGCGGGGAGCCCGCCGGAACCAATATGCCATACACATACATACACAGACGTATGGCGACGAAGACCATCTCGCTCGCCGAGGACGCGTACGACCGGCTCGCCGCCGAGAAGCGCGAGGGAGAGAGCTTCAGCGACGTGGTCCGCCGGCTGACCGCCGGGGTCAGCCTCGCCGCGTTCCATGGGGTGCTCTCCCCGGAGACGGCGACCGACCTCGAGGACGCCATCGAGGCGACGCGCACCCGACACGCCGCCGAGCGGGTGGCTCGCGTCGATCGATTCGTCGACGACTGGCCGTGATCCTCGACACGTCGTTCCTCGTCGACGTGCTCCGCGGCGACGACGCGGTCGTCGAGTGGGAGCGACGCCTCGACGGGGAGACCCTCGGGCTGGTGACGTCGGTGAGCGTGATGGAGCTCTGGGAGGGCATCCAGCTCGCCGACGCCTCGTCGGAGGAGCGCGCGGCCGTTCGGACCCTGCTCGAGGGGCTCGTCGACGTCGCCTTCGACCGCCCGGCCGCGATGCGTGCCGGTCAGCTCAACGCGGTGCTTCGGCGGCGCGGCGAGCCCGTCGCGGTCGAGGACGTCATGATGGGGGCGGTGGCCCTCGAGCGGGACGAGCCGGTCCTGACCCGAAACGCCTCGGACTTCGAACGGCTCCCGGACCTCGAGGTCGTCACCTACTGACGCGACGCCGGACGGCTGCCGACCCTCGCTCCCCGTCCCTTCGTCACTCCACGGTCACGCTCTTCGCCAGGTTCCGGGGCTTGTCGATGGCCCGGCCGTTCACCCGCGCCACGTGGTAGGCGAACAGCTGCAGGTAGACGTTCGTCACCAGCGGCTCGAGCTCGCCCAGCGCGGGCACCCAGAACGTCTCGTCGAGGTACTTCTCGGCGCCGTCGAGCGACGTGAAGCCGATGACCGGCGCCCCGCGGGACTCGACCTCCTTCACGTTGTTGAGCGTCTCGTGGGCCCGCGCGCCCTCGGTCAGGACGGCCAGGACGGGCGTCCGCTCCGTCACCATCGCCAGCGGGCCGTGCTTGAGCTCGCCGGCCGGGAAGCCCTCGGCGTGGTCGTACGAGATCTCCTTCAGCTTGAGCGCCCCCTCGAGCGCCACCGGGTAGCCGAGCCGGCGGCCGATGAAGAAGAACGCCTCGCCGTCAGCGTACGCCTCGGCGACCTCTCGGATGGCCGGCTCGTCGTCGAGCACTTGCTGGACGGCGCCTGGGAGCCCGCGGAGGTTCGCGAGGAGCTCGCCGGCCGTCTCGGCCGACATCGCGCCGGTCTGGCGACCAAGCGCCACCGTGAGCAGGCACAGCGTCGCCACCTGGGAGCTGAACGTCTTCGTCGCCGCGACGCCGATCTCCGGCCCCGACCGGATGTAGACCGTGTCGTCCACCTCGCGGGTGACGGTGCTCCCGACGGTGTTGGTCACGGCCAGCGTCCGGGCGCCGGCCCGCGAGGCGCGCCGGATGGCCCGGAGCGTGTCGGCCGTCTCGCCGCTCTGGCTCACCGCCACCACGAGGGTGCGCCAGGGGTCGCGCCCGCCGTCGAACGTGTACTCGCTCGCGACCTCGACGGAGACGCGGACGTCCGCGTGCTCCTCGACGAGCCGTCGGGCGTAGAGCCCGGCGTGGTAGGACGTCCCCGCCGCGACGATCTGGATCTCCTCGAGCGAGTCGAGGTAGGCCGCCGGGAGGTCGACGTCCATGACGGCCTCGGCGTTGAGCTCGTCGATGCGACCCGAGAGCGTCTGTCGGAGGGCGCGCGGCTGCTCGTGGATCTCCTTGAGCATGTAGTGGGCGTAGCCGCCCTTCTCCGCCGCGTCGGCCTCCCAGTCGACGGTGTGGCGCTCGCGCTCGACGGGCTCGCCGTGCTGGCGGACCGACGTCGTCCCGTCGCGGACGAGCGCCACGTCGCCGTCCTCGAGGTAGGTCACCTCCCGGGTGTGCTCGAGGAAGGCCGTGACGTCGCTGGCGACGAACGTGCCGTCGTCGGCGTGGCCGACGACCAGCGGGCTGTCGCGGCGGGCGGCGACGAGACCGTCGTGCCCCGCGGCGACGACGCCGAGCGCGAACGTGCCCTCGAGCCGGTCGACCACCGACTCGACGGCCGTCTGGAGGTCCGCGGCGCCGTCGTCGAGCGCCCCGCGGACGAGGTGGGCGATGACCTCGGTGTCGGTCTCGCTCGTGAAGGTGTGCCCGTCGAGCTCGGCCTTGAGGTCGAGGTAGTTCTCCACGATGCCGTTGTGGACGACCGCCACCGTCCCGGTGCAGTCGGTGTGCGGGTGGGCGTTCGCGTCCGTCGGCCGGCCGTGCGTCGACCACCGGGTGTGGCCCAGCGCGCGCGTCGCCGCCGCGTCGGTCGGCAGCTCGAGGCCGTCGATCTCGCCGGACTGCTTGTAGACGACGAGCCCGTCGCCCTCGCAGAGCGCGACGCCGGCCGAGTCGTAGCCGCGGTACTCGAGGTTCTTGAGGCCCCCCGCCACGAGCGGGAGGGCCTCGCGCCGGCCGTCGTAGCCGACGATGCCGCACATGTCAGCCCCGCCTGACCTCCGCGCCCGACGGGACGCGCCCGCGCAGGACGCTCCCGCCGTCGACGACCGCCCCGGTGCCGACGACCGTCCCCGGGACGACCGTCACGTTGCCGCCGAACGACGCGTTGTCGCCGACGACGCCGCCGAGCCGAACGTCCTCGTGGAGGGCCCGCTCGACGGCGACGGCCGCCGGGCCCCCCTCGACGGTGCTCCCCGGTCCGATGGTCGCGTTCTCGCCCACGATGCAGTCGCGGAGGACGGCCCCGGCCTCGACGGTGGCGTCCGAGAGCACGACCGAGTTGGCGATGACGGCGTTCGGCTCCACGAGGACGTTGTCGCCGAGCGAGGTGCCCGGCAGGACGCTGGCGTTCGGCTGGATGGCCGTGTCCGCGCCGACCGCGACGTCGTCGGCGAGGACGCAGCTCGGGTGGACGTCCGCCGTGGGCGACACGGCCGCGCCGAACCGGTCGAGCACCTCGGCGTTGACCTCGAGGTAGTCCCAGAGGTAGGAGACGTCGAGCCAGAAGCCGTCGTACGGGATGGCCCGGACGCGGTCGTCGTCGACGAGGCCCTGGAGCGCGGCCGTCACGGTGAGCTCGCCGTCGGTCTCCGTCTTCCGGAGCACGTCGAAGACGTCGTCGCCGAAGCGGTAGACGCCGGCGTTGATGATGTCGGTGGCCGTCGCGAACCGCGGCGGCTTCTCGGTGATGGCCTGGACGCGCTCGCCCGCGACCTCGACGACGCCGTAGTCGCTCGGCTGGTTCGAGTGCGTGACCGCCAGCAGCGCGTCGTCGGTCGGTTCCCAGTCGAGCACCCGCTCGATGATGGCCGGCTCGAGGATGCGGTCGCCGTTGAGCACGAGGAACGGCCCGTCCACGCGCGACTCGGCCTGGAGGATGGCGTGGCCGGTCCCGAGCTGCTTGGACTGGACCGCGTAGTCGATGTCGACGTCCCAGTCGTCGCCGTCGCCGAAGTGGCTCTGGATGCGCTCACGCTTGTAGCCCACCACGAGCACGATCTCGTCGACGCCGGCCTCGGCGGCGGCCTCCACGACGTACTCGAGGAGCGGCTTGTTCGCCACGGGCAGCATGGGCTTCGGCCGGACCTCCGTCAGCGGCTCCAGCCGCCGGCCCTCCCCGGCGGCCAGGATGACGGCCTTCATTCGGCCACGATTCGTCGGACAGCCACTTCGATGTTGTGCTCGGCCGAGAACCCGAGGCGCTCGCGGGCCGTCTCGGTGTCGACGGTGAAGTCCTCGGTCGCGGTCTCGGCGGCGCGCGGGTTCGGGAC
>Ga0209918_1001551_pt1 | contig 12082 bp, 7 predicted proteins | sample SalPonD_shore_MG_FD_185712 | JGI IMG/M metagenome (GOLD analysis project Ga0209918, IMG submission 185712) | Salt pond soil microbial communities from South San Francisco under conditions of wetland restoration - Salt Pond MetaG... | ecosystem: Environmental > Aquatic > Marine > Intertidal zone >...
GCTGTTCTTTTTTTAATAATTTAGCATAATCCTCTATATGAGATCCATTATACCTATTTTCCAAGCTTTCTGGAAAGAATTTCTCTCGATATGGAACGTTCATTCCGGTATCAATTATCCCTTTAAAAGCGGCAAGTACACGATTTTTATGATAAAAAATACCCAAGTCAAGAATCGCTTCTTTTATTTCCTCTTTTTTAACACGTAGACCAGCTAAATATCCAGTCAAATAAGATGCAGGAACATTACCAGTATTAGCTTGCCAATTAAAATTCTGAGATAATTCTTTAGAATTTGCGGAGGTAATAATTTCATCTCCTCCAAATTTTGACTTAATAAATTGAACTTCAATATGATTTAAAGAAGCTCTAATAACCACTCTTATTTTTTTAGATTTTATTAATTTTAATCTCTTTTTATAATTAGTCTTCCCCTCAATTCTTCTGCGTAAAGGTAGACGATGTCTAGGTCCTTTTGCCATGTGATTATCTACCTCTCCTTATTAAATCGTGTTCATCAATATATCGATTCAAATGGGCAACATTATTAAACATCCCACCTTTCGCCTTTTTATAGAGTTCACGATAAGCAGTTTTAGTAATTACCTTTCGATCTCGCAATTTTTTCAAAGTTCTACGAAGCGGACGGATACGTTTCATCCATGCTTGCTTTTTAGGAGTCCTTGCCTTTTTAGCACCCTTTCTTTTTCCTAGACCTGTTCCCCGACCCTTCTTCTTTCGCTCATGCTGTAATTTTTTTCTATAATTAGAAGTGCCTTTTTTATATTCTTTCCTAATTATTCCTTCCTTTATTAAATTACGTATATCTTCTCTTGTAATAGCCATCTTAATTTCATCTAGGAAATACGGATCGAAATATACTCGATTTTCTCCGCAGTTTAATATTTCCGCGGCCATCCGTTTTTGAGCACTAACATTCATTTCAATTCGATTTTAATAATGTTTTGTTTTTTTTTAATATTAATCTATATGATTTGTTTTTATCAATCTTCTTCTAAGAATTCTTCCTCTTCTATATCAGGAATTTCTCGCTCTATAATTGCTTCCAACTCTTCAAGTTCTCTTTGCGAGATACCAATATTTAATATCTTAAACCCCTTATTTCTCGCATAATCAATTAAAGGAATTCTCTTTCGAGCGCCTACTCTACTCGATATTTTTATGGCATGGCGTTTAGGGTCTAAACCGTCTAAATCTTTTTTGGTAATTACTCTTACTTCTTCATATCCAGAAGGATGAATCCCTCTTATTTCTTTGGGAGTTCGATATCCCACATTAGGTGATTTTACTCCGGATTTTGTTTTCTTCCTTGTTTTGGAATCAATACCCCTCGCTTTTCTCCATGAATCTTTTACCCTCTTATATCTCCAGGACTCAACTCTTCTAAATTTTGGTCGTTTCTTTTTCATTTTTTTTCGCAATTCCAATAATTTTTCTTTCGAACGATTCATAATTCTACACCTCTTAATACTTTCATCTTATCTCCCATAAAACTTGATCTCCATGTAATATTTTATAAAGATATACTCCATCTTGATATATCCGGGGGTCTTTTTTGCGAATTCTACAAATTTTTTTAATATTTGCGGCGGTTTGCCCTAATACTTCTTTATCAGGACCAATTAAATGGACATCTTCTCCTTTTACTTCGACTTCCAATTTTTTTGGATCATATTTCACTGTCCTTGGAGCACGCTCTCCTAAAAAGTTTATGACTCGGATTTCCTTCTTCTGAGGATCTGCTTCAACAGAACAAGGAAAATGAGAATAGCAGACTTTGGACACGTATTGATAATTTGTAGTTATTCCCTTTAATAAATTTTTAATAATATTTATAACAGTATTAGCTAATGCAACCGTTGAGCCTTTTGGGAAATGAGCTTTAAAAACTAATTTATTCTTTTCTTTCTGAATAGAAATTCCTCTAATGTGAGAAAAATCTTTAGAGACGGAACCATTGGGACCTTCTATCTCTATATAATGATTTTCTCCTAATTTTACTTGAACCCCCTCGGGTATCTCTAGCTCTTCCTTAAATAATGCTTGTTTTACCATAATTATTCCCCCTTTTATTTTAATAAATTAACGCGAGAGTTGCGCCTCCAATGTGCTTTTCTTCTGCCTCTTTCATAGTCATTATACCTTGATTAGTACTTAGAATAATGATACCTAATCCTGGGGCTGGAAGAAGTTCTCGTTCTAAAGACTCAAACTGTTCTAATCTATAATTTAATCGTAATAATGCCTTACACTCATTTATTCTTCCCAGTAGGGCAATTTTAAATTTTCCTTGCCTTCCATCATCATACCTTTCAAATTCTCCAATATATGCATATTGTTGTAATATACGAAGGATGCGCTGAACCAGTTTAGAGGCAGGATAAACAATTACCTCTTTATGGCGTGCGCTTTCGGCATTCTTTATCTGAACAAGGCAATTTGCCAGTGTGCGATTTCCCATTTATATCATCTCAATCCTTTTTATTTTTATTTTTATTCTCTAACTATATCGCTTAAACCCTATCTCGTCCGCAATTTCATAAAAGCATCTTCGGCATATGTTTATCCCATATCTGCGAATGATGCCTTGGTGAGAACCGCACCTTCTACACACCCTTTGACCTTTTCCTTGTTTACTTCCTTGCGGCATTTCTAAACCATCTCAATTTTTTTATTATATAATTATTTTTTTTAATATTCTGATTCAATCTTCTCAACAATATTGATATTGAAGAGTTTTTGCAAAAAGTATTTTGTTTCTTCTCGAGACACATAATGTTCTTTAGGTATTTTTGCTCTATGTGCCCTTCTATATCTTACACGCATTCCTGGTCTGACTACTCTTCCGATTACATCGAGTCCCCAAATACCTATTGTGTTATCATACTCTACTCCAGGAATAGAAATATGTTCTTTGATACCAAAACCAAAATTCCCATAATCATCAAAACTACTTCGTTTCATTCGATTATTATTTACAATTAATAATCTTTTAAGAAGCTCTACGGCCTTCTCATTTCTAACCGTCACTTTTACTCCAATAGGTCTTCCCTTTCTTAAATTAAATTCCTTTATATTTTTTCGAGAAAGTGTTTTTTTTGGTGTCCTCTCTGTAATAGTTTCTAAAACTGTGGCAGCTCGTTCCAGTTCTTCGCCACCGTTGCCTACACCTATATTTAACACCACTTTTTCTAAGTATGGTTTTTTCATAGGATTCTTCCACTTTTTATCATAATCATTTAATTCTGGTTGTTTTTTTTGTTTGGTTTTTGAGGACATTTATTATATTCACTTCGTTTTAGTTTTCTTCAGTAGTTGTTTGTGGTAGATCAATTTCTGGTTCATCTTCACCAACAATAAAAGTGTAATCATACAGGGTTTCTGTAAGTGTTCCATCCCACTCAATGGAAACGAGAGAAGCTTTTGGTCCAAATCGTTTTTCAATTTTTTTAATTTTTCCAAGTATGCCAATATTCTTACCATCCATAATTAAGGCTAAATTATTTTCTTTAAATTCAAGTTTTTTTAAGATCTCTTGATCGGGGAGAGAAATTTTTAATACATCCATACACTTATAGATGTCTTCTTCTGGATTTTTGGGATCGTTTACATGAATTAAGATATTTCTGCCATCATGAAGGTTCAATTGAATGTTGCCCCCTTTTATCGTGGTTTTATGATCTATCCGACAGAGTTTAGTCGAGCTTTCTTCTTCGGAAATCTTATGTAATATTAATCCATAATGGGAATCAGGAACAATTCTATAATGGGTGTTTATCTCATCAATAGACAATACATCCATTAATCCAACCGGATATCTTCCCTCCGTTACTTTTTTTCTATCAACCTTAAAATAGCCTAAACCAATGAGTTTTTTCGCTTCTCTATGATTATCTACTATTTCTAAAAGATCTCTTACAATATGAAGCAGCGGTAAGCAGAATCGTTTTGAATGAGGACCCGGTAATGGATTTACAAAAAACTTTCCATGCTTTCGCTTAATTTGAAGATATTTTGGGGTATTCAGCCTTTTTAAGTGCTTGGATCCGCCATGTCGAGTCATATTTTTAATTTCACCTTAATTTTATAATTCTTTTTTCGGCCCTTCTAGTGCTTCTTTCCATTTAAATCCGAAAATTGATTTTCTATCAATCATCCGTAATTTTAAGCCACTATTTTTTATTTATATTTACATAAAAATTCTAAAAAACAATAAATAATATTGCTATGTATTAAATTTTAATTTTACTTTAAATTTTAATTTTATGGGTAAATATCTGGAAAAAGAGTTCTAAATAGTAAATTTTATAAGAAATAAATTAATTAAAACAAAAATTTGTTATTTTGAAAGCTAATTAAGATATAAAATTTAAAATAAATTCTTGAGAATTAATTGATTTTGATACGAGAAAGATTCGAGAAAGATTCATTTTATTAAGTAAAAAAATTTCTTTTCGCTCTATTTTTTACTTTTTCTTTTCTCTTATTTTTAAATTATTTATAGTCTTAAGTTTGATATATTTTATAAAAATTATTACTGAAATTTATTTATCGAGATTTTTGATCTCTGAAGAAGCTGCTTTTGCCCACCCCATCCAGTATCGTAGTTTTATTTGATTTATAAACCGTTCTTGCTCTGGCGTAAGGTCTAAATATTTATTCGTGCTCCATTCTTTATCAGCTCCAAAAATACTTAAATGCTCTAGCTTAGTGAGCTGAGTAAAGCCCGCCGGCAACATCTTAAGTTGATTACCATTGAGATTTAAGCTTACCAACTCAGTTAAACCTCCAAAAGAAGAAGGAAGCGTCTGTAATTTGTTATGATCTAAATATAGAGTTTCTAAATTATGTAGAATACCAATAGAATTGGGAAGTTCTTTTAAATTATTATGACTCAAATCTAAAGATTCTAATTTAGTTAATTTACCAAAAGAGTCTGAAAGCGAAGATATTTCATTTCTCCTTAAATCCAATATGGTTAGCCTGAAAAGTTTAGAAATGGAATTAGGAATAACAGAAATGTTATTTTTACTTAAGGTGAGAATTTGGAGATTAGATAATTGCAACAATGCTTTGGGAAAAGTATCAAAGTCATTATTATCAAGATTAATCCGAAATAATGAAGTAAGCTTCTTTAATTGATGTGGCAAGGAAGCTAACTTGTTTGCTTTCAAGTCCAAATCTTTAAGAATTGTTAATTTCAGCAAGGGTTCGGGAAATTCTGTGAAATCATTGTCACCTAATCCGATATATTCAATACAGGGAAACTTGGAAAAAAAATCGGGTAACTCAGAATAATGGTTATTTTGCAAATATAATTTTCTTAAAGATTGCAATTTAATCAAATTCGATGATAAGGGCATTTCGGGATTGTATTCGAAATTGATAAGTTCGAGGTCCTTAAAAACAGGCAATTTTTCGGGAAATTGAGTAATATCGGCTTTGGTAAATAAAAGGGTATTTACATGAGCATCCTTAACAAAAAATCCTATGGTTTCAGATGGAGTTAAGGCACCAGAATTGTAACAAGCTTTTAAGGAGATGAAGCGCCTCTGTAATTGTTTTTCGATCTGTTTAAGAGTATTTGCTTCCTTTTGAACAAGAGAGACTCCCCGAAAAGATACTATAGGGTTTGACAAAATATTTCACAGAAAATTTTTAAATTTTGCTTTAAAACTACTTCTCTATTAAAATATAAAAACAATACAGAATTTTAAATATTTCTATAACCCTAACCAAGAATTTAGAGAAATTAAATACCATTTATAAAAGAAAATGGAAAAGTTTTACTTATGATTCAAGAAGCTCGGTACGCATTGCATCGATCTCAGCACCAGCAAAAGCTAGCCAATTTTCCCAATACTCTGCCCCCTTATTCCGATTATCTGCTTTTAAGGAGGCTATTAAGCTTTGAACATACTCTTCAATGTGGCCAATTTCCCAGTAATCAACTAAAAACTTTTTATACACTTCGGGAATTTGTGACCTAATTCCAATTTGAGCGTCGCTATATTTATCGTAATCATTGTCGATCTTTTCATCTTTTTTAGCCTTGTCTTCAACATATTTTACCCAATCAGATTTCCAATTCACTTCCGGATCCGAGCTTTGTAGGTTGGCAAGAAATTCAAGAATTTTCATGTAGGATAACTTCGTCTTGAATACCACAACTTCTATATTTTGACCATCTTTGGAAATACCATAATTAAATATGATAGATTCGACCTCCGCATCTGGAGCACTTCCGAGGTCAGCTTGTTGGGAAAGAGACGACTTAATTTGTTGCGCAAAGGCATTTATGAAGTGATCTTTAGTATTGGGAGAGAGTACGCTCATTCCTGGCTTAAAATCTCCCCCATAAAATTTCATATCATAAAATAACAAATCGCCCTTCGCATACCATACTCGATATTGCTCTAATGGACCGTCACCGTCAATATCAGATAAGTCCATACTATGATATTCGTGAGCAATACATTCTGGCATGTTCTTTACCAATAAATTCAGTGCTAGACCAGTAGTTGAATGCGAGATAATTATCTCATCACTATCTAAAATTGTACTTTTAGAGGATTTGGTATCAATGAGGGGAAGATTATTGGCTATCTTTTTTGCTATCTCGGGAACATTTGGATCAGTTTTTTTAGAATTGCCTTGAACCAGTTGCTGATAAATTCCCTCATCATGGAAATGTTCTACAAAGCTACTGAATAGTCGATCGGATACAACGGGAATTTGGGATAATCTATTATTAGATCTCCAGTCCGAGAGCTCATGGGCAGTTACAACATCAAAAATTTCATTATCAAAAGGCCAATCATGTTTTACTTTTGCATCCAAGTATCGCCACGGATTCGTATACCCGTTTATAATAAATTCATAAAAGTTTTCTTGTGTTTCGGGAGAAAGACTCTGAAGTACGCTGCTATAATCACTTCCATAGTTAGGCTTAATTCTGTATTGATCTGTTTCTTTTCTATATTTGAAATCTCGCGAATACCAATTATAACCATGTAGATATGTGGCCCAACGATGTTGGACCTCAATTTCATGATTAAGCATACCATACTCTGTTAAAAATTCTTGGAGAATATTTATAGCGTCATAATAAATATCTAAGAGAAATTCGAATTGATGATTGTCTATTTTATCATTAAGGAAATCATCAAATGTTTTAGCAATAAAATCATTAATCTTAGACATTTCTTGAAAGATTCCCGTAGGAGTGTGAATTATCATGTCCGAATAAAAGACTGGCAAGGACGAAGAGATACCCGCAGCGCCGTATGCCTTTCGGAGCTTTTCAGAAAGCTCAACCTTTTTTGCGAGCAGTTGATTTTTTGTATGAGTGGAAAAACTGGATACTCTCGACTCTCTGGAAAGGTAGGGGACTGTAGAATAATAATCTTTCCCATCAGGAAGCTTACTAGATACTGGTGAGGAAGCAATAAAGTTCTCTATATGCTTCATATAACATGCCCGAATATCGTTAATATGGTAATTACTTTGCTCGCGCTTAAATTCCCAGTCAAAAGAGGCTATCAAACTACTCCAAAGCGTATTAAAATCAGGAAGATTTTCAGCATTAGACGTAGCTTGAATATAATCATCACTCTGGTCTGGAAATAAAAATCTTGATAACTCTCTTAAAGAGGAAAATTCTCCAAATGCAAGATTTGTATCGTGATCCCGTAGAAATTCTATAAGAAATTGCGCAAAAGCAGAATTCTTATTATTATCTGATGATTTAATCTGTTTAATAATCCGATCAGTCGAATAACATTTTTCTATATAAGAATCAAGAAAATATAAAATAGTGTCCAGAGCATCAGTTAATTCTTGAACTCGATTATCCATATTGTCTAAAAAGTAAAAATCCAATTGATTAGAATATGCTGGAGGGGTATTATCATACGCATCATATGCAGATTCTATAGCAGATTCAAAATATTTTTCAACTTTCTTTTTTAATATCTCGGCTCGATCACCTGAAGGGATTTTACCTTCTATTAAATCTCTAAAAATATTATTAATTCTATAACCTTCACTATCTTCCTCATCTAATTTGGGAAGAACATCAGAAATTGCATGACCTTTCATACTATCCCTTCCTTTTCCTAAAGATAAAGTTTTAACCTCTTCAAAAGTATCGAAAAATATTTGTGCCGAAATGGTTGCTACTATTCGTGCATCCCTATAAAAGGCATTATTTTTTTCATGCCCAAACAATGCATAATACTCATCAAATAAAGCCTTAATTCTTTCCATTTTATATTCCCAATCCTGAATATTTTTATCTGCATAAATATTGATTAAAATTTTCCCTAACATTCGATCGAGAGTTGTTTGCTCAAACTCAAATTGCACCCCGCCACTTAACGCGGCAAGAACACGATCAATAGGTCCATGACCAGATTCATAATTCAAAAATTCATCTAAAGCTCCAAAGGTAAATTTGCCTTTAGAATCAAGTTTAATAAGATTTAATTCAATAAGGAGATTGAGTAGATCATGTCTAAATAAGACACCTAACCCATAATTTGGAGATTGAGTACCTTTCTTCCAATTAGCCTTTACGAACATGCCTATCGTAGGATCAATTTTCTCTAAGCGATTATCTACATCAAGATATCTTGCATATGAATTAGATATGTCGCGTTCAGCTTTAAGGATAAATTTCGCCGTCAGAGGATTAATTTTTTCGGTTTTAAGGAGTAAATTAACGTCAATATGGGAATGGCGCGTCTCATAGAGTTTAAAAGCCTTTACTCCCTCTGTAGTTGAGGCAGCGATAGTGAGAGAAAATTCCATATCTTGGTATTTATCTTTTATAAGTTTTGATTTTAAATCGGCAATGAGGTTGCCAATATATTTATGCTTACCTTTAATTATATATCCCGGAAAGTAATTTAGATATGTTCCCGACAAACCCTTAAGTGTTGGAGACAATTTGGACACTTCATCATATAACCAATCTAAATAATCGTTGCTAGGGGTATTCTCGTCGATCATGGCATCTTTAGTTGTCTCATGGCGATATTTCATACGCATAAAAGCAGTATTAAATGTTTTCCATTTTTCTCCTCTGAGAAAAGAAGCTTTAGGAGTATATTTTTTATATTGACTTTTCCTAATCATATCAAAATCCTCTCGAGTTTCGGCAAGCACATAAAAGTTGGGATCTACTGCAATCAGACCCTCAGAAGTAATAAAACGGGCATCAATTGGATTGGATTTTTCAATCATGCTTTTTGCTAATACAATGCTTCCTTCAATAATGTCCTTTCTGGCTTGCATGCTAATCTGCTTTTTATTGTACTTCGCTTCGAGAATATAGCCCTTTATTTCCTCCTGACTTTGCACTTCCTTGAGTGAGAGGGCATAATCAGCCCAAGTATTAATTGCCGCTTCCGTTTTGCCTTGAGAAGTAAGCTTCTGGAGATTATTTCGTACATCAGTTTCTTGTTGAGAAAGCTTTATTGAACCCGTTTTATCCAATACTTCGGAATCAATATCCTGCGATATATCGGAAGCCTTAAACATCTCCTCGATCATTGCGTTCAGTTGATTTCGCTCATAGATTAGGTGATAATAGGTATTTTCCAAATTTTTATACTTTTTGGAATCGGTATCGAGTTCTGCCATTAACTCTTGCACCCTGCCCATTTGTGCGGGGATTTGCATGCTTCGCTTTAGGATGGTTTTCAGCTTGGAGTTTCCGGAGATCGCGCGTTTAAGTGGTTCCTTGACGAATTGATCGTAGGAGGTGCTGATAAGGCTGGACATTCCGCCCAAGGAAAACCCGCCGAAGCCCATGGTGGCAGCCGCATACAATAGGCTGGTGGTTAGCTTTAAGGCGTCGCGAATGGCTTGCCTTTTTTCGATCTTTTGTTGAAGAGTCGCGATTTCCGATTCAAGCTTCACCTTTTTATCTTTGAGATTTTGTTTTTGTTCGGAATTAAGATTTTGCGATTCCAATTGAGCGTCTATTTTGCCTACTTTCGACTCTAAATCGAACTTTGCCTTTGACTTATGCTTGATGGAACTGTCAATGCGATTGCTGAGGCTCACTCCTTCACGGACGCTGGTCGCAAGAAGGGAGCACCACTGCCCGAAGTTGTCGGAATAACCCCATTCTCGGAGGTATCCCTCTATGAGCCCCTCTAATATGACATCGATGGTGAGCTCTTCAATCATTTCGGAAATGGGCGCTACCACAAACGCTCTAAATAGCACCTTATGAATACCCTTAACAAATTCACTCATTACTTTCGTGCCCACTTCTTGTTCCGCCTTAAATGAAGCATAGGAATAGAAGATCATGGCAGGGGCAGAGGCGAGGGTGGACATCATGGTAAGCACTTCCGTATAGCCGATCTCGGCGATCATGTTGCTGGAAATTTCCGCAAAGGTGTACTGATGGACCTGATCCATGACCGCATAGTGTCCCACTTGCGCCAAAGCCAAGCCCTCGTATTCGGCTGAAAAGGGTACAAATCGGTGAAAGGTTACTTCTATATAATAATACATGTTGGAAGGAATATTTTCAGCATCAGAGCCTACAAACGCATTATACTTATCCGAAGTCTCGGCAAGGTCTTCTAGAGATGCGGTAATAAATAGATCTCCGCCCTTCACTTCATATATCTCTTCGGGAATAGTAATGGTGTCAATAGTGCGAACTCCATGCTTAATGCCGAGTGAAACGGAAATAATCGGATAGCCGAAGGTTTTATTGAATGCCAAGGGAATCTTTGCCCCATATTTCAAGCTTTCTGCGGCGGTGAGCCCGTACGGATTCATCCCCAGAGAGCCAATAGAACCTGTATGCTTCACGGTGATGCCCAAATGACCCGGTGACACCAATCCGAGCTCCTTAAGGAAGTTGTAGCGCGGTTCGCTTAACACAATAGGCTGGAATAAGGGCGATACCAGAGAGGTATGGGAGCGCTTCTCGAAGGTATATCGCACCGCACCATCATAACTCACGGGGCGTATTTCATCTAAAATAGGTTCTGCATCTCCAAAAATGGCGTTCATAGCGGTACTGGCCCCCGTGATTTTTTGCTCCACATAGCCAAGCGTATTATATTGATAGGGATCTGACATCTTGGGAATGCCGAATAATCCCTTATGATAATAGGTATAGAAGGGATAATCATTATAGGTGTAGAGCGCGGTGGTAAATTGCTCGTAATCGATGTTAGAATAATCGAAATCAAGCCCAAAGAAAAGCTCGGGAATTTGCCCTAAGGTCGCTACATAGGCAGCCATTCCAAGCGTAGCTCTTGATGTCCTCATCTCATTGGGCGGCGAGGCGATCACTTCTGCGGTATAGTCGTGTCCCGTGGGACCCCCATGGATTAAGGTATAGTAAGCCGCGGGGTGTCCTTGTATGGCTGCTAAAGAACTGTCCCGTGAGACGCGATTCGCAATCATTCTGTCATTTAACTGAATGGCTTCTCTGCTTCCCAAGGTATAGAATTTTTCAGACGCTTCTTTTGAGGCCGCCACGGCGGATTTCTCGTCCATGAAATATTTCATTAAAATGGTATAGGTGAGCATAAAGGCAGCACCGGCAATTGCGCTAGTGAACGGAATAAATTTAAGTACTGTCCCAACACCCATCGCAATGGAAATCATAATAGTCTGCTCGTAAAAATCGTCCCACATGCGTTCACCAAAGACTTCCCAGGCACGAGTATAGGTTTCCCTACGAGCTTCCGCAAAGAGCAAGGGGTATGCCCCCAAGTTCATGGTTGATTTATACAGCTCGAAAATGGAATCTTGTTCTTCGAGGGTAAAAATATTCATAATATGATCGATGAAAAATTCTCGAACAGTATCACTGAATGGATAACTTAAACTGGTCAAAGAAATAGTAAAGATTTCATCGGCTTCGTAATCCCATCCGTTGCCCACGATCGTATAGGGTTTGACATCATGCTCTCCATCATAATTATAGACAATGGAATAGACCAAATAGGAGCCATCGGGCATGGGATCGGGCGTAAGCACGTATACCGTATCATAGAAATCATCTCCCGCACCTTCTCCGAAAT
>Ga0209918_1001553_pt1 | contig 12078 bp, 10 predicted proteins | sample SalPonD_shore_MG_FD_185712 | JGI IMG/M metagenome (GOLD analysis project Ga0209918, IMG submission 185712) | Salt pond soil microbial communities from South San Francisco under conditions of wetland restoration - Salt Pond MetaG... | ecosystem: Environmental > Aquatic > Marine > Intertidal zone...
CTCTATGTAAAACAACCTTTGGCCTGCTGGCATTCATGCCATTTCCGGAAACTAAATAACATTTAAAGATGATGGACATTTTAAAATTTAAAAATTCTTCTGTGGTTATTTCACTGGCATTTATAGTCTTCTTAGTACCGTTGCATTCGTTGAAAGCCCAATCTTCACCCTTTGAAGGGATTATACATTACCAAATTCCCAATGATATCAGCGGATCCGGCAATATGCAGGATTTCCTTTACATGGTAAAAGATAACCGGGTACGTATGGAGATTAAAACGTCTGGTCCTCAAAAAGCCGTTATGCTTTTCAATCGGGGGGCAAACGAAGTCGTCGTACTTGTGAACCAGGCCAAGGCTTATATGAAGATGCCCCTGACCAGGGATTCCAAGGATCAATCTTCAACGGATGATCCGGAGGCTTCCTTCGAGCAAACCGGTCAAACCAAAACTATTTCCGGACGTACCTGTGAGTTATGGAAAACCACGGATGATGATAAAACCATCGAAATGTGGGTAGCCCCGAATATGGGGACATTTATGATGCCCGATGCATCCCCCAGCGGATATTCGGAGGGACAACCGGAATGGATGAAGAAGATCAGGGAGGGAAATTTCATGCCCCTCGAGGTAGATGTGGTAAAAGGCGGTGAATCCCGGCAGGTGTTAAAAGCTGAAGATATTGAAGAGAAATCCCTTGCCGATCAACTCTTTACCATTCCTGATGGCTACCGTGATATGTCCGGCATGATGAAGATGATGCAAAATCAGCAATGAACCTTAATTTCTCTGCATAAATCAACTTGAGTACACTATGCATTGTACCGTTCCCGATTATTTTTGGGTGGGGAGCGTAAGACTGAGCTTTTTCGGTTTGAATTCGAAGCAGCTCTTCAACCACCGACATCTCCCCAAAAAAATAAGAGTCCAATTTGTGGAGTAATTTTTGGGATTTCTGCAAAGCTCAATCATTTTTTACACTACTTATTGCTTTCTTGCAGTCGAGTCTGGAGACTCTTAAGGTAATCATCACCAGTCTGGAGACTGGCGACAGGAGTTTCACGGGTATATAAAATTTGTGATTTCCACCGTTTGGATGGTGAGCGTCCGTTTTGCATTACGCTGCAGAGCGTCGTAACGAGTAGGGTATCCAATCCAATGAATTTAAAAAGGCTTCATTCCTTTTAGGAATGAAGCCTTAAAACTGATTACTGTTTTACTGATTACTGATCACTGTAATCACTTTATTTCCCAGGTTTCGGGGCCGCGTAACAGCTCGTCCAAATCTCCTTCGCCTTTGCGTTCTACGGTTTCTTCGACCTGTGCGTTGACGCCGTCTTCATAGGTCGGGCGTTCCACATCGAATAATACACCGAAGGGGCGCGGGAAATGCTCTTTGTCCGGCTCCGGATCATCAAAGAAACGAGACAGCAGCTGTGCTTTCGTCGTATCTTTTTCGTCATGAATCCAGAGATCGTCTTTGCTAACTCCATCTTCATTCAGGGAAACAATTTCAGGGCGAAGTCCATCCAGGCGAATACCTTTATCTTTGTCTTTACCGTAAACCAACGGTTTTCCATCTTCCAGGTAGATCGCTTCGCGCGGACGTGATCGCTTATCCGTGAAGAGTTCAAAAGCCCCGTCGTTGAACACAATGCAGTTCTGGTAGATTTCCAGCATGGAAGTTCCCTTATGCTCATGTGATCGCTCCAGCATCTTGTTCAGGTGACGTGGGTCGCGGTCCATGGCACGGGCCACAAATGTACCATCTGATCCCAGACTCAGGGCCACCGGGTTGAATGGGTGGTCGATAGAGCCGTAGGGTGAGGATTTAGTTACCTGGCCTTCGCGGGAAGTCGGGGAATACTGCCCTTTGGTCAATCCGTAAATCTGGTTGTTAAACAGTAACAGGTTCACATCCACATTACGGCGCAGTACCTGTACAAAGTGGTTGGCCCCGATTGAGAGTGAATCGCCGTCTCCTGTAATGATCCACACGCTCAATTCCGGCCGACTCACCTTCAGACCGGTTGCAATAGCCGGGGCACGTCCGTGAATGGAGTGCATCCCAAAGGTATCCATATAATAAGGGAAACGCGATGAGCAGCCGATACCGGAAATAAACACGATATCTTCCTTCGCCACACCAATATTCGGCATCACTTTCTGCACCTGTTTAAGGATGGTGTAGTCCCCGCAACCCGGGCACCAGCGCACATCCTGGTCGGATGCAAAATCCTTACTGCTGAGTTTTTCAGCTCTGCTTTTAGCTTTCCCGTTAACTTTCTTGTCCTGTACGGTTGTTGTTTTTGATGACATAATTTTCGTACTGTATTAAAAAATTTCTTCTGAACCTGTTAATCTTCCAGCGCTGCGGTTATACGCTCTTTGAGCTCGGCAACGCCAAACGGGCGTCCCTGTATCTTGTTAATACCTTCAGCGGGAATCATAAATTTATCCCGAATGATTTTAACAAGCTGACCGTTATTGATCTCGGCCACCATCACTTTATCATATCCTTTCAACAGATATTCCAGATTTTTGGGGAAAGGATTCAGGTATTGTACATGAATGTGGGAAACGTCTTTTCCTTCCTGGCGCAGCTCATGTACGGCTGTTCTCAAGGCTCCATAGGTTGAACCCCATCCTACCACAGCAAGTTTACCATTCTCGGTGCCATTATCAACTTCCTGCAGCGGAATGAAATCAGCAATCTTGTCGCATTTGGCCTCACGCATTTTAACCATTTTCTCATGGTTATCAGGATCATAGGATACATCACCGGTCAGATCCTCTTTCTCCAGTCCACCTACGCGGTGTTCAATACCGGCAGTTCCCGGTACCGCCCACGGGCGCACATAATTTTCGTCGCGCACATAGGGCAGGAATTTTTCTGCTGAACCGTCGCCATTACTACTGCTGCTGCCATTACGCGCTGGCTCAAAACGTGCTTTTATTTCAGCTAAATCTTCTGATTGTGGAAACTTCCAGGGTTCGGAACCATTGGCAAGATATCCATCCGATAAAAAGATCACCGGAATCATATGCTCAACCGCAATACGGCAGGCTTCAAAAACCATATGGAAACAATCAGCCGGTGAGCGCGGAGCAACCACGGCAATTGGGCTTTCCCCGTTACGACCATACATTGCCTGCATCAGGTCGGCCTGTTCCGTTTTGGTGGGCATTCCGGTCGATGGTCCGGCACGCTGGATATTCAGGATTACGAGCGGCAATTCCAGCATCATGGCCAGACCGATCGCTTCACCCTTCAGGGCGACACCGGGACCCGACGAACTGGTGATCGCCAGTCTTCCGCCAAAAGCAGCCCCGATCGCCGAAGTTACGGCTGCGATCTCATCTTCTGCCTGGAACGTCTTCATCCCAAAATGCTTCAATGCTGAAACGCCGTGCAAAATATCGGAGGCCGGCGTAATGGGGTAGGATCCGAAAAAGAGTTCCAGCCCACTCCGCTTGGTAGCGGCCGCCAGGCCGAGCACTGTAGCTTTGTTACCGGTGACATTACGATAGGTCCCGGGTTCAATGGAGGCCTGCTCCACGGCATAGCGCGAAGTAAACTCTTCGGTGGTTTCCCCGTAGTGGTAGCCGTCTTTCAACACTTTGATGTTCGCTTCTGCTACCTGTGGTTTATCCTTGAATTTTTTATTCAGAAAATCGATTGTGGAATCGAGGGGACGCTCAAACATCCAATACAGCAACCCGAGCACAAACATGTTTTTACTGCGATCCACATCTTTGGTGCTCATATCAAAGTCGGAGAGGCTTTCCCGGGTGAGTTTGGTAATATCGATCTCAACCACGGTGTAATCTTCCAGGCTCCCGTTTTCGAGCGGGTTATCATCACGCTCATATTTAGCCAGGCCCAGGTTCCGTTTATCGAAACCGGAGGTATTGGCAATAATAATACCCCCGCCCTTTAAAAATTTAAGATTCGCCTTAAGCGCGGCAGCATTCATGACTACCAGCACATCGACAATATCGCCGGGCGTCATTATTTCTTTACTTCCGAAATGAAGCTGAAAAGACGACACCCCGGGGACCGTTCCGGCGGGAGCGCGAATCTCGGCGGGAAATTCGGGCAGCGTGCGGAGGTCATTCCCTTCAAGCGCTGTAGTGTTGGTAAATAGTGACCCGGTTAGCTGCATACCGTCACCGGAATCACCAGCAAATCGAATAGTAACTTCTTCCTGGATCTGGTGTTTATGACTCATGACAGAGGGGATAGATTAAGAATCTTAATTGCATTTAATAGTACTGCCTTCATTTGTTAGAGCAGTCTGGTTAAAATATTTTCTTTATTAACGTGTAAACAAAGCTTATCCGTATTCAATAGGGCAATTTCGTAAATTAGAATTTAAATGTAAACCGTTGGTTTTTCATAAAAATAAGATGTTAATAATATGGAATTTAAGCTAATAAAAGACGATAAATGCATCCCTAATTTCGTACCTTTAGGTCTTTAAATTTGCTCGCGTTTCGCGTCCAATTCTTTATAGGCTTTATCACATACATTTTCCACTTCACTCAATAGCGGACCCAGTGAATCCAGTTCTTCAGCATTCTTGGCATTTGATTCAAGCGTTCGAATGGTCGTTTCCAGTTCCTGAATTCCCATGTAAGAAATGGTCGGTTTTAACTTATGCGCTTCTTCCCCCAATTTTTTCCAATCTCCCTTTTCCAAATACTTTTTCATATTGGTGATATTCTCAGGAGCCTGGTCAAGAAACATTTCAATGAGTTCTTTCATCATTTCCGTATCACCGGCCGAAAGGTCTTCTAAATAATCCAGGTTCGTAACTTCTTCATTATTATTCATTCGAAATTTTTAATTTTGTAGCTCAAATTAATTTGCATAAATCTTTTCTTACCTGATTATATTAAACCAGCCTGATCTATGCCACTTTTGTTTTTGGATCTTGGGAAGGTTCTTTAACAGAACCCGGATTATTCACCAAGAAATTTGGTGATGGACAACCCCGCCCCGAAAGTGTTCGGATCGAGACAAGGGCTGGAATAGTAAATGAGACGTATTTAGATACGTTGAATGCATTATTTCAACTTTAAGAAGACTTTGCAAAACCGGTCTTTTGTCCAATATCTTCCCGAAAGTTTTCGGGAGAATTTAAAATCCTCATCCCGACGTGTCGGGACTCCGGTTTTAAATTCACTCAAGCTTTGATCTTGACCAAAATCCCTGGTTTTTCAAAGCCTTCTTTAACGCAGCCCACCGGCAAATTTCGCAACACATTCACTATATCAAAATCCGAGACATAGATAATTTTACACAAATAAAATATTTTCAATAATTTAATGCGTTATTCACCATCTAATCGTGAATAATCCGGGTTAATAATCTGTTAGAAAATGAAGGCTTGGGAGCCTGTCGGACTTATGATAATTTACTGCGAAAATCCCGGATTTGGCCAGCTTTTGTCCCGAAAACTTTCGGGATTTTCTCGCTACAATTCCCTAAGTCAGACTCCTCTAAGATAAGAATTTACTCCCATTCTATAACCTGATTTCCAATCGGAGATTACCACTCTTTGTAATTAATTCAATATTAAACTAATTTAGTCCGGAAAACGTTAATATACCTGATTTCAACGAAATACTATTGAACGGATAGAATCGGAATCTAAATAAAAACGACAAACACCATGCATTCTTCCACTTTGTTTCAGGTACCGGCCTGGATTTTGTTTATCGGACGATTGTTGTATGCAATTTCTGTATTCATCCTGGGAAACGGGAATTTATTTCAGGCTAAACAAAAAATTGCCTATGCTGAATCGAAAAATGTACCCGGCGCCTCCTTCCTGGTCCCGCTGAGTGGTCTGTTGATTGTTCTGGGGACCATCAGCATTGCCATTGGCTGGTTTGCCCAGATCGGGGCGCTAATGCTGATTGTATTTTTAATTCCCACATCCATCATGATGCACGATTATTGGAACCTGGAGGATGCACAGCAAAAAATGAATCAAAAAATTCACTTTTGGAAAAACATTGCCTTATTGGGGGGAGCATTGATAATCCTTTATTTTGGGGCCGGACCGATAAGTATCCATTAAACGGATTTTGCGGTTAGAAGTATGATTATTAGTTATCTGCATTCATCCACCGCTATCCTGGTAGTGAAAGGTGAGAGGTGAGAGGTGAGTTCATAAAGCTTATGATTAATAATTACCATCAACAATCTTCGCCCCATTTAAATCGGTTCCTCTAACCGCACAATGCATTCCATTAACTCAAATTTTACGCTCAATTATTATTATATGGAACACGACAAAGGGATTCATCATATCACCGCAATTGCCGGAAATCCCCAGCAGAATTATGATTTTTATACCGAAACATTGGGACTTCGAATGATCAAGAAAACGGTCAATTTCGATGATATTGGTACCTTTCATTTCTATTTTGGGGATGAAATGGGCACGCCGGGAAGCATACTTACGTTTTTCCCCTGGCCCCGTATTAAACAGGGGCGGCCTTCGCGTGGACAGGCCGTGGCCATTTCATTTTCTGTGCCTACCCACTCATTCCCGTTCTGGCAGGAGTGGTTGAAGAAGAAAAACACCAAGTTTGTTGAACCCTTTGAGCGCTTCGGCAAAAAAGTGCTCGGCCTGCGGGATCCCGACGGACTGCACCTGGAACTGGTTGAAGATCCGAATGCAGATGATGTGGAAGGTTGGGCGGGCGGACCGATCCCGCCAGAACATGCCATTCGTGCCTTTCACGGGGTCACGCTGGCCGAAGAATACCTGGCGCCGACCGGTAAAATCCTGGAAAAAGTGTTGGGTTTTGAGTTCGACTCGAAGGAAGATGACCGGTATCTCTACCAATCCAATGCACGTTTCGGATCGGTAGTGGAGATAATTGAACATGCCGATCTCAAGGGGAAAGCCGGCAAGGGAACGGTTCACCATGTGGCCTTCCGGGCAAAGGATGAAGATGAACAATTTGCATTGATGGAGCAACTCGATATTCAGGGCATTCAAACCACAGAGATTATCGACCGCCAGTATTTTCGATCTATCTATTTTCACGAACCCGGGGGCGTTTTATTCGAAATTGCCACCGATGGACCGGGATTTGATATCGATGAATCCAAAGAGCACCTGGGTGAAGAATTGAAACTGCCGTCCTGGCTGGAATCCAAGCGTGAAAGAATTCAACAGGCGTTACCTGACCTGCAAACTTAAACCATCAGTATTACCATGAGTTTACGTACCGTTAAAAAAATCGCCAATAGTCAACAATCCCAAATGGGGGCAAGTGTGTTTTACCAGCCCCTGCCGATCCCGGGACTCGATTCCGTGGACCCGTTTCTGTTGCTGCACCACTGGGGACCCAATACCTACGAATCGGGCGACCAGGTAATGAATTTTGATGCCCACCCGCACTGTGGGTTTGAACCGGTCACCTTTGTGTTCGAGGGCGAAGTATTTCACCGCGACTCCACCGGGGAACACAGCGTGATTCGCGATGGCGGCATACAGTGGATGACGGCCGGAAAGGGTATTGTGCATGCCGAAGGCCCCTCGGAACAGTTTAAAAAAGATCCCGGCACACTGGAAATGATCCAGCTCTGGATTAATCTGCCCAAAAAATTCAAAGGGGTTGAACCACGGTACCAGGGGTTGCAGAAATCGGAGATCCCCAGCCAACAATCAGAAGACGGTAAAGTTACCGTTCATACATTCTCCGGTTCCTGGAACGGTATCGTAGGTCCCGTAGAATCTATCACCGGCATCCGCTCACTTACGATGGACTTTGAGAAAGGGGGAGAACTAACGCTGGATGCCAAACCCAAGCGTGCTCCAATGATTTATGTTTTAAAAGGGAATCTGAGTGTAAACGGTTCAACTGCCGGAACCCATCAATTGATTACTTTCAAACATGATGGCAACGGAATAGAGCTGAAAGCCGATGAATCCACCGTTCTCTTATATGTCGAAGGCGATCCCATCAACGAGCCGGTTGTGCAGCACGGTCCCTTTGTGATGAATACACAGCAGGAAATTTACCAGGCCATGCGTGATTATCAGGAGGGTAAAATGGGCGTATTGGAAGGGTAGCACATAGGCACATAGGCACATAGGCACATAGGCACATAGGCACATAAAAACTATTTTTTTTATGTGACTTAAAATCTAAAAATATTCATTAGATATTTTCATTTTACTATTAGTTCACTTTTCTTGTAGCGATAGAAAATAAATTGCAGGAATTGAAGAATATGATTTATATCGTTATGGGTGTTTCGGGAGCCGGTAAAACCCTGATTGGTCAAAAATTGGCGGATCAATTGGATTTGCCATTTCATGATGCCGATGAATTTCATCCCCCCGAAAATATCAAGAAAATGGAATCGGGGCAGCCGCTTAACGACGACGACCGGCGTCCATGGCTACTGGCGATGGCCTCCCAAATGGAACCCTGGGAACAGGAGGGTGGGGCGGTATTAGCCTGTTCGGCGCTCAAAAAATCATATCGCCAATTGATGAAGAATAATACTTCGGCTGATATCCAGTTCATTTTTTTGAAAGGAGAAAAATCTCTGATCCACGAGCGGATGGAACGACGCAGAGGCCATTTTATGCCGCCCGGTTTACTCGATTCCCAATTCGAAACGCTCGAGGAACCGGAACAGGCCCTAATTGTATCTATTGATCAATCACCGGAAGATATTATCAGGGAAATCCAAAGAAATTTATTCCATAAACCCTGATATTTTATCCATATCATCCAGCGCTTGCCCTTATATTTGGTGCTTGCTGCGTTGATTCAACAAAACAAAATAGCTCTAATTCGCCCAAAACGGATGAAAATAAGCCGATCTAGTTATTACCATTAAGTTCACTAAGTCTTTCTAAAGAAGGCTTTGAAAAACCAGGGATTTTGGTCATCCCGAATACTTTCGGGGTGAGTGAATTTAAAACCGGAGTCCCGACACGTCGGGATGAGGATTTTAAATTCACGAAAATGCAAATATTGGACAAAAGACCGGTTTTACAAAGCCTTCTCTAAAGTAAGTACGACATTTTGCAAGATTAGAGGGCATTGAAAAATAATCTTTAAAATAATTCGAGAAAAGCTTTTACTCAACCCTGACAGGGTTCTGAACCCTCTCAGGGTTTATTTTGGATCTTCAACTTCAACTGTCCGTCTCAACCTGAATACCCAATCGCTCCATTTTGCGGTACAGGGTCGATGGATCGATACTCAGCAGCCGGGCAGCTTCCGTTCGGTTGCCATCAGTTCGGCGCAGCACATTCTCAATATGGTGTTTCTCAAACGATTGTACCGCATTATTCAACGATTCATGATCAAAAACCTGCTCATCCGATTTCACGTTTTGAATACCGGGGGGCAAATCCTCTACTTTTATATAGTCATCATCTCCCAGCAAAATGGCCCGTTCAATAACATTTTCCAGCTCCCGAACCTGTCCTTTCCACTCATACGACATCAGAAGCTTCATGGCCTCGCTGTCGACCCCCTTGACCATACGATTGAGTTCGCGGTTGTATTTATCCACAAAATGACGAACCAGCAACGGGATGTCTTCGCGTCGTTCGTTGAGTGTGGGTAGGTGAATTTCTACAATATTCAACCGGTAAAACAAATCCTCCCGAAAATTCCCTTTTTCAACTTCCTCCGCCAGATTCCGATTCGTAGCCGTAATAATTCGCGTATCAAATTTTTTGGTTTGATTGGAACCAATGGGTTTGACTTCCCGTTCCTGTAGCACACGCAACAAATTAACCTGCACATTCAGGGGAATTTCACCGATCTCGTCGAGGAATAGTGTGCCCCCGCTGGCTGCGATAAAAACTCCATCTTTATCTTCGGTGGCCCCGGTAAAAGATCCTTTTTTATGGCCAAATAATTCAGATTCAAACAAATTTTCGGGAATCGCCCCGCAATTGATAGCGATAAAAGTTTTTTTGGAACGATCGCTGTTGGCGTGAATCGCCCGGGCCACCAGTTCCTTACCGGTTCCGCTTTGTCCCGAAATGAGTACATTGGTGGTGGCGTTACTTACCCGCTCCACCATTTTGTACACCTTTTTCATGGCCTGACTTTCGCCAATGATATGGTTGAAATTAAATTTCTGATCGATCTGCTCCCTTAAATATTTATTCTCCTGGGCCAGCTCCTTCTGCTTCATCAGGTGATCGATGCGCAACACCACTTCATCGAATTCCAGGGGTTTCAGAATATAGTCGGAGGCCCCTTTGCGCAAGGCCTGTACAGCGGTTTCAACCGTGGCATAAGCCGTAATGATAACACACAGGGTCTGCGGAGAAATTTTGATCGCCTCACCCAACACGTCCATGCCGTCTTTCTTCGGCATCATCAGGTCGGAAATTAATATATCAAAATGGGCATTTTCCAGGGCTTCAACGGCTTCTTCACCATCCGCAGCAGTTTGGCACTCGTACCCTTCATCTTCCAACACCAGCGACAGTGAGTCCCTGATTTCCTGTTCATCATCTGCTATTAAAATTTGTCCTTTCATGCGGCACTCGTACTCTTATCAATAGGTAACTCAATCGTAAATGTTGTTCCCTCGCCCTCGGTTGAATCTACATTGATGGATCCGTTCATTTTCGAAATAATACCATGACTTACCGAGAGCCCCAGGCCCGTTCCACTGCCTACATCCTTAGTGGTGAAAAACGGTTCAAATATTCGTTGCTGTACTTCTTTGCTCATCCCCATTCCTTTGTCAGATACTTTGATAATGATGTGATTATTCGAACGAGCGGTATGAGTTATTATTTCCGGTACATCTTCATTTTCGAGCGCATCTACCGCGTTCAAAAATAAATTAACCAGCACCTGGTGGATATGATCCGGGATACACTTTACTTTTGGCAGATCTTTATCCAGGTCCAGTTTAAACCGAACATCACGGCATCGTGCATCGTGTTTCAGCAGTCCTACCGCCGATTCAATAATATCGTTGACTTGGGCCCGGGTGATATCTGCGCTGGCCGGCCGCGAAAAATCCACCAGATCCCGCACAATTTTGGTAATGCGCTTGATATGTTCCCGTACTTTTTTCAGCTGAACCTGTATAAATTCATCATCCGTTTTACGCTGCAACACCTGTACCAGCGAAGAAATAGCCGTCAGGGGATTTCCCACTTCATGGGCCACACCGGCCGCCATATGCCCGACCGTTGCCAATCGTTCCGACCGCTGAAACTGTTCATCCCGGAGCCGCAACTCGGTGACATCCCGCATAATCACCGACCGGCCTTCAATTTTATCGTTTTCGTCGCGTAATACCGTAACGGATAGAATAACTTTTTTGCGCCGGCCGTCTTTGTCAATCCGCTCGGTTTCATAACTGCTTACATATCCTTTTTCCCGGAGTCCGTGAGCAATACACTCCAGCTCCCTGGCTTCCAGCAAATCATCCGGAATAATGGTCTCCACGGGTTTACCGATGATCTCATCCCTTTTCCACCCAAAGATCTGTTCCGCTCCATTATTCCAGGAAGTGATAAAATTTCGGGTATCCATCGTGAATATCGCATCAGCCGAACTTTCGATGATATCCCGGTAACGGCGCTCTTTAATCTCAAGCTTTTCTTCGTATAGTTCACGGTATTGATACACCGTCCATGCCGCCCAGATCATCAATAGTAAAGAGCTGATAATCCCCCGGCTGAAGTGAAGCCACCTCAACTGCCGGATGGAAATATCGGCAAAAAGCGTTTTTTCAATGATCTCAAACGCGCCGAATATTACGCCAACGATTATGATTGAAGTAAAAAGCAGGTACCCAAAGTGAATCTGCTTCAGAAACTTTCTGAGTTTTAATTGTGCCATATGCGATTATATTCAACTCCCATGACGTAGGAAAATATTGAATTAAGATAACAAACCCTTAATTTTTTTTACGAATACCCCTACTTAAAGAATTTTTTTACCAAATTCACTCGACTTTACCCATCTGAGACCTGTAATCACCTGACCTTCCCCCTTTTACGGGATTTATCTAATCATGTTCTCCACAAATAACAACTGTTTTAACCCGGAT
>Ga0209918_1001555_pt1 | contig 12062 bp, 9 predicted proteins | sample SalPonD_shore_MG_FD_185712 | JGI IMG/M metagenome (GOLD analysis project Ga0209918, IMG submission 185712) | Salt pond soil microbial communities from South San Francisco under conditions of wetland restoration - Salt Pond MetaG... | ecosystem: Environmental > Aquatic > Marine > Intertidal zone >...
GCCTTCCCTGCCTGAATGAATTTGCTCACATGAAAGATCTGTATCCAAATTATTCACGTGATGATTTCGAAATTGTGGGAATTTCCATTGAAAAAGACAGTCTGCGCTGGCGCCAAACGCTCAAACGCTTCGATTTGCCCTGGATTCAGGTATATGGCGGTCGTGAATTTGATTTACCCGTTTTCGAGAAATATCAGGGGGGCGGCATTCCTTTCTATATCCTTGTCAATCCACAAGGGAATATTGCACGTTACAACGATGTTCGGCCTTCTTTCAATTTACCCGAAGTGCTGGATAGCCTAATGCAGGTAAATCCGCCCACCTACAAAAAAAATGCATCCGCCATTGGACAATAACCAAATGATCACTATTATTTCCAGAGAACTTTGCAAAACCGTGCTTTTGTCCAAATTCTCACCCCGAAAGTGTTCGGGATTGACCAAAATCCCTGGTTTTGCAAAGTCCTCTATCACTTTTAAAAATTATTTATGATCAGATTTACCACTTTCCGTCACGTGTTTGTTCTATTTTTAATTCCGTTAACCTTTTCTTTTCTTCCATCTGCTCATGCCCAGTCCAATGACAGTTTGGATATTAAAATTGGCCAGATGCTTTTGGTGGGATTTCGGGGGTTATCCGTAAATTCACAATCAACGGTGGTCAAAGATATTCAACAACGACATATCGGGGGTGTGGTTTTATTTGATTATGATGTTCCAAGCAAATCGCCGGTGCGAAATATCAAATCGCCCCAACAGGTCAAAAAATTAGTATCCGATCTTAAATCGTACACCGATATCCCATTATTTGTCAGCATCGATCAGGAAGGTGGACAGGTGGCACGGTTGAAACCGAAATTTGGATTTGACCCCACCGTCTCCGAACAATATCTCGGTAAGCTTAATGACCTGGACAGCACTCGATACTATGCTCGAAAAACAGCCCAAACTTTGGATGAACTGGGGATCAATGTCGATTTTGCACCGGTTGTTGATTTGAATGTCAACCCGGATAATCCCATAATCGGTAAAATCGGGCGCAGCTATTCTGCCAATCCTGAAGTGGTCACCCGGAATGCCCGGGCCTCCATCGAAGTATTCAATAAACAAGGTATTTTATCCGTAATTAAACATTTCCCGGGTCACGGCAGCTCAAAAAGTGATACGCACCTGGGGATGGCTGATGTCACCGATACCTGGTCTCGAAAAGAATTGATTCCCTATAAGCGACTGATTAATTCCGGCGATGTGGATATGATTATGACGGCTCATATTTTCAATTCCAACCTGGACCCCAAATATCCCGCCACGCTCTCTAAACCGGTGTTGACCGGCATTCTGCGGGATTCACTGGGTTACGATGGCGTGGTATTTTCTGATGATATGCAGATGAATGCCATTCGAAGTTTCTACGGGCTGGAAAAATCGATTCAACTGGCCATTAATGCCGGTATCGACATTCTTACCTTTGGTAATAACCTGGTGTACGACGAACATATCGCCACCAAAATTACCAATATTATGAAGAAGCTGGTTAATGAAGGAAAAATCAGCCGTCAACGTATCGACGAATCTTATGATCGAATTATGAAAATGAAAAAACGTCTTGGCGATAACTATTAATTATAACGCATTTTGCGGTTACAACTACGAGTATTGGCTCTCAGCGATCAGTCCACAGCAATCAGCGTATGAAATTAGCCTGAGGACTGCGTTGTTGTCATAAGTTACAAGAGAGAATAGACCTTTACAGTTCTGCCTGCTTATTCTGAAATTTTCGTCCCAATATAATTTCGTTATTGCCGGGCCTTTGCCAGCATTTCCTGCAAAGTGACTGGCGCCCCATCCCGCCGTTTGCTTGCATCAGCTGCCGACATAAACGCATAGATCTCTTTGGTCTCCTGCGGAGTTACCGGGGCTTTACCCGTCCGAAAAAATTTAACGATTTCAACCAAAAGCGACCGATATCCCTCATAAGGTCCAATAGGAGCAATTTCCTTTTCCCCAAAAGCGGTCCCACCAAAATCTTCCCGGCCGGTCCGCAAGCCTCTGAATGTTCCCAGTTTACCATCATCCCAGGTTCCCACCACCACATCGGTTTCTTTTGAATAAATTCGCCTCACCTGACGGCAACCCGTTCCCATCACCGTGAAAAGCGTTTCCACCCCATGTATCCCCATCCAGTACAAATCAGGATGGGTGGGTTCAATGCCGGCCGGACCATACGTTTCCGCCCCCAGCAAAGTCCCCGCTTTTCCATGACGAATGGCCTGAGCATGAGACATATAGCGCAATGAGGAAGCTGAAAATACCGGCACGTCATATTGATCAGCCAAATCGTAAATCTCCACCACATCGGCCAGGGAAGCTGCCAGTGGTTTATCGATAAAGGCTGGCTTGCCTGCTTTAAAAACCTTCCGGGCCTGCTCCAAATGCCGCTGTCCGTCATTGGTCTCCAACAGCACCACATCGACCTGATCTAATAGGTCATCTACGGAGTCAACGACCTTCACGCCCATCTGTTTGATCTGACGAGTATATTTGGGGATTCGGCTGTAACTGGATTTTATGGTTTTGCTACCATAAGGATAGGCTGCAACCACCGGATAACCAGCCAATTCGGGTGGGGCTTGCGGATCATTGAGTATTTTAGTGAAGGCGATACAATGAGAGGTATCCAGCCCAATGATACCCACCCTGGGTGATTCATTATCAATTGTTTTTATCGATCGGCCTAGTCCCATTCCCATACTCATACTACCAAGGGTCGCCAATTTTAAAAAATCACGACGATTAATGGAATTTTCCATAATAACGAGGCTTAAAGTTTTCTGATTTTAATGTTACGATACGATACGGTACTCCCATGATCCTGCAGAAGAATGTGGCCTTCAGGAGCCAGGCCAAATTTTCTGTATTTATGATACTTACTTTTACGAACCAGTGAACGAAACTTTTGACTGCCTCGCTGATATTCCAACACTTTCTCTCCATTAAGCCAATGCTCTACATGATGCCCTTTTGATACAATCCGTGCGTGATTCCATGCTCCAATCGGTTTTAGGGATTTATTACTGGAAGGAACGATCATATCATATAATGAAGCCGTTGAATTATTCTCATGCACATCAGGCCGTGCATCATCAATAATTTGATACTCTAATCCAATCCCACGGCCGGCCGGATCCTCCCCTTTAAAATAGTCTGGATCCTCGACTACAAAATATTTAATACCACTATTGGCTCCTTTGGTTAATTTGAAATCAAGCTTCAACTCAAAATCCGAATAAGTATTTTTGGTTACAATACTTCCCCCGCTTCCACCCTGCTGGCCATTCGACTTTTGTACTGTTAGCGCACCATCTTTCACTATCCAGTCTTGGGCGGGGAAAGTGTCCCCATATACTTTGCGCCATTTATTGGTATCATGACCATCAAAAAGCAGAACCCAGCCTTCTTTTTTCTCCGCTTGGGTTAATGCATTTTCTTTAGCCTGAGTTGAAGTTTTATCTGCCTTTCTCTGGGCAACCGACTGCTCATGATTGATCTTATGAGATTTACAACTAATTCCAAAGGCAACAGAAATAACCGCAATCCAAAGAAGGTGAGATACATGGCAAACGCCGGCGTCATTGTTATTAAGAAATTTCATACCAATTGATAATTTATGTGAAATTGTAAAAAATTTGATGTCCGAATTAGATACTTAAAGCTTAGGCACCCACCAACCAGGCTCATACTGTCTTCCCCAAAATTTCATGGCTTCCGGATTACCTACAATTTCGCCTGTACGGGGATCACAATGAAGCATACTTTCGGTCCGATAAGCAATATTCCCAAGGTGAATAAGTAACACACTTATATTGGCATCATCAATAGGACTGTTTAAAGCAACACCTTTTCGAATAGCCCCGGTAAAATTCTTAAAATGAACGGCATCACGATCAAATCCGGGTCCGGTATTCGTAAGCTCATCATTGCTGTTCTCACTGACATCTTGAATTTCAGTTCCATCGTTATCAAAAATGGTATAGCCATTACTATGAATAAGAATACTGCCCTCGGTTCCGAAGAATTCAGCACCCACTCCAATGCCTTCAATATCTCTACCGTTACAGCTGCGGGATTCCCAGGAAATCGTTTTTCCCCCTTCAAAATTATAACTGGCTACCTGTGTATCAGGCGTCTCCCAATCATCGTCATAGGCATAACGCCCACCATTAGAACTTACCATTATAGGATAATCTACATTCAATCCCCACCGTGCCAAGTCTATAAAATGGGTGCCGTTATTGCCAATTTCTCCCGTTCCCCAATCCCAAAACCAATGCCAGTTGTAGGGTATGGTATTATCCCGGTAGGTCTGGCGCGGGGCAGGTCCTTGCCAAAGCTCATAATCTAAACCCGAAGGTATGTTCACCGTCTTGCCCTTGCCAATAGATTTTCGGGTATTGCTGTACCAGGTACGGGCAAAATAAGCACGTCCGATAGCCCCTTCTCTTACCTTATTTATCCCCTCTATCACGTGGGGCCACGAACGTCGCTGATCTCCCATTTGTACCTGTTTGCCATATTTTTGAGCAGCTTCTACCAACAGTTTTCCCTCCCGCGGATTATGGGCACACGGTTTTTCAACATAAACATGCTTACCCGCCTTCATTGCTAAAATAGCTGCCGGTGTGTGCCAATGATCGGGAGTAGCAATTGCTACCGCATCCACTGATTTATCATCCAAAATCCGGCGAAAATCATTTACGGCTTGAGGTTCCTTTTGCTGTCCCCCCTCATGTACCGCCTTTACACCTTTAGCTCTCGCCTGATCATCAACATCAGCAATATAGGCAATTTCAGCATCCTCCAACCGGGCAAAACCCCGGGCCAGAGCGCTGCCTCGATTATGCGTACCAATGATCCCCATCACCACTTTTTCATTTGGGGAACCATCGCCAAAAAGAAATGGAGCTTTTGAACCGGCAATCCCTATACCCGCTCCAAGTGTTGTCATTTGTTTCAAGAAATCTTTTCGTCCAATTTTATTCCCTTTTTGATCCATGATAGATTTTATTGAATAGGTTTTTATTTATTACTTTACCTTTTTTAGGAGTCTGTCGATGCTAATATATTCAATCATTTTAAAAATAGTAATTTATGATTACTAAATTGGATAAATAAGTTTTAGGGCCAAACAACTGATTATCACCTGAAATATCCCTGATATTTAGCTGAATTTTCTCTTAGAGGGTTTGCAAAACCAAAGATTTTGGTCAAATGCAGAATTTGGACAAAAGCACGGTTTTGCAAAGCCCTCTCTTAACAGGCTGTGGAATAATTGGGATGCAAATTATTCTGAACTTAATTTTTTAAGTCAAATGATCGTTTGGTAAGCAATATTCGTAAAAGTCCCCCTTTGAGAGGCTGTGAAAAAATTAGTTCGAAAATTTAACTCAACTTTATTTATTAAGGCTCTAAACCGTATTAATAGCTAAAATCGAAAAAAGTCCCCCTTCGAAAGGGGTTTGGGGGATGACCCCAGCGTTTTAAGGGCGAATATCCTTTTTTATTTAAGTCCATCTTATTTGATTTTGGATATTTTCACAGCCTGTTAATAACGGTTGGGGTAATGCCCGCTTATAATTTTAAAAAAGTACTAAGAGAAATTATTTTGGTTATTCCTATTCACTTTTCTACCTGAGATTACCTATTTTCAAATAATTAAATCCCCTATAAAAAATTATTAATAAACCCTAAGAGTGTTCAACAAACGTAAAAGCGGCGGCAATTCCCATCTGTATACGGTAATTGAATATCAGAAACAGTTTGAGCAATTTAAGCGTAGAGTGCGCCTTTTTTTATCCCCGATTCCCGATACTCTTATTCAGCAAAAACCGGCTGGATCTTCGTGGAGTATAGGCGCGTGTATAGGCCATATTAATGTGACGGGTGAAAAATATTTGGAACATCTGAGCGAAGCTTATGAAAAAGCGGAATTTACTGAAATAGAAGGCAGTGGGTCCTTCGCCCCAAGGGTATTGCCCTTTTTGTTTATATCGCTCATGCAGCCGCCGGCCAAATGGAAAATCAAAGCGCCTTCAATTTTTAAACCTGGGTCAAATCTGAAAAAAAAACAACTTTTAGAAGACTTTAATCAATTACAGGATCAATTATTATCGCTACTAGAAAAATCAAAAAAATTAGATTTAAGCAGAATCAAACTTTCATCACCGCTGATTCCTTTATTTCGAATTAATGCCAGTGAATGTTTTGCAATCCTAATTGCCCATCAAAATCGCCACTTGTGGCAGGCTGAAAAAATACTGAAGGAATTAACCCAAAGAGATCTATAACCCGGATATTTCACCAATAAATAAGTTCGTGGACTGCCTTAAAGTTTCAGGTTAAATACAAATATTAGACAGAAAGTAATTTTTTAAAGCCCTCTCAAAATTGACCTGACATTGACTCATAAAATGTAGATATTTCCACCGCTGTTCAATTAATTAAAAATGGATCATTCATAAAACGTGGATTTTGGGCCAGACAAAGACTACGGAAAACAAGCTGACTGATGAACAAAAAGCTATCGTCAAAACCAATCTCGACAAGCAGGACATCCTTAAAATTATCGCTTTTGCCGGCACCGGGAAAACCACAACCCTGGCATCGTATGCCCTGAACCGCCCCAATCAGCGTTTTTTATATGTAGCGTTCAACAAAAGCATGCAGCTGGATGCTCAGCGTAAATTTCCCGATAATGTGCGCTGCCGAACCTCCCATGCCCTGGCTTTTCCACGCTTCGGTTCAAAATACAAGCATAAACTTGGGAATCCCCGGGTGCATACGGTCGCAGAAGCATTGGAGTTGACGCGGTTCGATGTAGCCAAAAATGTATGGGATACGCTCTCAAACTACCTGGTTTCCGGTGATCGGAGCATTGGAGAACAACATCAACCTTCGGCCTCCGCAAAGGCGAATCCCCTTAAATCACAGCCCGATTTGATTTCCTTAGCCCGGAAGCTCTGGGAAATGATGTGTGATGAGGATAACGACTATGTCTCCATGCCTCATGACGGATATTTGAAGCTTTACCAGATTTCAGAACCTGAATTGCGCTATCACGGTATTCTTCTGGATGAGGCCCAGGATACCAATCCCGCCACCGCCGCATTAATTCAACAGCAAAATTGTCCCCGTATTTTGGTAGGCGATCCCCATCAGCAGATTTATCGTTTTCGGGGAGCCATTGATGCCATGCAGGAGGTTCGGGAAACGACGACCATGTATTTGACGCATAGTTTTCGGTTTAATCAAACGTATGCAGACCTTGCCAATCAAATCCTGCAGACCTTCAAGAATGAACTGCAACGTATTAAGGGCGTTGGACAAACCGGTTCCCTGGAGCCCGTGAATGTTCCATACACGCTCATTGCCCGAACCAATGCCGGGCTTTTCGATGAGGCGGTATCTCACTATCACAAACATTCAATCGCATACCTGGGTACGCAGGGATTGCCCTTTTCATCAATTAAAGACGGTTACTTTTTAAATGAAGGAAAACCGGAAAAAGTCCGGGATCCATTCCTGAAACGCTTTGGTGATTTCTATACCATGAAAGAATACGCCAAGTCGGCTGATGATTTTGAATTACTTAGTCTATGCAAAGTTATTGAAACCTATGAAACAGTGGATATTCCCGGTTTAATTGAACGTATTAAGAAGAAAACCGTTCAAAATCCTTCCCAGGCCGATGTTATATTAACCACTACGCATAAAGCCAAAGGGCTCGAATTCGACCACGTGAAGCTGGCTGACGATTTTATTCCACTAGTGAAAGATGATACCTTGAACGATGTTGATAAAATAGACCCGGAAGAAATCAACCTGTTATACGTAGCCATTACCCGTTCCCGAAAAAAACTGGAGCTCAATGAAGACCTTGAGAATTTTATGGAGTTGATTAATTGATGGTTTTCTTATCTAACCCGGATATTTCACCAAGAAATTTTTTTCTCAGCAACCCCGAAGGCATTCGGGACAAGGGGTAAAATGGGGACGGAATCGTATAAAGATACGTTGAGTAAACCATTTTAACTTCAACGCAGCTGAGGGAAAAATTTCGCAGCATACTACACTGTGTAATTAATTTTTAACCTTAAAAAATGATATAACTGTTTTTTTCATCAACAAGTTAGTTCCTTATAATATAACTTTCTGTGAAATATCCGGGCTAACCTTTCCAGGGTTTGAAACCCTGGGAGTCTGTCGGACTTAGGAAATTTTAACGAAAATTTGTCCCTTTGAGACAGATTTCGGGGTCTTTTGAGGCGAATAGTGGTTCTATTTAACGAAAAAGAGCGCGGAATCTGGCCAAAGCTGACGAATTTGCAGTAGATTTAGCTATGTCCGACAGGCTCCTAGAAAGGTTCATCAATTATTTAATAGTTTGCCGCCTATGGCATTACATCCTATCTTTATAAAACGTATTAATATGAATTTAAATCTCTTTTAGAATATGGAATGGAATGTTTATTTATCCGGAGAAATTCACTCCGATTGGAGAGAACAAATCAAAAAAGGCATACAGGATGTGGATTTACCCGTTACGGTAACAGCTCCCGTAACTGATCATTCAGCCAGTGATAATTGCGGTGTTAATATTTTGGGTGAGGAAGAAAAAGATATCTGGAAAGATCACAAGGGCGCCGGAATTAATGCCATCCGAACCCGAACACATATTGAAATGGCCGATATTGTAGTTGTGAAATTCGGTGATAAATTTCGTCAATGGAATGCTGCTTTTGATGCCGGTTATGCCGCTGCGCTTGGCAAAAAGATCATCACCCTGCACGACGCCGAATTAACCCATCCGCTTAAAGAAGTCGATGCCGCCGCAATAGCCGTTGCAGAGAAACCTGAACAAATCGTCGAAATACTTAAATATGTGATTGAAAAGAAATAGGCTGTACCTATGAATTTAACGAGCGTCTAATTATAATCTCGGTCCTGTTTAGATGTTTAGATGTTTAAATGTTTAGATGTTTAGATGTTTAGATGTTTAGATGAAAAAATTTTCTCAAAGTTTCATACTTTAGCTTATGGATAATATTCTTATCCTCACCCTGACCTTAATTTTTCTGGTAGCCCTGTTTGGAGCCTTCATTCAACGGCGTAGCAAAGACCGGTGTCTGAAAGATTTTCAGGATTATTATATACAATTAATGCCCCAAAAAAGTGAAAGTGTTTGGGGCATTCTCAAGGTCTATGCTTCGGGACTGGAATTATTATTCCCGTTGCCGCAACGAGATGAGGAGAATCATCTAAAATCCAGCTACATACTTTTCCAGGATGGGTATTCCACCGTTCAAGCTATCTACCGGTATCACGATGAGCTGCAGGAAGAAAATCAACAACGACGGCTTGCTGAAATTAAGCGCACCTATCATCCCAACATTTTCAGGCGAACACGACGCTCCATCCGCAACTTTTTTAACACCTTTCGCGACGCCGTAAGTCAGGCTTTGAACGTCTTGATCAGTAAAGCTAAAACAACTACATCATCAGAAATTTTTAAAACTCAGGATGCGCAACTTTCCAAAATGGGCCAGACGGCGCTATCAGGCGTGGCAGCCGCCTACGATCCCCTGCTGGAAAAATTTATTGGGAAAAAGGTGGTCGTTAAAGAAATACGGGGAGATGCCCTGCATGAACACCATGGCATTTTAAAAGAATACACTTCCGGGTGGCTTGAGATCCTGGACTGTACACAAACCTTCGATGAAACCTACAGCTTCCGTGAGCTTGAACGGTGGAGAGTTAATAAAAAAATCGGATTTGCTTTCAAGGTTTTTAATGCATCTCCTGATTCACTTCCTGATCTGTGGTTAAGATATGAAAACCTGGCGGGATACCCGGTAAAACTACACCGACTCACGGGGGAGAACTATGGTCATTATGTTGACCGGACATTATCGCCGGGTGAATCCATGGAGGAAACATTACAGAATCTTCCCGAAATTTTATTTGACAACACGGATACCTCCAAAATGCCCATTGAATTCGACTTAACGGATCCAACAAGTGAAACAAAAAAAGAGATTGATCCAGATCTTTTAGCCTTTATTCCCAATATAAAACTTCAACTTTCGATTATACGCAGTACCGACGTCTGTTTACCCCGGTCTCTGGCCGTTGTCACACACTCTGGCGAATCAACATAATATTAAAAAGTATGGCCCTACTTCTACTTGCACCCAATTTAAAAATGGATAAATGGGAAAAAGCCTTACTGGAGGAAGATCCCAATCTGGATATCCGGATCTGGCCGGCTGTAGGCAAAGCAGAAAATATTACTTTTGCGGTCTGCTGGAATCAACCCAAAAATGAATTAAAAAAATACCCGAATTTAAAGGGGATTATTTCCCTTGGGGCTGGAGTCAATCACCTGATTGGAGATCCGACCATTCCCAAACACTTGAAAATCTGCCGTATTGTTTCTCCTTCCCTGACCCAGCAGATGACGACCTATGTTACGGGCGCCGCTCTCAATTACCAGAGAAAATTCTATAAGTACTACCGGCAGCAACAAAAGAAAGTCTGGCAGCGCCATTCCCATACGCTGGCGGAAAATTTGACTGTCGGGGTAATGGGACTTGGCAAACTAGGAACTCCCGTTGCCCGGCAATTGGAAACGCTGGGTTTCAGGGTGAAAGGTTGGTCGAATTCACCCAAAAATTTAAAAAATATAAAAACATATGTCGGACAAGGAGCTCTCAATGATTTTCTCTCAGGCATCCAGGTGCTGATCTGTTTGCTTCCCCTTACTCCCAAAACCGAAGGTATCCTCGACCTGGATCTATTTAAGAAGCTGGATCACCCGGCTTATATCATTAATACGGCAAGAGGTGAACATTTGGTGGAAGAAGATCTTATTTATGCCCTGGACCGTGGTTGGATTGAGGGCGCCACCCTTGATGTCTTTTCCAAAGAGCCCCTTCCCGAATATCATCCTTTTTGGAATCGAGAGCAGATTGTAATCACTCCACATATTGCTAGCATAACGTATCCCAAGAAAGTTGCTTCTCAAGTTATAGATAATTATAAACGAGCGCTTTCGGGGATACCCCTGTTGAATGAAGTTGATCGGGAAAAGGGTTATTAAGTTACTGGGTTATTGAGTTATCGAAATAAATCCTGGTAATCCCTAAATCCTGAAAATCCCGGTTCACATTATGTATAAAGGATCAAAGGAGTAAAGGCAACTGGCACAAAGGCAGTTAGTAGAAATAAATAAGTTTAGTTTCTTGCTTTGGTGTCTTGATATAAGCTGTGAGGGCGGTCTCCTCACGCTCTTGATTTGAGCCACATTCGTTACCAGAATGATAATCGAAATAATACAAGATCGCAGGTTGCTTTTAATCGTAACTGTCATCCCGAGGAGCTTGTCGACGAGGGATCTATTCAAGTCTGAAGGAAAAAGTTAACGGTTATCAATTGTACTCTTTGTTCATGGATCATTGTTCATTGTTCATTGAAACCATTATTTTCTGCTGGATCTAAATTATAAGATTAACCCTGACAGGGTTCAGAACCCTGTCAGGGTTTTCAGAATTGAGCTATAATTTAAATTTTGTTACTGAAAATATGAGCCAACAGCTGGAAACTTTTATTGAGGCATTGCGCGATAAACCGAAAGGTAATTTTTTTAATCCCTGGTACGAACAGGATGAAAACCATGACATATCAAATGAAGCTCCGGATATTAGACGACGCCAATTGAAAACTTACCTTCAGGAACGGTTGGATTCAGCTAAATATCTTTTTATTGCGGAGGCTTTGGGATACCAGGGCGGACATTTCAGCGGCATCGCCATGACTTCTGAACGAATTCTACTGGGACACCACTACAAGAAGAATGGCATTGCCCCGGATCACGCGTTTCAGAATATTGAACCGCAGCGAACCAGTAAACCTTCGGTCATTGAAAAAGGATTTTCGGAACCTACTGCCACTATCATGTGGAAAGCACTGGTTCAATTGGGCTTGGATCCCTACCAAGTCGTATTATGG
>Ga0209918_1001558_pt1 | contig 12058 bp, 9 predicted proteins | sample SalPonD_shore_MG_FD_185712 | JGI IMG/M metagenome (GOLD analysis project Ga0209918, IMG submission 185712) | Salt pond soil microbial communities from South San Francisco under conditions of wetland restoration - Salt Pond MetaG... | ecosystem: Environmental > Aquatic > Marine > Intertidal zone >...
TGAGGTGCAGTGAGGCGACCGGAACGTAGAGCTTGTCGCCGCCGGCGTATTCCAGTGTGAGAAATTCCGCATCGACTCCGCCCACGCCGAGCGTCTGCAGGCCCAGGTAGCGGCCCACACCGTGATCCTCGTGCACCACTGGTGCGCCCACATCCAACTCGGCAAGATTGCGGATGATGGCGTCCGTATCTCGCTGGGTCGTCTTGCGCCGCCGGCGCTGCATGACCTGCTCGCCGTAGAGCTGCGGCTCGGCGATGACGGCCAGACGCGGCTGTTCGAGCAGCAGGCCCTGATCGAGCGGGGCGACCGTGATGCCGACGCGGGCATCGGCCTCGACGAACTCCTGCCAGCCGGCGAAGGGGGTGGGATACACGTCGCAGCCGCGCAGCATCTCCAGGAGTCCCTCGCGCCGGCCGGTCGTCTCGGCGGCGAACAGGACGCGGCCGTCGAACTCGTCCAGGAATCGGCGCAGCGCATCGGTCGGCCGCGCGGCGCGCGGGTCGAGCGTAAGCCCCGGGGGCGCGGCCGTGGCGAAGTTGCAGGCGTTCGGGTCCTCGTACTCGAAACGCTGCAGTTCGACTCTCGGGAATTGTTTGCAGCCGGCGAAGACCTCGTTGCTCTGTACGAAGACCTCGGTCGGGCTGAGCAGGGGGCGCTCGGTGTCGTGGCGGTGCTGCTCGTAGCGCTCGGCGATCTCGGCCCAGAATCCCTCGGCGGCATCGTCCATGCCGTGCGGCGTGACCACCAGCGCACCCTCGGGCAGGTAATCGAACAGGGTTTCGGTCTGCTCGAAGAACAGGGGCAGGTAGTATTCGATACCGGGCGGGGCCAGGCCGTTGCTGACGTCACGATAGACCTGGCAGGCCTGCGGATCGCCTTCGAAGCGCGCGCGCCAGGCCTGGCGAAAGCGCGTGATGGCGTCTTTGTTCAGCGGAAATTCACGGGCGGGCAGCAGGCGCACGCGTTCGACCTGTTCGATGGAGCGCTGCGTCTCCGGGTCGAAGGTGCGAATGCTCTCGACCTCGTCGTCGAACAGCTCGATGCGATACGGCACGCGGCTGCCCATGGGAAACAGGTCAATCAGGCTGCCGCGTACAGCGAACTCGCCGTGTTCCATGACGGCGGAGACGCACTGGTAGCCGTTGGCCTCCAGGCGCCGGCGCATCTCGTCCAGGTCCAGGCGTTCGCCCTGATCGAGCACCAGGCTGTGCGCGCTCAGGTAGCTGCGCGGGGCCAGGCGGTGCATGAGGGTCTGCACGGGGACAATCAGCACGCCGCGGGCCAGCTCGGGCAGGCGGTAAAGCGCGGTCAGCCGGTCCGAGACGATGTCCTGGTGCGGCGAGAAGACGTCGTAGGGAAGCGTCTCCCAGTCGGGGAGGGTCAGCAGCGGTATGTCGGGATCGGCGCCGAGATAGAATCGCAGCTCATAGTCCAGACGCTGGGCGGCCGGGGTATCGGGTGCCAGCACGATCACCGGACCGCTGTGGCTGCGCGCGGCGCTGGCGATGACCAGGCCCTGCCCGCCGCCGTAGAGCCGACCCCAGCGCAGGCGCTCCCCGGCGCGTTGGGGCAGGCGCGGGGTCAGCGGGCTGACCACGGCGGCGCTGGCCTGGGACGGGGAGCTCATGACGATGCGATGACCACGGACTGGGAATGGCGACCTGGCGGGCCGGGGCTGCGTATTCTAAACCGAGCCCGCCGGCAGGGCAAAGCGGCATGTGCTCGGCCGGGCGGCTCAGCGGATCTCCTCGATGCTGTGGTGGCGTTCCAGGATGCGGGGCGTGATCAGGGCGTAGCCCTGCATCTGCCAATGGGCCAGCTCGGCGAAGGCCGAGGGTACGACTTCCACGAAGTCCTGAAAGTCCTCGGGCCGGTAGCCGTAGTCGGCCGCGGCCAGGGCGCAGACCTTGAATTGTACGCCCAGGGAGTGCAAGTAGCGCATGCGCTCCACGGCGTCCTTGTATTTCGCGTAGTTCTTGCGCGCCACCGTGACGATCTCTGTGCCGTGAATGACCACCTTGATCGACAGCTCCTCGGGGGAATAGCCATAGGGTGCCGCCATGAGCGGGTTCATGAGCGAGCGGATCCAGTACAGCGCGGAATTAACCTTCTGCGGTTCGTCGAAATAGAAATCGTAGACGACCTTCTGCGCCTCATAGGGGGTCTCGACCTGGCGGGCGCCTTGTTCGCTGCTCTCACCGGGCCAGGGAGCCTGTTGTCCGGCGGCGTGCGCGGTTAGGGCAAACGCAGCGGTGAAGAGCAGGACGGTGACGGATTGCACGTGCCAAGCGGATAGGATGCGCATAACGTACCTCCTCCGGCCGGGGCCGGTTGCGCGGGATATACGCCAAGTATAGAAGAGGTCGTTCGCGTCGGATGTGTGACTAGCGCCCGGGGCCGGCCACGGTGGTCAGGCCGAGAACCTCCCAGTCCTGCAGCCCGCCGCGATACCACTTGAGCTTGTTTGCCGGGTAGCCGAAGCGAAGCAGGGCGTGGATGTTGTTCGGCGACTGGCTGCACCACATCCCATTGCAGAACAGCACCAGGGTTTTGGCACGGCTGAAATCCCAGAGCCCCTCGTGGCGGCGCACGCCGAAGCGGTTTTGCATGATACGCGCGATGGCCGCGGGGTCGGCGCCGCGCTCCCAATTGAGCTGCGTCCAGGGGATATTGATCGAGCCGGGGATGGTCGCGCGCTTGACCCAGGCGGGGGTGCGCGAGTCGATGACCAGGATCGATTTGTCGCCCTCGCTCATGCGCTTGAGGTAGTGGAGCATCTCGACCTCGCCGATGGTCTCCACGCCCGGGGCCAGGTGTTCGGGCTGGATACAGAACGGCGGGCATTTGCCGAGCGTCTTGGCGTACTCCGGATTGATGGTGTTGATCTGGTCGCGGTTGCGGCGGATCACCACCGGATGACCGTTGTGCATCACCGTCACGGAAGTGATGTCCGGCGTGATCGGCAGGACCTCCTGACTCCTGGCGTCGGCGGCACCGGCGGGTGAGACAAACGGGCCGACCAGCAGTAGGGCCAGGGTCAGCAACGGGAAGCTCCTTGCAATTGCGGTCATGGTTCGTCTCCACTGACGTCGAAAGGCGACCGTCGATACAGCGCAGGCTACCGTGGGGCAGGCGCCCCGCGCACTGATCCGGGTCAAAAAAGCGGTCGGCAGGCCGAGGCTCGGATGTTCAGCGACTCAGGCTCAGGCGCCCTTCGGACGGCCGGTTGGCGCTCTGGAGCTGGCGTAGGAAACGCATGTAGGGAATATCATGGTGCCGTTCCAGTACCGCGGCGCGCTCGCGCAGCAGCTTGACCGACAGCGGGCGCGGTGCGCGGTTGAAGGCGAAGACCACGACGTTGCCCTTGCCCGCGACGGGCAGACACAGGGTCTGGTAGTCGAATACCTCGTCGATGCGCGACAGTATCTGGGCGAAGGCATCGGCCTGGCCGTTCCACAGGTTGATCGCGAATATGCCCTCGGAGGTGAGCCGTTCGCGGCAGGCGGCGAAGAATGCGTACTCGGATACGCTCGGCGACATGGCCACCGCATCGTAGGCATCGACCAGAAGGACATCGCAGACCGGCGCCTCGGCATCGGCGACATGGAGCGCCCCGTCGCCGATGTGCATCCGCAGGCGCGGATCGTCCGGCAGGTCGAAGTAGCGCCGCGCGATATCAACCACCGCGGGCTCGGCCTCCACGACGTCAATCAGCGTCGTGGGCAGTGCCGAGAGCAGGAATCGGGTCAGCGCCCCGGCGCCCAGACCCACCTGCAGGACCGAGTCGACCTGCTCGCGGAACAGGAGGAATGCCGTCATCCCCTGCACATAACCCAGCGCGGGGCGCACCGGGTTGGCATTCAGAATACGCCCCTGCACCGGGCCGTCACCGAAATACAGCGAGCGCCCGGTGCGATCCTGGACGACATAGATGGGCCCGGCGTTTGTGACGGCCTTGTGCAGGATTACGCCGGCGAGTCGGTGCATGAGTCCTCTTTAGCCGATGGCTCGTGACACCTATTTATAATAGGCCGAAACATCCCTTGGACAGTGCGGCTTGGCGCTACACCAATGGGTCAACGAATTAGCCGCGGATGCTTTTGTAATAAGTCAGGAACCGCCGCTAACCATCTGTAGCGGAAACGTTGACAACCATCGCGCGAAGGGGCTGACTCTAAGAAGCCTGTGCGCTCACGGGCGAGGCCGGTTTGAAACGCCGAGCCTGTTCGACGCGCTGCTCGTAGGCGCTGCGGGCGATGCGCACGTCTTCGAGGAAGAAGCCGAGCTCGTCGAGGGTCAGGGCCTGCGGCCCGTCGACCAGGGCCTTGCTTGGCACGGGGTGGAAGTCGACCAGGATCATGTTGGCGCCGGCCACCACGCCCTGGGCGGTGACGTGCATGACGTCGAGCAGGCCGTCCGGGGCCGTGTCGCGGGTGCCCACTGAGTGGGAGGGGTCGATGCACACGGGCATCCGGGTGAGGCGCTTGACCACGGGCACGTGGGCGAAGTCGACGAAGTTGCGGTGCGGGTCGCCCATGTTGGTCTTCATGCCGCGCAGGCCGAACACGACCTTGGTATTGCCCTCGCTGGCCAGGTATTCGGCCGCGTTCAGCGACTCCTCCAGGGTGATGCCGAACCCGCGTTTGAGCAGGATGGGGTGGTTGCGCTGGCGCCCCGCCACCTTGAGCAGCTCGAAGTTCTGGGTGTTGCGGGTGCCGATTTGCAGCATCACGCCCGTCGGATGGCCGGTCTGGGCCAGGGCGTCGTCGATCTCCCGGATGTGGGACTCGTGCGTGACCTCCATGGCAATGACCTTGATGCCGTACTTACCGGCCAGTTCGAACACGTAGGGCAGGCAGCTCTTGCCGTGGCCCTGGAAGGAATAGGGGTTGGTGCGCGGTTTGTAGGCGCCCATGCGCGTACAGACCTGGCCGTGCTCCTGCAGGGCCTTCATCATCATTTCCACGTGCGTCGGATTGTCCACGGCACACAGACCGGCGAAGACGTTCAGGTTGTCCTGGCCGAAGTGCACACCGTTGTATTCGAAGGAGGTCGGCCGGGTGTCGTCCCGATGGCGGCCCAGTATCCGGTATTCCTCCGAGACGCGGACTACGCGTTCCACGCCCGGCAGGGCCTCGATCTCCTGTTGGATGAGCGCGGCGGTGTCGCCGATGAGATACAACTCGGTGAGCACCTGTTGGGCGCCGTGTTCCTCATGCACCCGGACCTGGATATTGGGCAGGTTGGACAGGTGCTCCATCAGCTCGCCGTATTCGGGCGTGTCGCGGTTGATGTCGGGCTTGAGGATAACGATCATCGGGGATTTCCGGATTTTGAAACAGTCGATACAGGCTTGGGATTATCACAGACGCCCCGCCGTCCCGCAAATCGCCGGGCCGGAACCGGCTGCGCTCAATCGCGGTAGCGTTTCAGTAACTCATCATACGCATCGATCCGCCGGTCGCGCAGGTAGGGCCAGATACGCCGGACCTGTTCGCCGCGCGCCAGATCGATGTCGGTGACCACGACTTCCGGGGCCTCGTAGCCGGCCTGGGCGAGTACTTCGCCCTGGGGGCCTGCGACGAAGCTCGAGCCCCAAAACTGGCTGCCGCCCGTCTGGCCGGACGGATCGGGTTCGAATCCGGTCCGGTTGCACGCCAATACCGGAACGCCGTTGGCCACCGCGTGGGCGCGCTGGATGGTCATCCAGGCCTCGCGCTGGCGCGCCTGTTCGGCAGCTTCGTCCTGCGGGTCCCAGCCGATGGCGGTCGGGTACAGCAGCAGCTCGGCACCGGCCAGCGCCATCAGCCGCGCGGCCTCGGGGAACCATTGATCCCAGCAGACCAGCACACCCAGGCGTCCCAGCGAGGTGTCGATGGGCGTGAAGCCGAGATCGCCGGGGGTGAAATAGAACTTCTCGTAGTAGCCCGGATCGTCCGGGATGTGCATCTTGCGATAGATCCCTGCCAACTGACCGTCGTTCTCCATCACGATGGCGGTGTTGTGATACAGCCCGGCGGCGCGGCGCTCGAATAGGGAGCCGACGATCACGACGCCCAGCTCGCGGGCGAGTGCGCCCAGGCGCTCGGTGCCCGGACCGGGGATGGGCTCGGCGAGGTCGAAACGCCGGGTATCCTCGGTCTGACAGAAATAGACGCCGGTGTGCAGCTCCGGGAGCAGCACCAGGCGGGCGCCGCGCTCGGCCGCCTCCCGGATGCCCGACTCGCTGGCGGCGAGGTTGGCTTCCCGGTCCTCGCCGCAGGCGTGCTGGACCAGTCCGACGGTGAGCAGGCGTTGGGTCATGGACGCGGCATTCCGAAAACGGTTATCGATAGAGCATGATAACCGAATCACTCCCGCGACCGTTACCGTCGCTATACGGCGCCGGCCGGAAGCTGCATCGTCACGCAGTGCAGGCTGCCGAACTGCTCGATGAGCGGCCGACAGTCGATGCCGACAGTATCGCGGTCCGGAAAACATTCTCCGACGACGCGTAGGGCTTCTGCGTCGGCCGGATCGCGATAGGTGGGCACCAGCACGGCGCCGTTGACGATTAGAAAATTGGCGTAGGTCGCAGGCAGGCGCTGCCCATTCTCGGCGTATTTCGGCTCCGGCCAGGGCAGGGCGACCAGGCGGTACGGTTCGCCCGTCGCGTCGGTGAACGAGCGCAGCTCCGCCGCCATGGCGCCGAGCTCGGCGTAGTGCTCGTCGTCGGGGTCCGTGCACTCGACGTAGGCGATGGTGTGCTCATCGCAGAAGCGGGCCAGGGTGTCGATGTGGCTGTCGGTATCGTCGCCGGCAAGATAGCCGTGTTCCAGCCAGAGGACCCGGCGGGTGCCCAGGTAGTCGGCCAGGCGGGCTTCGATGGCGGTACGGTCGAGGTTCGGGTTGCGCGTGGGCGACAGCAGGCAGCGCGTGGTCGTCAGCAGGGTGCCCCGGCCGTCGCTGTCGATGCTCCCGCCCTCCAGGACGAGGTCCAGGGTTTCCAGGGGCGTGTTATGGAAAACGCCCTGGGCATGCAGGTGACGGGTCAGTACGTTGTCGAGCTCGGCGGGGTATTTGCCGCCCCAGCCGTTGAAGGTGAAATCGAGCAGACGGGGTTTGCCGTCGTCCAGGACGGTGATCGGGCCGTGGTCCCGGGCCCAGGTATCGTTGCTCGCGTGGGTCTGAAGTACCGCACGGGTCATGTCAACGCCGGCGTCCTGGAGCAGGCGGGCGACGTGCGCCCGGTGGGCGGCGTCGTAGCAGGTGACCAGCAGGCCTTCGCGACGTGTGACTTCGCGCGCGATGGCCACGAAGACGGGTTCGACCTCGGTCAGCCATGGCTGCCAGTCGCCGTGCGGATGGGGCCAGGTAAGCATGACACCGCTCTGAGGCGCCCATTCGGCTGGAAGCTGACGCTGTGGGGTGTGGGCCATGGCGGTGGAGCCGGGACCGGAAATCGTTATGACGGACCCGGCCGCAGCTTACTTGTTCCCCGGCTCAGGGCTTGACGGGAATGGCGTTCAGGACGGCGTGAATGACGTACTTGTACTCGAAATACACGGTGTAGTCTTTATAGACCCAGCGTGTGATCGGGGGATCCCCCACGGGCGGCAGCTTATTCCGCGGGATGCCGAACTGCTTTTCGACCTGGGTCATAGTCATGCCCCGCACGGGCATTTTCACGCTCAGCTCCTGATTCGGGGCGCGGGTGGCCGGCGCCTGGTCCGCCGGCGCGGTCTGTTCTTGGTCCATGCTCTGGCCCGACTGCTGGCCGCTCTGGTGGTCGGTTGGGGGCTGAGCCGGCATATTGAGCGTGTCCGCCCAGACGACCGGCACGGCGATGGTCAGCGCCGTACCCAACAGCAGCGATCTGAGGTCTAGCATGCGGTCGACTCCTTAGGATGAAACCGGCAGGGTTATCCCTGTTCTTCGTGCAACTATACTCCAGTCCCTTGGACCAGGCAAAACCCCCGGCGTTGGGAATGCGACGGGCTCGGCGTTGTCAAAAGAGATTGAGGCGGCCATTTCCAGATAGGTCCGATCGGGCGCCACGTGCCGTATTGCACGGGAGGAGGGCGTTTACGCTATATTAACCGTATGGTTTATGTAGAGAAGCGTTTGGCAGGTGAAGGTTCGGAGCTGGTGACGGCGGCCGACGTCATGGCGTGGCTGACAACCCTGACCGGCAACAACGGCGATGAGGATACGGACCTTATCCGCCGCGCATTCGAAACCGCGCGTGAGGCGCATGCCGAACAGCGCCGAGCCTCGGGCGAACCCTATATCCAACACTCCCTTGCCGTGGCTGACATCCTGGTCAGCCTGAAGCTGGACCCGGAGACCGTCGCCGCGGCCATCCTGCACGACGTTGTGGAAGACACCGAGATCACGCTGGAGACGATCGAAAAGGAGTTCGGTGCCGGGGTCGCGCGTCTGGTCGACGGCGTGACCAAGATGCAACTCATCGATTTTCAGAGCGGGCGCGAAAAAGGCAAGCAGGAGCATGCGCACGCCGAGAGCCTGCGCAAGCTGCTGCTTGCCATGGCGGAGGACGTGCGCGTCGTGCTGATCAAGCTTGCCGATCGGCTGCACAACATGCGTACCCTGAGTCACTTGCCCGAAGCCAAACAGCGGCGCATCGCGCGCGAGACGCTCGACATCTATGCGCCGCTCGCCAATCGCCTTGGCATTTGGCAGATAAAATGGGAGCTCGAAGACCTGGCCTTTCGGTATCTCGAACCCGCGACCTATAAAGACGTAGCGCGTTTTCTCGACGAGCGCCGCGTCGATCGCGAGCGCTACATCGAGAAAGCGGTCGGCGTGATTCGCGCCGAGCTCGACCGCGCCGGCATCAAGGCCGAGATCAGCGGCCGGCCCAAGCATCTGTACAGCATCTGGAAGAAGATGCGCCGCAAGGGCTTGAGCTTTAACGAGCTCTATGACGTTCGCGCCGTGCGTATTATCGTCGAAAAGCTGGCCGACTGTTACGCGGCCCTGGGCGTCGTGCACACCCTGTGGCGGCACATTCCGCGTGAGTTCGACGACTATATCGCCACTCCCAAGGCGAACAACTACCAGTCCATACATACGGCGGTGATCGGCCCGGAGGGCAAAACGCTGGAGGTGCAGATCCGTACGCGCGAGATGCACGAACACTCCGAGCTCGGGGTGGCCTCACATTGGCGCTACAAGGAAGGTGCCCGCGGCGATGCACTATACGACCAGAAGATCGCGTGGTTGCGCCAGCTCCTGGAGTGGAAGGACGAGTCGACCGATGCCGGCGATTTCATCGACCGCTTCAAGTCCGAGGTGTTTCAGGAGCGCGTCTACGTGCTGACCCCGCAAGGCGACGTAATGGATCTTCCTCAAGGCGCAACACCCTTGGATTTTGCTTATCACATCCACACGGAAATCGGCAATCGCTGCCGCGGCGCGAAGGTTGACGGGCGCATCGTCCCCCTGACCTACGAACTCAAGAGCGGCGAACAGGTCGAGATACTCACCACCGCGCGGGGGGCTCCCAGCCGCGACTGGCTGAACCCACAGCTCGGATTTCTGCGCACCTCACGGGCGCGGGCCAAGGCGCGCCAATGGTTCAAGCAGCAGAACGTGGAGGAGAGCATCGCGGCCGGTCGCACGGCGCTGGATCGTGAGTTGCACCGGCTCGGCGTGACCAGTCTGAGTCACGACAAGCTCGCCAACGCGATGCGTTTCGAGCAGGTCAACGACCTGCTGGCGGCGATAGGGCGCGGCGACGTAACGCCGGGACAGTTGGCGCACCGCATCAGCGAGGTTGCGGTGCCCGAGTCGCCGCCGACGGAGATCGCCGTCGCGGCCCCGCGCCGGCGGCGTGTCGGGGCTCCCTCCGACGATGTGCACATCCACGGTGTGGGAAATCTGTTGACCCACATGGCTCGCTGCTGCCGCCCGGCACCCGGCGATGCCATCATCGGCTTTATCACACGCGGCAAGGGCGTAACCATCCATCGGCGAGACTGCACGAACATTCTGAAACTGCCGGCCGAAAAGCGGGCCCGGCTCATCGAGGTCGAATGGAGCTCGGCGAACGACGGCACCTACCCGGTGGAGATCGAGGTCGAGGCCATCGATCGCTCGGGGCTGCTGCGCGATATCACTTCCATCCTTGCCAACGAAAAGATCAGCGTCGATGCGGTCAATACGTTATCCAACAAGCGGGACAATACCGCGCGTATGTCGTTGACACTGGAGATCGCCGACGTCGACCAGCTCAGCCGCATCCTCAACCGCATCAGCCAACTGCCCAATGTGTTGGAGGCGCATCGGCAGGTGCGCTGAGCCGTACGGTTGAAGGGCCAAGGCGGCCGTGCATGACCGGGCCTGAAATGCGCCGCTTGTAGCGGAGATTTCAATGGCCGCTGACGCGCCTTTTGTGGTTTAATCCCTAGCCATGTTTCGTCCCCTCGAACTGTTCGTCGGCCTGCGCTATACGCGCGCCAAACGCCGCAATCATTTTATTTCGTTCATCTCCATGAGCTCGATGCTCGGCATCGCGCTGGGTGTGACTGCATTGATTACGGTTATGTCGGTGATGAACGGTTTTGAAAAGGAAGTGCGCACCCGTATTCTGGACATGGTAGCCCACCTGACCGTGACGACGTATCAGGGGGATTTGGACCACTGGCAGCGGGTCATGGGTCTGCTCAAGCAGAACCGCCATGTCGTTGGAACGGCGCCGTATATCCGCGGCGAGGGGATGCTGATGCACGACGGTCGGGTCAACGGGGTGTTGATCCGCGGCGTCGATCCGAAAATGGAGTCTGAGGTCTCGAGCATCGGCGCGAAGATGGCGCAGGGCCAGCTGAGCGAGCTCAAGCCGGGACGCTTTGGGATCATCCTGGGTCGGGACCTGGCCCGCACCTTGGGTGTTGATGTCGGCGACAAGGTGACCATGGTGACGCCGACGGCGAACGTCACCCCGGCGGGCATCGCACCGCGGCTCAAACGCTTTACGGTCGTGGGTATCTTCTATATCGGAATGTACGAATATGACAGTGCCCTGTGCGTCATCAATCTGCAGGATGCCCAACGGCTGTTCCGCACCCACGGCGGGGTGACCGGAGTGCGCGTCAAGCTCGACGACCTGTTCCGGGCACGCCAGGTCCGCGATCAGCTCGCCGCGGGACCGCTGTCACAGTACTGGGTGCGCGACTGGACCTCGTCGCACGCCAATTGGTTCCGGGCCGTGGGGATCGAAAAGCGCATGATCTTCCTGCTGCTGCTGCTCATTGTCGCGGTGGCTGCGTTCAATATCGTCTCGACCTTGGTAATGGTCGTTACCGACAAGCAAAGCGATATTGCCATCCTTCGCACGCTGGGCCTGTCGCCGGGCAGCGTCATGGGTATCTTCATGGTTCAGGGGACCGTGATCGGCGTCATCGGCACGATACTCGGCTTGGTCGGCGGGGTCAGTCTGTCGCTGAATCTGGATACCGTCATCCCGTTCATCGAGCACCTGTTCGGGATCCACTTTCTGGACCCGAGCGTGTACTACATCAGCGAGCTGCCCTCGGACTTGCATTGGAGCGATGTGTGGATGATCTGCTCGGTGTCCTTCCTGCTGGGCGTCGTGGCCACCGTCTATCCGGCCTGGCGCGCCTCGCGGGTCCAGCCGGCGGAGGCGCTGCGCTATGAGTAGGGTGGGGAGCAGCGCCGGCGATAAAGCGGCGGCGAGCGCCGCCCCGCCGTCCGAGGCGGTGGTCGAGGCGCGGCATCTGGCCAAGACCTACCTGGAGGGGCCGGCGCCGGTGGAGGTACTGCGCGACATCAGCCTTTCGGTGCGCGGCGCTGAGCGTGTGGCGATCATTGGGGCGTCGGGCTCGGGCAAGAGTACGCTGCTGCACCTGCTGGGCGGGCTTGATCGGCCGACTGGCGGTGAGGTGTGGGTCGACGGCCGCAATATCGCCGGCCTGGGCGAGGCCGAGCGCGGTCGGCTCCGCAACCGGACCCTGGGGTTCATCTACCAGTTTCACCACCTGCTGCCGGAGTTCTCGGCGGTGGAGAACGTGGCCATGCCGCTGCTGGTCGGCGGAAC
>Ga0209918_1001559_pt1 | contig 12056 bp, 6 predicted proteins | sample SalPonD_shore_MG_FD_185712 | JGI IMG/M metagenome (GOLD analysis project Ga0209918, IMG submission 185712) | Salt pond soil microbial communities from South San Francisco under conditions of wetland restoration - Salt Pond MetaG... | ecosystem: Environmental > Aquatic > Marine > Intertidal zone >...
GTTGTCACGCTGAAGCGTGACCCACATCGGAACACGCGATCGACCCGGCCCCCGTCCCTGTGGGGCGGGCTTCAGCCCGACAAGGCCGCGACCGTTCCCACCAGTGTCAGGCTGAAGCCTGACCCACACGGGAAAGCCCCGGTCGCGCTTCGGCCCGACAGGCCTCGATACGCCCGCGTCCGGTCGGGTTGTCACGCTGAAGCGTGACCCACATCGGAACACGCGATCGACCCGGCCCCCGTCCCTGTGGGTCGGGCTTCAGCCCGACAAGGCCGCGACCGTTCCCACCAGTGTCAGGCTGAAGCCTGACCCACACGGGAAAGCCCCGGTCGCGCTTCGGCCCGACAGGCCTCGATACGCCCGCGTCCGGTCGGGTTGTCACGCTGAAGCGTGACCCACATCGGAACAGGCGATCGACCCGGCCCCATCCCTGTGGGTCGGGCTTCAGCCCGACAAGGCCGCGACCATTCCCACCAGTGTCAGGCTGAAGCCTGACCCACATGCGAAAGCGCCGTGGGTCGGGCTGAAGCGCGACCCAAAGGAAACCCGCCTGAGCGACAGGCATGATCAATCGGGCTCGATACTCGCCAGGGACTGGTCGCCCGACAACCGGTACAGGCCGCCGCCGTAGTCGCCAATGTACAGTTCGCCGTCGGCACCAACGCCGAAGGTGGTGATGCCGAGCGCGCTGTCCGCGATCTCCCGCGAAAGCCGCGTGGCTGGATTGTACGACCAGACGCGTCCACTGCCGAAGTCACCGTACACGTACTGGCCCACGAGCGTCGGGAAGCGGGCGCCGCGGTACACGTAACCACCGGTGATCGAGTTGCCGAGGGCATGCGAGTACTCGGCGACGGGGAACTCGAACGAGGTATTGCCGAGCGACGGGCACAGCGACGATTGCTTGGAGGCGGGGACCACGAGCGTGCCCTCCCGGCAATTCCAGCCGTAGTTGCCGCCGGCGGTGACGATGTCGACCTCCTCGCGCTCGTTCTGGCCCACGTCGGCGACCCAGATCCGCTGCGTGGTCGCGTCGAGCCGCTCGATGCTGATGCGCCACGGGTTGCGCATGCCCCAGGCGTAGATCTCCTCCTTGTAGCCGCTGGCGTTGCTCTCGAACGGGTTGCCGGACGGAATCGAGTAGTTCGGTGCGGCGCCGCCCGTGGCGGTCGTGGAGACATCGAGCCGCAGGATCGCACCGAGGAGTGTCGTGCGATCCTGCGCGTTGTCGAACTCATCGTAGCTGCCGCCACCGTCGCCGAGCGTGACGTACAGGTATCCGTGCGCCGGTCCGAAGGCCTGGCCGCCGGCGACATGATTGGTGACGCCTGCCGGGTATTCGACCGACAGCACGATCGCCTCGGAGGACAGGGACACAGGGCGCGAGTCGTCGTCGGTGAATCGCGAAATCACCACCCGGCGGGGGCTCGCCTTCGTGTAGTGCACATAGAAGAACTGGTTGGTGGCATAGTGCGGATCGAACGTCAGCCCCAGCAGGCCACCCTCGCCCGCGTCGCTGAAATCGGTCATGCCGCTGATGTCCAGGAACGACGCGGCCGTCGGGCTCGCGTCGCCGGGCCGGAACACGCCGATGCGCCCGGTCTTCTGCACGACGAACAGCCGGTCGTGGCCGGACGCATCGGGTTGCGACTGGATGTCGGTGATGCCCGGGAAGTCGAGCCCGGGGAACACGCGCTCGACCCCGGCGAGATCGCCGCCGTGGCCGCCGCCGCAACCTGCCAGCGCCAGCGCGATGCCCGCGATTGCCGCGGTCCACGTTCCCCTGTGCCCGATCACGATTCGCGCTCCATGCGCCGGTGCGCGCCGCGCACCCCGTCGCCGATCTTCCGCGGGAAGGCCTGATCCGTCCATCGCGACCGCGTCGCGCGTGCAAGGGATCGATCAGACTCCTCCTAGCACATTTCCCGTGCGGCCGCCGCTGTCACGCGGCCGTCGCAGCCGCCAGGCATCCACGACACGACCCGGGCCGCGCATCAACGGGGTCGGTTCGCCCATGCTGCCCGACCGCTCGTCGCCCCGACGGGCCCGTCCGGTCCCCGGAACCCTAGCCGCGGGGCCCGGCGCGTGCTTTGATGGGGCAGAGTGCGTTCCGCGTACGCGTCGCATCCGCAATCGCCGCGCGCGCGAAGCGGTGAGTGGTGGATCGGGAGTTCGTCCGTGGGCGTTCGGCTCCCGCGCGGGGGCACGGGTGGCGATCCGGGGCACAAAGTATGCGTGTCCCGCCCCCGGGAATCGCCCGCACGCGTCGCGGGGCACCGGGCCCGGCGACCCTGCATGGGAGGACCAATGGCCGACGACGCCACCCAACGGATCTCCACCGGAATACCGGGCCTCGACGAGCTGCTCCACGGCGGCCTCGTCGCCCGCCGACGCTACCTGGTCCGCGGCGGACCGGGCCGCGGCAAGACCACGCTCGGCCTCAGCTTCCTCAGCGCCACCCCGGCCGACAAGACCGCCTTGTTCATCGGCTTCCAGGAGCCCGAGGACGAGCTCCGCGCCAACGCCGCGACGGTCGGCATCGACCTGGGCGACGTCCACGTGCTGAGCCTGGCGCCGAGCGAAGAGTTCTTCACGCAGCGCGAGGCCTACGACGTCTTCGCCGCCTCGGATGTCGAGCAGGAGCCGCTGATCGACTCCATCGTCGATGCCGTCGAGCGAATCAGGCCGACGCGGGTGTTCGTGGACTCGCTGACGCAGCTCCGCTTCCTCTCGTCGGACGTCTTCCAGTATCGCAAGCAGGTCCTGTCGTTCCTGCGCTTCGTGACCGAGCGCGGTGCGACCGTGGTGTTCTCGTCCGAGAGCAGCACGGACGTGCCGGACGACGATCTGCAGTTCATTTCCGACGCTGTGATCAACCTGCAGGCCGACAACGCGCAATCGACGGTCACGGTCACCAAGTTCCGTGGCTCCGGCTTCATGCGCGGCGCACACCAGTTCCGGGCGGATCACCGGGGTCTCACCGTTTTCCCGCGCATGCGTCCGCCCACGCGCAACGTGGACCGCGCCGAACGGGCGCCACTGACCAGCGGGATCGACGGCCTCGACCCGATCCTGCACGGCGGACTGGAGGCGGGCACCGTGACCCTGATCACGGGTCCCACGGGCGTCGGCAAGTCGACGCTGGCGAGTCATTTCGCGATCGATGCGGCCGCCAATGGCCGTCGCGCCGCCATCTACCTGTTCGAGGAAGAGGTGGATCTCTTCGTGCGGCGGTCGCGTGCGCTGGGGCTGGACATCGACCGGCTGCACGCGGACGGCGCGCTCGCGCTCGAACAGGTCGAGCCGCTGCGGTATCTCGCCGACGAGTTCACGAGCCTCGTCCGCCACGACGTCGAGGAGAACGGCGTCGAGCTGGTCGTGATCGACAGCATCACGGGCTTCGAGCTGGCGCTCGCGAGCGAGACGGTGAGGATGGCGCTGCATGCGCTTGCGAAGAACCTCGCACGCCTGGGCATCTCCGTGATCCTGGTGAACGAGACGGCGGTTTCCACGGAGGAATTCCTCGTGTCGGAGCGGGACATCAGTTACCTGTCGGACAACGTCATCTACCTGCACTACGTGCACCCGAACGGATCGTTGCGACGGGGTCTCGGCGTTCTCAAGAAGCGCCTTTCCGGCTTCGAATCGGGCCTGCACCCGTTCGAGCTCGGCGCCGGGGGCATTCGGCTCCAGGGCGGCCCGCAGCGCACGGAGCCGGTGACCGACGCATGACCGACGCGCCGCGCGGCCGCGTCATTCTCGTGATGAAGCGCCCGGGAAACGCACGGGTGCTGGATGAAGCAGTCGCAGAGGTCGGCATGACGGGCGTCGGTGTGAGCTCCGAGCGGGCCCTGCGCCGCGCGCTCGAATCGGAGGGACGCGCGCACGCCGCGCTGGTGGATGTTTCGGGTTTCGGCAGTTCCGTCCGGGAACTGTGCCGGCTGCTGCAGGCGCACGAGGTGCCGTTCGCGGTCCTGTCGACACCGGAGGATGCCGCCGCGGGGAGCTGCACGCTGGAGTACGGGGCCGCGAGCGTGCTGCAGAAACCGGTCGCCCGGTCGGCGCTGCTCGCGCTCGTGCGCAGCCTGGACACGCGTTAGCCCGGGCCGGCGACCGGCCACGCTCGCGACCTGGAGATGGCTGATGGCGCAAGACAAGGTGGTTCGCCTCCCGGTCTGGCGAGGTCCGCAACCGATGGGCAGCGACGGGACGCACGGCGCTGACGACGACGCGATCCGCCGCAGCCGCGTGCTGCTGCTGGTGCACGGGTCCGGGAACCGCCGACAACTGCGCGAGCACATCGGCCGGCATCATGCGCTGGTCGAACCGAGCGGTGACGAGCTGCCGGCCGAAGGCTTTGACCTGGTCATCCTCGACGGCCCGGGATTCCGCCACTGGCGTGCCAGGCTTGCCGAGGCACGCAATGACGAGGCCCCGGTGTTCCTGCCGGTCATGCTGGTCCTGCCGCGCGATGACCTGCGCCGGCGGGCCAGCGCCCACTGGGACATCGTCGACGAGTTCGTGGTCACGCCGCTGGACCGCACCGAGTTTCTCGAACGGGTGGCCATGCTCCTGCGCGCCCGACACATGGCGGCGGAGCAGCAGGACCGCCTGGCGCACATCGTCAATCACGACAGCTCGACCGGCCTGCCCAACCAGGGCCTGTTCCTCGAGCGGCTGCAGACGGCCATCCATCATGCCGCCGTGCTCGACCAGAGCGTGTTCACGGTCGTGGTGCACGTGCCGCTGTCGTGGATCATGAAGTCGCTGGGGCACGAGGGACTCGAGCGGGCCGCGCGCGCCTGCACCACGCGCCTGCGCCACCTCGTCGAGGACGAGCACTCGCTGGCCCGCCTCACGACGGAACAGTGGGGGCTGATGATCGGGCCCGTGTCCTCGCCGGACGAAGTCACGGAATTCTGCCGCCGGCTCGGGGGCATCACGGAGTCGCCGCTCGAGGTCGCGCGCGAGCGCATCCACGTGGATACGTACATCGGCGTGGGGGGCTATCCGGGCGACGCCACCACCGCGGCGGGCACGCTCGACTGCGCCTTCGGCGCCCTGTCGCGCACCGAGACGCCGGGCGAGCCGTACTTCTACTCGCGCTCGGTCCAGCTCCAGGCCCTGCGTTACATCCGCACGGAGTCGCAGCTGCGCAAGGCCCTGGAGCGCCAGGAGTTCGAGCTGTGGTTCCAGCCCAAGATGCAGCTCGCGGACGCCACCATCTTCGGCGCGGAAGCGCTCGTGCGCTGGCGCCTCGCCTCGGGCGAGCTCGTCCCGCCGGGCGAATTCATCCCGGTCGCCGAGTCCAGCGGCCTCGTCCGGCGGATCGACCGATGGGTGCTGGAATCGGCGTGTGCCACACTGGCCCGCTGGCGCGACGACGACGGTCCGACGCTGCGCATGGCCATCAACATCACGCCCGCGGACATCGCGGAGCCGGACTTCGTGGAGTGGGTCCGTGACCTGCTCGGTCACTACGGACTATTACCGCAATCGATCGAGCTCGAGCTCACCGAGACGATGTTCTGCAACACGGACGAGGCGACCCTCGATCGCCTGCGCGGACTGAAAGAGTACGGCGTCAACGTGGCCGTAGACGATTTCGGTACCGGGTACTCGTCGCTGGGCTACCTGAACCGGCTGCCGGTGAACGTGCTCAAGGTGGACAAGAGCTTCGTGGACGCAGTGCCGGACGATCCCTATGGCGTGGGCATCACCCGGGCCATCGTCAGCCTCGCGCATGAATTCGGGCTGGAAGTCGTCGCCGAGGGCATCGAGCGGCGCGAGCAGCTGGAGTTCCTCCGGTCGATCGGGGTCGAGCGGGGGCAGGGTTACCTGATGGGCCGGCCGATGCCCGAAGCGGAGTTCCTTCAGCACCTGGCGCGGCGCGGGCACCGGCGGCGGAGCTCACGCCCCTCCTGAGCGGGTGCGGCACCCACGCTACGGTGACTGCGTCAGCAGGCGGGTACCGTCGATCAGGTTACCGGACGCGCTGTCGACCTCGAACACCACGATCGCCCCCTGTGCGTCTGTGCCGATGAAGCGGCCGTCGATGTTGCCCGAGCCTTCGGTCCCACCGAGGACGAGTCCGAAGGTATTGCCGGCCAGGTCGAGCGTGGAGCTCACGAGGTCGCCGCTGGACTGCAGGAACTGCACGGTGCTGGTCCCGTTGCTCAGCTGCATCTGGTTGAGGCCGATCGTCGAGTTGCCGAGCAGGAAGCTCACGTTCAGCGACAGGGCGTCCACGTTCCACGCATTGCCGGACTGGTCCACGGCAAGCGGGCCGCCGGCATCGCCATAGGTGAACGTCCCGACGAGCGACTGCAGCAACGAGGGCTGGCTCAGATTGTCGAGCGCCGTGTACGCATACGTGAAGCCGCCGTCGCTGTAATCGCTGCCGTTCACCGAGAAGCCGCCGTTCCAGCGCCCCCAGTTCACGCGCGCGCCGGCGAGCGTGGTGGACCCGGACTCGGCCAGCGTCATGCCCGAGGTATCGATCGTGCCGCTGCCGCGGAAATCGGCCCCCACGACGTGGCCGCCGGAATCCAGGAACATGCTCGCGTCGGCCGGCGACGCATAGAGGTCGAAGTTCCCCGTCGAGCCGGCGCCACCGGTACCGGTGAAGGCACCGCCGAACAGCCCGTCCGCGAGCGTGGGCACGGCACCGGTGACCGTGTCCACCGTGTCGCCGCCGGTGATGCTGCCACCCAGGTCTCCGGCCTGCTGGAGGAACGGCTCGACGGTGGCCTGCTGCGTGTCCTCGCGCACCGGCGTGATCACCGTGGCGGCGAAACCGGCGGCGCTGCCGTCGCGCGCGTCGTCGAGTGACCGGACACCGTCGCCCACCAGCACGTTCGCGGGGGGTTGCAGGATCGCCCGTGGCGCACCGCCGGCGGGCACGAAGAAGAACTGGTCCTGCCGGAACAGCACCGAGCCCGCCGCGTTGTCGACGCTGATCGTGCCCTCGTCCACGTGACCGTAGAGACCGGGCGAGCCGCCGGCCTCGACGCAGGCGGCGTCGCAGTAGTCGAGCGCGTATTCCGTGCCGCGCACGCCGATCGTGGCGACCGGGGTGTCCATGCGGTAGGTGTCGTTGGCGCCGTGAGCGATGGCGCCCGTGATCTTGCGCAGCGCGCCGCGCAGCAGGTCGAGCACGACGCTGCCGCCCCGGTCGCCCTGCGGCTCGCGATACTGCGTGATCTCGAACTTCGTCGAGGGCTGCAGGTCGAGCAGCGCATCGTCGACGAAGCGGATCTGCACACGGCCGTCCGGGCCCGTGTGGATGCGATCACCCTGGTACACGGATGCATTGCGCGTGAGGCCGCGCGCGGACTCGCCGCTGCGCACCGCGGTCACGTCGCCGACGGCGACCAGCACGCGGCCAACGGGCTCCGCACCGGCGGCGGCGATCTCGGACACCAGGAAGAGAAAAAGGAACAGTGCGGTCGCGGCAATACAGTGCCGGCGACGGACCAGCGAATGGCCGGACATGGATCGTGGCCTCCTGCCCGCCAGGCGTCGGGTTTCGTATTCTTTCAGTGGAAATCGTAGCGGGCGCGCACTTCGAATTCTGTGCGCTGGTACTCATACAGGCCGATGTTCGCGTCATTGCGCGTATAGCGCACCTCCGGCCCGACGCGCCAGCGGGCGGTCGGGAGCCAATCGACCCCAACGCGCAGCCGATAATACTGCTCCCGCCTATTCCTGCCGAAGAGAACGCTCTCGGCCGCGTAGTCGCTGGCACGATACTCCAGATCGTTGCGCAGCACCCACTGCGGCGCGACGCGCAAATGCAGCCCGGCGCTTGCGCCGGCGATGTCGCGCTCGGCCACTGCCTTCGCCGCGTCCGAGTGCGCCTTCGCCTGCTCGCCGCCGACGAATACGCCGCCCGACAGCGAGGGCCTGAGCCCGGTCTTCCAGCCGCGCGTGAGCCCGCCGCCGACCAGCCACAGCGTGGAGTCCAGGACCTCGCGGTCGGGGTAGCGCAGCCGCACGACGCGGGCGGACGCGTCGAGCACCGTGCGCTCGTCCAGGCTGCGCCGATACGTCGTGCCGATACCGGCGAGATCGCGGTAGGCGTCGCCGTCGACGTAGAACCGCTGGGCGTCGACGCTGCCGGTGAGGCGCCAGCGTCCGGTACGCTTCATCAGGCCGGTCCGCGCGGCGACACTGCCGGTATCGAAGTCGGATTCATCGGGATGCAGGAACGTCTCGACGTTGGCGGAGGCGACGAGGTTCAGGCCCGGGGCCAGCGGGTGGCTCACGTCGCCGCCGACCGCGATCCGGGTGAATGCGTCCGCGCGCGCGGTGCCGCCGTCGGCCAGGCGGACCTCGCCGATGATCGTGTCGACGGCGTCGCTCGACGTCGCGCTGTTCACGTTGGTGTCGTAGCCGACGCCGAGCTCGAGGTGCCCGGAGGCGACCGTCTCGTAGCGATCGGCACGGCGCTCGATCGCGAGCAGGTAGCGCTCGATGCTCGCGCGCACCGATGCCGGCGGGTCCCGCGCGAGCACGGCCTCGAAGTTGCGCCGCGCGCGGCGGTCGTTGCCTTGAAGGTAGCAGGCGCGTGCGAGCTCGAGCCGGGCGCGGTCGAAGCCGGGATCGCGCAGCAGGACGCGCTCGAGCGCGAAGATGCCCTCGCTCAGCTCGCCGACGCCGATGGCGGCCAGGCCGTAATGGAAATCGAAGCGGACCTCGCCCTCGTGGCCGGCGCGGTACCGGCCGGCCAGGTCATAGGCCTCGCGGTACCGGCCGCGCTCGACCAGGTCCGCGAGATGCCCCGGGTCGAGCGCCGCCACGGCGGGCAGCGCGGCCACCATCGCCGCCAGGGCCAGCCCGGCACGCCACGCGCGCGGGGCAGCGCGATGCCGCGACCGGCCTCGCGTCACCGCAGGGTCCAGACGAGCCCCGCGCCGACGTAATTGACGGGATCCGGATCGAGCCGGTAGTGGATCCATTCGGCGCGCGCCCACAGGTGCCGCCCGAGGCGGTGCTCCACGCCCCCGCCGACGAGGGGATCCGTGCCCGAGAACGACTTGCTGAAGGTCTGGCCGGATGGCGTTCGCGTCTTCACGTCGGCACTCCAGTGGAACACGCCGGCGCGCCCGAAGGCCCAGGTGCGCCCGGTGACGTCGAGCGGGGTATTGTAGATCCCGCTGACGTCGATGCCACTGGGGGCGAGCGGATGCCGGTCCAGCGCATCGCGCGCGACGCTGGCCGGGTTGTCGCTGCCGGGGTCGATCTTCGAGCCGATGTCGCCGAAATGGACGTAGCCGACCTCGATGCCGACGAGGCCGAGCAGCTGGTAGCCCGCGAACGCGCGCGCGCCGGTCGCCGAGCTATCCAGGCTGACGACCGAGGCCGCGGGATGGCTGTTCTGCAGCCGGTTCTCGAACGCGCTCCTGTCGCCGACGAGCCCGGAGCCGGCCGTGCCGCCGGCATAGGCCGTGCCCAGGCTGACATGGCCCACGAAGACCGCGCCCAGCGAGCCGAGCAGCCCGGCGAGATCGGGCGTGGGCACCGTGTCGCCGGCTCCCATGAAGGGCGGCGTCTCCGCAAGCGAGCCGGCACTGCCGCCCGCCCCCACCACGGCCGACCCGCCGGCGCTGACGACCAGCGGCTCACCGGTGGCGCCGGTGACGACGATCGCGCCCTGGCGCACGTGCGTGTAGAGATCGCCCGGGCCCTCCGGCTCGGCCGCCGTCACCGTGTCCGGGCGCGGCGCGGGCAGGTCGCGCATGGGCCCGGGCACGTTCGGCAGGCGCAGCGGCGGCAGCGTGTCGTTCACCAGGAAACCGCTCTGGCCGGCCGCGAACTCGGTCACGCGGCCGTCGAGCTGCGCGTAGATCCGCCCCTCCCAGGTGTGGACCATCAGCCCGTCGCCCTGGACCGAGCCGATCGCGCCGGTGTAGTCCGGGTTCACGCAGGCGCCCAGGCACTGCAGGTCGAAGCCGGTGCCGCGGATGCCGAACGTGGCGACCGGGGTGGCCACCTTGTAGTGCTCGGTCGCCTTGTCCCCGATGAGGCCCGTGAGCACCCGCAGGCCGCCACGCAGCAGGCGCAGCAGGGCGTTGCCCTGCGCGGGCGCGGCGGGGTCGTACTTCCAGTTTGCCACGCGGAACACCGTGCGGGGCTGCAGCGATACGCGCGACTCGTCCGCGAAGCGCAGCACGGCCCAGGCACCGTTCCCGGTGAGGATCGTGTCGCCCGCGTACACCGGGGCGCCGCGCGTCATCACGCGCGTCGCGCCATTGCCGCCGCGCGCCTGCACGACCCCCTGCAGGCGTGCCAGGCGGGCGACCGGCCGCGGCCCCTGGTCCGACGGCGCGGAGCCGGTGTCCTGCGCGCATTCGCCGCGATGGCACAGGCGCGCGTCGAACTCCGTGCCGCGCACGCCGATCGTCGCGACCGGGGTGCGCAGGTGGTACTGGTCGGGATTCTGGTGCCCGATCGAGCCGGTGATCATGCGCAGGCCGCCGCGCAGCAGGTCCATGACCATGCTGCCGAGCCCCCCTGCATCCGCCGTGGGCTGGCGCAGCTCGGACACGCGGAACTCGCTGTTCGGCCGCAGGGTCACGCGCGTGCCGTCGGCGAGCTTCAGCACGGCCAGGGAGCCCTCGCCACCGGTGCGCACGTGGTCGCCGACGTAGACCGGGTTGCCGGATTCCAGCGCACGCGTCGATTCCGGCCGCACCGCCGTGACCGGGCCATGCACCTGCACGGCCCGGCCGGCGACCTGCACGCCCGGCGCGGTGGCCGCACGCGCGGGTGTCGGCGCACCGGCCGCGGCGCCCACCGCGAGCGCGCCGGCCAGCAGCGTGCCCAGGGTCCCGCGGCGACGGCGGAACAGGCGGCGTCCGAGCCCGGCCAGGCCGAGGCCCAGGAGGCCGAGCAGGCCGGTGGAGCCGGTGCTGCTGCTGCCAGTGCCCACGATCAGCGGCCGTTGCACGAGATCGAGGCGCTGCGCGAAGACATCCGCCGTGGTCGGGTCATTGAGGAGCACTTCCTGCCAGGCCACGCGGGCATTGCCATTGGCGTCCGTCGTTACCCGCACGGGGTCGAAAGCGGTCTGGACGTCCTGCCGAATCGGTTGCGCCGGACCATCCGGCGTACCGTCCGCTGCGTACGTTCGAACGTAGGCCCCGGGCGTCGTGGGGTCGCCATTGTCGACGCCCCAGCTCACCGCGAAGTCGCCGGCATCGTCGACGGCGACGTCGGGCGCAAGTGTCGGGCTCGTACCCGTGGGAACGACCTTGATCTGGCCCGTCAGCGGACTGCCCGCGGACGAAAACCGCCTGACCTCGATCGAGTTGTCCAGGTTTTGATTGCCCCACGCGATGACGAAATTACCGGCCAGATCGGCTTCGACCGCTGGTGCATTCTCGTCTTCCAGCGGCGACGATCCGTGCGCTGACTGGTTCGACAGGATTGCCGTGCCATCACTCGCGAACAGTCCGAACAGCACGTTGTCCGACGTAATCTGCTGGGTGAAGGAAACGACAAACTCGCCACCTTGCGTGAACGTGACCGTCGGATCGATGGGGTTGTTTCCGGCGCCAGTTACCGGAAATGCGCCCCCGGTCTGTGTCGTATCGGTTGCGTCGAACACGTCCGCAACGACGTTGGTATTGCCGGGGTCCCGCCATGCAAGAAGCACACGTCCATCGTCCGCAAGATCCACACTAACCGTCGTTTCGGACGACGATGGTGTCGACGTCACGGTGACCTCGCCAGACGTTGGAGTGCCCGTACTGTTGAAGCGACGATAGTAAACGTCGGTCGTTCCGCCCGGAACGTACTCTCCCTCCCAGGCAACAACGAAATCGCCATCGCTGTCCATCGCGACCGACGGGTTCTGCTGCACGCCGCCGGTCGTCGTGTTTGCCGTGATTCGCCCCCCACGCGCCGTGCCGTCAGCGTTTACGAGTTGCGCGTATACATCTAGGGTTCCGGCCGAATCGTCGTCCCAGACAACCACGAAATTGCCGTTGTCGTCGGAAGCAATGTCCGCATCCTGTTCCGCGGTCGCGGGGCTCGCGGCAATGGGGATGATC
>Ga0209918_1001560_pt1 | contig 12055 bp, 6 predicted proteins | sample SalPonD_shore_MG_FD_185712 | JGI IMG/M metagenome (GOLD analysis project Ga0209918, IMG submission 185712) | Salt pond soil microbial communities from South San Francisco under conditions of wetland restoration - Salt Pond MetaG... | ecosystem: Environmental > Aquatic > Marine > Intertidal zone >...
TTTTACGCATATCCTGTCCGGATACACTGGCTACAGAACCGGTTAACCACCGGTAATTTTGTATTCCATAGGCTACACCCACGTTTCGATCAAAAATATTTTTCCGAAGCGTTACGTATTGCCCGGCATTGTCAGAAACGTTTACGGATTTCGTGAAATATCCGTCGTGCTCAAATACTAATTGTTCATTTGTTGCATCAACGTCGAAGTTACCTTTTCCATCGGTCACCCCGAGGTTCTGCCCGTCAGCGTTGACTACTTTTACCGAAGCGATGCCATAACCGTTTTCGTCAACCACTCGACCGGTCACCGCATTTTGCGCCCAGCCAGCCTGACTGAAGAGGCAAAAAACGCCTATTAAAAGAATTATTCTATACATAATAAACTAGTCTTTAGTAATTAATTTTTTGCAAAAGCAATGTTTAGGATCCCGGCTGAACCCGCCTGCCGGAATCCCTGTTATTACCAGCCTGGATTTTGGGTTATGTATCCTTTGTCAATTTCTCCCTGCGGAATCGGATACAGGTACATTTTATCATCCCATGCGCGGGACTCGAACACCTTCTTGTCATACATCAGGCTGCCATCATCCAGTTGGTGCAGGGGCAATCCCCACATCTCACCTTTCATTACGCCTTCATTCCCGGCTATTTTCCAACGACGTACATCAAATATGCGATGAGCTTCGAAAGCCAGCTCAACAGCACGTTCGCGATGAATCGCCTGTCGAAGTTTACCCTGCGTATTGTATCGCGAATCGGATGACGTAATATCGGGTAGACCAGCCCGTCGGCGAATAACATTCAGCGCATCATACGCTTTTTGATCCATCGGGCTGTATTCATTCAATGCTTCTGCATAATTCAGGTAGGATTCTGCCAATCGGAACACCGGCCAGTTGACCTGGCCACCACTCCAGCCGAGGCGCGTCAGAAATTTTTTCATGTAACCAACGCCATTCACGGGATAGTGGGGAGCATTACTGCCGTCACTTTTCTTGTAGAATTGAACTACGCCATATTCATCATTCCACTTGGCGCCCGAATAGAAGACCGAAGCCTGGAAGCGAGGTTCCATTTCCTTCATTTTTTGGAGGTACTCATCCCCCGTTCCGGAGTCGTTCCACACCTGATCGGTTCCGTCGGTTTTATAGTATTTTTCGGTAAAATTCAGGGTAACGCCCATACCGTACCATCCACCGTACATGCCACGGGGCATCACAAACTGCTGGAACATCGGCCACCAGGCCCCCCACCAGCCATTCGATTGATTAACCAGGAGCATTTCGGAATTATCGGCATCCGTTACCGCTTCTTCATAATTTGCTGCCGGATCCTGATTATCATCCACTAATTTGGCCCAGCCGCTTCCGGCCGCCCAATCCAGAACCGCCTTGTTGGCATCGGCCGCAACTTTCCAGCGGTTTTTATCATAAGAGGCATAACCGATCAAATCACGGGTATCACCGGAAGCACTCACATACGGATCATCCGTATTGAAGAGCGGGCTTGCTGCATATAATAACGTACGTCCTTTCAGCGCCAGGGCCGCTCCCTTGGTAATGCGCCCTTTATTGCGATCTTCATATTCATTCGGAAGTACCGCCGCCGCTGAATCTGCATAAGCTACGATGAAATCCACAGTTTGTTTGAAAGTACTTCTCGGGATTTTAACATCGCCGCTGGCCGTTAACACATGATCTACGAGTGGAACCCCGCCATAGCGCTTCATCAGCTCAAAATACTGCAGGGCTCTCAGGAATTGGGCTTCCGCCTTCATGCGGGCTTTTTCCTGCGAAGTAGCATCCGGGACACGATTAACATTTTCGATAAAAATGTTGGCATTTCGTATCCCTTTATAATGTCGGCCGAAATCGTCTTCAGGATTGTAGGATGTTCCCCAGCTTCCGGCATTCACGTTGTTGGAACCGGGCCAGCCGTCGTACACATCGCCCTCATCGGATGCCGCCATTACCATAGATGCATACATCCCGCCAGCGTAGCGGTCCCAGTTGTAGGGAAAGCCGTTGGGCATGTTCGTATTGTAAGTCTCCCAGAGGAAGGTTTCTGCCTTCAGCTTGGTCGAAAAAATGGTATCGATGGTCACATCACTGCTCTGCGGTTTCTCCAGGAAATCTCCCCCGAGAGGAGTTTCATTGCAAGAACCGAGCAGCAGGATGGCTCCCACTATTGCCAGTAATTGAATTCTTAAATGTAATTTCTTCATTGTCTGAAATGATATATGTTAAAACTTAACGTTGAGTCCCAGGTTGTATACAATCATCTGCGGGTAATACTGTCCCCGTCCGGATGGTGCTTCGGGATCAAAATTCTTCATATGGCTCCAGGTGAACAGGTTCACGCCATTGGCAAATACTCTGAACTGACTCATTCCCAATTCACGCAGGAGTTTGCCATTGAAGCTGTAGCCGACTTCTACGTTTTTCAAACGAATGTAACTTGCATCTTTCAACCAAAAATCGGAAGACACATAATTGTGCTGACCACCCGTGGGCGAACTCGACAAACGCGGGAACGAAATGGGATCGCCATTGGCATAACGTTCAGGAGTCCAGCGCTGCAGTACCGTTTTCATAGCGGCCCGCCAGTCAGTATCAAAGGGCCATGCAGCCATCTGATCAAAGTAACGAGAAACTTTTGAAGCTCCCTGTAAGAGTACCGACAGATCAAATCCCTTGTACGAACCACCAAAGGAGAACCCGTAAGTGACCTGCGGGAATGTTGAATAACCGATGGGGCCCATATCATTGGAATCAATAACGCCGTCACCGTTCAGGTCTTTGTATTTCATATCACCCACTTGCAGGTTGGTAGCCCAGGCTGATTCCGGTGCATTTTGCAGTTCTTCTTCGGTATTGTAAAAACCATCCCAGGTTAATCCGAAGAATTGTCCCACAGGTTTTCCGGTCTGACTCAGCCATGAGAAAGCACGATTGGGCTCATCCATATATTGAATTTCATTTTTGGCGAAAGAGTAGTTGCCTTTGACCCAATAACGGAACTTCCGGCCGATGCTGCTATTAAAGTTGGCTTCAATCTCATAACCGTGATTCCGGACTTTTCCAATATTGACCGGTGGCAAGTTGGCTTGTACCAATGCGGGAACGGTTCCCAGATACCAGAGGATGTTATCTCGTTTTTCAACAAAATAATCACCGTTGATACTTAACCGGTCGCCAAAGAAATTGGTTTCCACCCCGATGTTGGTTTTCTTGGCGCGTTCCCAGGTCACATCAGGATTTCCGATTTTACCTTCTCGCGAACCGCCGTACCACTGATAATTTTGGCCAAGTACGCCCAGGTTATAACCACCACCGTAATTAAATACTGAAGGCAGATACATGAAGCGTTCTCCACCAATTCTGTCGTTTCCAACCTCCCCATAGGAACCGCGGAATTTTACAAAGGTGAGCACATCATTTTCAGGGAAGAATTTTTCGTTGGAGATTACCCAGCCGGCCGAAAATGACGGGAAGAAACCGAAACGTTTTCCTTTTGGGAAGTTTTCGGAACCGTTATATCCCATATTCACTTCGGCAAAGTAGCGGAGATTGTAATTGTAGTTCAAACGAGCTACTGCGCCAAGGTAACCGGTCGGTACGCCGTAAGCCAGGTTGGGATTATGGCGTTTTTCAAAGTTGTACAATACCAGGCCCGAAACGGCATGTTTATTGAAATCGTGGGCGTATTGCAAGGCCATTTCAGCATAAGTCTTGCGCCAGCGACCATAGCCTTCACTGAATGAGAAGGGGCTGTCTTCGCCTTGTTTCACAAAGATCGGATTTGTGGGGTCGGCCGGGTCTTTCTCAATACGATAGGTTGTCGTTCCTTTGCTGCGGGAAACCGAATGACGATACCAGCTGTCGTAAGCCACCATGCCTCGGACCAGCAAGCCCTGAGTGATGGAATTGAGCTTGTATTTCATGGAGATGTTGACATTCAGGTTCCGATCAAAATTCTGATGGTATCCGGAAGTCAAAATATCCATGAAGGGGTTGGCTCCGCCGGGAGCACCTTCTACCGAGCCAATAATCTTGCCGTCCATAATACCGGGGTTGGTCATCGGGTTGGCTTTCAGAATATCGAAGAAGATTTGTCCAGCACTTTGTCCCGGGAAGTTCTCATCACCTAGCTGTCCACCCAGTTTTACGGAAGTAGTGAAATTTTTCGTCAGATCGAGATCGAAATTAGAACGGAAATTATACCGCTGATACTTGGCATTGGCGTTATAATCCGGGTTGAAATTGGTATATCGATACGCCCCATCCTGATCAAAATAACCCAGTGCGATGAAATAACGGGTATTATCTGTACCACCGCTCACGCTGATATTGTGTTTCTGCTGCAACGAATACGGCTTCAACACGAAATTATACCAGTCAACATTGGAATGGAAATAGGGATCGGTTCCATTTTTATAGAGTTGCAGGTCCTGTTCCGAGAAATAGGGAGCTTTGCCTTCATTGGCCAGGGCTTCATTCTTTAGCATGGCGTATTCATAACTGTTCACCAGTTCGGGAAGCCTCGTCGGGCTTTGGAAACCAACGTTGGAAGAGAAGCTAATTTCAGGCTTTCCGACTTTACCAGTTTTGGTGGTCACAATAATCACCCCATTGGCCCCACGTACCCCGTAAAGGGCGGTAGCCGCTGCATCTTTCAAGATATTGATGCTTTCAATTTCGTTGGGATCCAGGGAATTAAAGCCTCGTTCCACACCGTCAACCACAATCAGCGGATCGGACTCAGCGCCTTCGCGCAAGGTGGCGATACCACGAATTTTAATTTGAGCCTGATCATATCCCGGCTCACCACTCGATTGAATGGCCGTCAGACCGGGCAGTCGACCCACCAATGCATTACTGATATTGGAGGTTGGGGTTTGTTTCAGCTCGGTTCCGGAAATATTGGAAATAGACGCTGTCAGTGAAATCTTTTTCTGCTCGCCATAACCAACAACCACCAGCTCTTCCGAATTGTATACCTGTGAAGTCAGTCCGATATCAATATTCGTATTTCCCTTGATCGGGACTTCAGCTCGTTTATATCCGATATAAGAAAAAACCAGCGTATCCTGCAGCGATTCAACATCCAGGGCATATTTACCATTGTTGTCGGTTGAGGTCCCGTGCGTGGTTCCTTTAACCCAGATATTCACCCCCGGTAATAAGCCGCCATCGGTAGCATCGGTAATCGTACCTTTTACGGTGTCGGGTGCCGCTACTTCCCGTAAAACACGGGCTTCTTCCGGAATGGACTTAATGACATAGGCTTTTTCATTGATTTGAGAATAGGTAAGGTTCCAAGGTTTGAGTAAACTTTTCACTGCCTCATCCAGGGTTCCTGATACATGCTTGACCGGGGGAACGAACTTCCCATCCAGCAAGCCGCTTTTGTACATGAAACTGACGCCGAACGCCTGTTCCAGTTTATCCAGTGCCTGATCCAGATCAACGACAGCTTTTTTTTCCGATAAACCGGCTTTGGCTGCATTGTCCCAGACCCACTTCTGATCCTTTTGCTGACTATATGCCGTGTTAGCGATAACAGCCAACAGCAACAAAATCAGCATGCTTTGTAACTTCTTCATCATAGAACCGCTTCCATGTGATTATGAGTTATGGTTTGAATTATTAATTGTTTACCGTTTGAATATTTCATTATTGATGGACTTAATTTCTACTGATGACCAGGTGCTTTTCATCTCGTTGCACCACCTTGATATCCAGCGTCTTCGACAGGCCGTTCATCAAGGTCTCCAGGTTGGTATTGACCAGGGATCCCGAGATTCGCTGTTGTAATAAATCCTGCTCTCTGACATCCACTTTGACCCCATAAATCTGCTTGATATCCTTGAGAATATCATTCAGTGGGGTGTTGTCGAACACTAGCTTTTGATTGAGCCAGGCGGTATATCGGGTGGTATCGACCTGCTGAATGTGCACCTTCTTCCGCCCCCCGGAGAACTCGGCCATCTCGCCCGGCAGCAATATTTTTTCAATTTTCTTTTGCTGCACCGTATCACGCACCTGAATGCTTACGCTCCCTTTGATGAGCGCAACCTGCGTTTTCTGATAGCGGGTGTTTACATTAAACCGAGTCCCTAATACCGTTACATCACCATCTGTGGTGTGTACCACAAAATTTCGTTTATGATTATCCGGATTGTGTACGATCGAGAAATAAGCTTCCCCCCGGAGCCAAACCTCCATGTCCGACTTTGTAAAGGTGGATGGATTATAGCGCAATTTAGAATGGGCATTTAACCGGATTTCAGACCCGTCACTCAACGTTATGGAGCTCTGCCGTCCAAAGTCTGTAGCAATCGTTTTATAAACGGGCTTATTTTCCGGTGCATTTAATCCTTCCCAGAATTTAAACACTCCAGTGACAGCAATGGCAAGTACAATACCTGCAGCTATCGCCCATTTCAGGTATCCCGATTTTTGAGATTGAACGGATTCCGGAAACCGACGAAAATTGACTAATTGATTTTGGTCAATTTGCCAATTTAACTTCTTAAGCTGTTGGGCAATGTCCGAAGAATCCACCTTTTTGAAGGATAACCGGTATAGAATTTTAGCCAATCGTTTTAATTCAGGATGCGACGGATCGCTTTTTAGCCACTTTTTCCAATATGTCTTTTCCACCTTAGTGGCTTTGCCCTTGATCCACCGCACAAAAGAATCATTATCTAATAAATCCTGTAATTCCCGCCGGGATTTTTCCAACTTGAAAGTTCCAGATTAAAATTTCTCTTTATTAATACTGTATCTGTAAAGCCTCTTGATCTTCGTTTCTACTCATTTTTTTGCAACTTTTTTTGGCTAGAAAATCCCTAAAGCAGGTTAAATGATTAAAAATATTTCAGATATGAATTCTAATTATTTTTAATTATTCGTGATGAACAGGAGAAGTATTTTGAGATTTTACTTTTGTTTCGAGTACCTATCTGTACAAGGCAGGGCCTTTTGCATTGCATGGCCGAACCATGCAGCGAGAATTACAATACGCGTAAGAAAATTTAAATATTAAGCTAAAAGGGAGCTCTGCTCCCGCTCGTCCATATCCCCCAGGACACAGAACGTTAAAATAAGTGTAAAAAAGTTATATTACGTTATTAGCCCCAAGCGAGTCTGGAGACTCGCATCATAGTCGTCACCAGTCTGGAGACAGGCGACAGGAGGATGATCGATGATCTCAATTGATCATTGATCATTGCTTATTGATCATCGATCTAGAGTTTCTTCAGACTCTCCTGCAAGGTCTGAAGGGCCCGTGAGATATGATTATAAACGCTCTGTACATGAATACCCATCACCCGGGATATTTCATCATTGGTTAAGCCATTGAAAAATTTAAGATAGACGGCTTCTTTTTGCCTTTTTCCCAGTTGATTGATGGCATCTTTTATGATTTGCTTCTGCTCGTTTCGCAGCTCTGCCCCAATAATCACTTCTTCTTCATTGAGCATTTCGGTGAAAGAATCTTCAAAATATTCTTTCTCCCTTTTTTCCCGGTTGCCTTGTTGATTGGCAAGTTTATACACTCGCCTGCGATAGGCGGAAAGCAGGTATGAACGAACATATTTTGTATCCGATAGATTTTTCCGCTGTTCCCATAACGACAGAAAGAGCTCCTGTATACTATCTTTGGCCAAGTCTTCATCCGGCAAAAGTTTCATACCATAGTTTAGCAACAACGGATAGTACTTATGGAATAAGCTCGACAAAGCGGTCCGCTCTCCCTTTTGCATCCGGTTCCATAACCGACCATCTTCCAGTAAATCCTTTTTAACCTTTTCCGTTGTAATGAGTAACATCGGCTTGCCGATACTTCCTAAATGCTATGAATTCGTCTGTAGTGCTATTTAGATCAAAATGCGAAATAATACGAATTCAACAAAAATTATAAATGAACGTTAACTTACATCCCAATTTAACCATCAAATTCATCCGTTTTATTTGAATAGTTTCTTATAAAAGGGATTTTGGGCAATCCCGAACACCTTCGGGAAGAGAAATTTTGAAACCGCAGACCCGACAGGTCGGGATGAGGATTTTAAAATTTCAATAACGCAGATATTGATCAACAGAACGGTTTTATAAAGCTTTCTATAAAGTAAAACCGTCCTCATTTCGACAGATATCCTTTTTTATGCCCGCCGCAAAAAACAATATCCTGGGTTTAAACACCTGTTAATAAAATGGTATGCATTACCATTCGACAAATCAATTTATAAAAAAGATACCAAACTCTTAAATAGAGAATTGAAAAAAATTACAACAAATGAAAAAAGTTATTACAGTTTGTTTGGTGAACCCGGGATACTAACCTGCATTATTCACAAATATTATTTTGTATGGTTTTAAATGCTTGTTAACCATAAAGATACTTCAAATCAAGCTCCAAAAGTTAGCAATATGTTGCCAAACGCTGCGAAATTTCCCCGACGGCTGTCGGGGCCAAATTTCTTGGTGAATAATGCAGGCTAAATCAAAATTAAATCAGAAAAGTTTACTTTTGATTTATACATTCAACAAATCAATTTTAAAAAATATTTCGAACGATTATGAAATATCGAAAACTTGGAAATACAGGTTGTCGAGTCAGTGAAATAAGCCTGGGAAGCTGGCTCACTTATGCGGGATACGTAGAACAACAGACAGCTGCTAAGATTATACACACCGCCTATGAAGCCGGGATTAACTTTTTTGATACGGCCAATGTTTATATGAAAGGTGAAGCCGAAAAAGTGGTGGGCGAGGCGCTGCGTAGCTTTCCACGGAGCTCGTATGTACTGGCTACCAAGGTTTATTTCCCAATGGGCGATCGTCCCAATGAGAGCGGACTTTCCCGCAAACATGTCATGGAGCAGGCACACGCGAGTCTGGAGCGTCTGGGCGTGGACTATATAGACCTGTATTACTGTCACCGTTTCGATGAAGATACACCGGTTCGGGAAACCCTTCAGGCTCTCGATGACTTGATTCGACAGGGAAAAATTCTGTATGCCGGAGTCAGTGAATGGTCGGCTACTCAAATTGAGCAAGCCCTGGAACTGGCCGATCAGTTTTTACTGGACCGTATCGTGGTCAATCAGCCACGCTATAATATGTTTAACCGGTATATTGAAAACGAAGTTCTGCCCGTATCTGAAAAATACGGTATCGGACAAGTAACCTTCTCTCCCCTCGCCAATGGCGTACTGACCGGGAAATACAAAACCGGGGAAGCGCCACCTGAGGGGAGTCGGGCCAAAGATCCCAAAAGTCAGCAGTTCATCAACCGCTATTTGACAGAAGAGAATCTTCTCAAGGTCAAAAAATTGAAAGAAATTGCCCGGGCAGAAGATTTATCAATGGTTCAACTGGCCCTGGCCTGGGTGCTGCGGCATAAAAATGTTTCCAGCGCCCTAACCGGTGCCAGTAAACCAGAGCAGATTGTTGAAAGCGCAAAAGCATCCGGCGTTGAACTCTCGGATGAGAGCCTGGAAGCGATTGAGGAGATTCTTTCGGGTTCTTGATTACATATTTTACTTCATGAAAAAAAATTAGTTCGCAAATTAATCTGAAATTAATTTTTTTAAGTCAAATGGTCGTTTTGTAAACAATTTTCGTAAAAGTCCCCCTTTGAAGGGGGTTTGGGGGATGACAATAACGTTGATAACATCAAATGACCTTATTTTTAAAGTCCATTTTATTTGATTTTGGATTTTTTCACAGCCTACTAAATAGAAAAACTTAATCACGCCAAGCGGAGCTCTACCGGAGGGGCATTCCCAGGCAGAGTCTGGAAACGAGTTAATAATTCCTGTCGCTAGTCTCCAGACTAGTGACGATAACATAAAGAGTCTCCAGACTCGCCCGGCAAGTGATTAGAATAAACTTTTTAACGATGAATTTGAAGGATGAGTGTGTCTGATGAATGTAAATATAGAGAAGCCCAGCTAAACGTCAACAACCCCATGCTTGACAATAATCCTGCTAGAGTTTGTCGTCACAGTCCCGTACGAATTCTGTGAAGGCGCCATAGGTAATTCCATCAAACAGACTTAATATTTGAAGGTATCAATATCTGTGTTTGCTGCAAGTCGAGCCTGGAGACTCTAAACTAAGTTGTCACCAGACTGGAGTCTGGCAACAGGTTAGAGACTTCCTTACAGGACTTTCTGTTTATGTTGTTCTTCATTCCCCGGGTTGAAACCCGGGGCTATTATTAAGTCGTCCCGCTAAAGGGACTCTTAGTCTCGCTGCATTCGAAAAATAATTAACATGATCCCACATTTCCATACACTTCTGATGGTAATGAAACCTGTGTATTTCAAGCTTTAAGGCCATTCCAATTAGGGATTTGCATATGAAATTTGGAGTAATAAATTCATGATATTTAACCTACCGAGGAACAATTTCTTAATTCAAAGATAAAACTTTATTTTAACTGACTTTAAAGATATTCGATATTATTATTTTCATTAATTTTAAGAATTCATTTTAGTTACAACTGATGAAAACATTATTTGGAGTTGTTTTTGACATGGACGGGGTATTGGTTCACAGTAACCCGGCTCATAAAAAAGCCATTAAAATTTTTTGCGATAAACACGATCGCCATGTTTCGGAAGAATTTCTGTTAAATAAATTATACGGACGTACCAACAAAGAGTGGATCCCCGAAGTATTCGGAGAACTGAATGATGAACGTTTGAAGGAACTAGCCGATGAGAAGGAATCGCTCTTCCGAAAGCTTTTTGACCCCAAAACGGGCAAAGTAAATGGTATTATTGATTTTTTAAATCATCTGAAAGAACAAGAAATAAAAATGGTGGTGGCAACTTCCGCGCCACCTAAAAATGCGGATTATATCCTTTCGGAGCTACAAATCGAAGACCTGTTTGATGCCGTATTAACATCCCGGGATGTCACCAAGGGCAAACCCCATCCTGAGGTTTACCAAAAGGCAGCAGCTTCCATCAACTTTGATCCCAAAAATTGTATCGTTTTTGAAGATTCAGTGGCCGGCACGCAGGCGGGCATTAATGCCGGGAGTAAAACGGTTGGGGTCGCAACCACGCACACCCCGGCTGAATTGGATCAATGTGACCTGGTGATTGAAGATTTTTCAAATTTAACCGTTAAACAACTGATCGAACTGTTCCCAGAGAAGGAGTTGGATCCGGAGGCTTGATTTAGAGCTTTGATTATTATGCTTATAAATTATACGCTTTTGAGTTTTTCCTGGTCTTTTGTGTCGTCCTTACAGGACTTCATATATTGCCTACGATTTTGAACCCCGGATTAAAATCCGGAGCTACCATAAAACCGCCCCTATAGGGGCTTTTTGGTCTCGCTTCGCTCGAAAGGTTCGTATTTTATAAGAAACATCGCGTCCTGTTTCCCAATTATAAGGGCTTAATAAACGCTATATTTACCCCTATCGGATCAGCATATCCCAATGGTTCTTTATCTTCTGGATTCCAGGCTTACGTAATTCAAAAAGGTGTCTTAATGGGTATTATTATCCTGTAATATCAATATCCACAATAACCAACACCAAATGAATCTACATCCTGGTACCCTTTTAAAGTTTCTACTCCGAGTCCCGGACGGGACGGATTTATGGTAGCCCCAGGTTTCAACCTGGGGTATGGATGAAGCCCGCAAAACGAAGTCCTGTAAGGACGGGATTAAGGCCATCGTTTTATGGGATCAAAATTCAAATTGGGCAATTACATTGGTTACGGTCTATCTGGATGACCCCTCTCCGGGAAAGCTGAAGTGGAGCCCATCGGTCTCATCACAATACTATGCAATCCAAGAGGCTCTGCTTTCATCTTGATTCAAGTTCCCCGGGTTGAAACCCGGGGCTATTATGTGGCCGCCCCATCCGGGCCTCCGGCCTCGCCTCGCTCGAAAATTTGCTGATATAACGGGGGCTATAGCATGTTAAATAAACCTTCAGGAGATTGATACTAAGAGAGCTTAGTAAATCTTACTTAATTTTACTTCTTAAGGTCCTTAAACCATTTTAAAAACTAA
>Ga0209918_1001561_pt1 | contig 12054 bp, 21 predicted proteins | sample SalPonD_shore_MG_FD_185712 | JGI IMG/M metagenome (GOLD analysis project Ga0209918, IMG submission 185712) | Salt pond soil microbial communities from South San Francisco under conditions of wetland restoration - Salt Pond MetaG... | ecosystem: Environmental > Aquatic > Marine > Intertidal zone...
ATTCAAAGGGTATGAAACCTGTTGTGGTAATACAATGAGTATGGCAAATGTGTCCAGGGTGTTTGTTGCCAATCATGGGAAGGAAGCCATGGAAGCCATTAGGTAGTCAAGAAAGGATTATGAAAAATCAGTGGTTCATTGTGCTTGTGCTAGGAAGGGAACCCTGTGGAAAAACTACCTATCCCATGGGGAAGGGTTGGGGAACCACCCCAAGAAGACGGTTCCCACAAAGGATAATAGGATGAATTAAATATTAACTTTCCTATTATCAATTGATGATCACGGAAGGTGATAGTTATTACTATCATATATGCCCATCTATAATTGATTATGAACACTTCGAGCTGGGGCACATAAATTTGGATGAGATGTATAAGCACAGGAACGATGGGAAAGATGGTAGGTGGGGATTTTGTAACGGGGATGGGCACAATGTTGATTATGCCAAATATTGTCACGAATGTGGCACCAACCTGTTTGATGAGTTGAAAGCCTATCTAGAACAGAACCCACATAGGAAGGACTGTCTAGCTAGGAAGTTGATCATTGAGAAACCAACAGGGTTCTTCATCGCCAAGTTCGGGCAGATATACTTCTGTCCTATTTGTGGGGTTGAATTATAGGGGTGGTTGATTGCAAAGGATGGTCCAATTGATGAAGGGGGATGAATAGTGACTGATACATCCTTTTCCAGTGGGACCAATGCCAACCAGGTTGATGCCTTTGGTGATGTGGTCATTGTTGAGAGTGGGACAGTAAATGATGTCCCTGTCTTTCATTGGGTGGTGCCATCCATTTCATCATCTAAGGGTTGGTGGGAGATTGAAGAAGAAATCCAAGAATATAGACGGTCAATGCTCAACACTGACCCTAAGTATGAAGTCCCAGGTATCCCCAGGCATGTCAAAGATCATCACCGATATTATCACCTGTATAAGCATAGGAGTTTTTAGAATGAAATCAAATAGCACATTGTATTATTACAGCATAGAAATAGACTTTGGTGGTCTAATAGAGATAATCAATATAGACATATGGGAATCCGATAGGTTCAGAATAATGGGTGAACTTAGGTTCTATGGTCATAATGTGACTACCCTTCACCAATGGGATTCGGGCATCTTTTGGTATAGTGGTTATATCACCCCTGATATGGTGTATTACAATAGAAAGGACCCGATAGGAGAAAGACCAAAGGTGACACAATTATGATGCTAACAACCTACACAAAAGAACAAGTATTGAACCTACTAGCTCAAGAGAGATTGAGTGGGAGACAAACAGAAAAGGAAAGAGCTGGGACTAGAGAACAGCTGCAATATGCAATTGATATACACCCACAGAGAACCACCTATCAATTCCAAAGGACCCCTACTATTGGCTTGGTCTACCTCATTCATCCCCTGGGGTATAATGTATATCATGGTGAGAATTGCAATGAAGATGATCATGATTTTGTTTATCATGGGGTCACTGATAATGGTATACACATATTAGACTGTCATAATTGTTTGGGCAGCTATCCTTATTCAGAACATTGGGACATTGGAGATTTGGAATATGAGTGAAATAAAAGGAGTTGCTGTGGACCTACTAACTCCAACTGAGTTTGAGAAATATCTAAATGATAACCAACCTGGGACCTATGATGAACTTTGGCAAAATAGGTGTGGTGACTGTGCTGCCCCCTGTTGTTATTTTACCATGGGTGGGCATACCCATGATAATAGTGATCATTCAGAATCCCAATCATTTTTTGAGCATGATTTTATTCTGATAAAAATGAAACATATGACCTGGGATGAAAATATTGAAGTTGGGTTTAGGGTGGCTTTGGATACACCTGAACTAGAACATAAGAATGGGTTGATGGTATGCCCATTGAACATAGATAGTAAATGTTTGATCTATGAGGATAGACCTAAGATATGCAAGACCTTCAAATGCAACATGAAGTTCAATAAATGGTAATAGGATTGCTTATTAAATAGTACCCTAATATATTCATAATGGAAGAACTAACTGACATCCAACAAATTAATTTGGATGATTGGCTTAATGACAACATCGGTAAAGAAATGGTTGAAATTATTACCAGGTATGGAACCGACTTGATAAAAAGAAAAACATATGAAATGATATATGTTCACAAAAGGAAGGACAATGAGGTTAAGGATTGGCTTAGTGGGGTTTGTTATGTAATGCTTCACCCCCATACAACAAAGATGCCTGAGATAGTGGTATTATGTGGGTCCACTTCATTCATCAGAGATTTTGACAGGAAGATGTTAGAATTCACATTACAGGGTAAGATAGTCCTATCAGTTGGAACCCATTACCATAGTGATCATGGGTCCAAGTGGGAAGATAAGAAACCAATGTTAGATGATTTGCACAAGCATAAGATAGATTTGGCTGATGAAGTGTATGTCATCAATAAGGATGGATACATTGGAGAAAGCACCATGTCTGAAGTTGAATATGCCCTAGAGATAGGAAAGCTGGTCACTCTGATGGAACCCAATTGTAAGGAATGTGGGCACTCCCATCATTTTGATTTCCATTGTCATGATTTTGATGATGGTGTAAAATGTGGTTGTACTCATTTCCATGAGAAGCCATCTATTGACCCACCCCTTATCATGACAGGTAATATAGGTAAGATGATTGCTGAACGGAAGGGACATGATAGATACCTCAATACAGCCACCCTGGAATTTGAAAGTGATGGGTTATATGCCCACCATTTCAGAGAAAAGGTGATTGATCATTATATGGAAAAAGATATTGATGCCCAGGTCAGTATGACTGAAGATGGGTCCATCCGTATTGAAGCTATCAAAAGATAATAGGATATATTTTATATTAGGGTACTAATTTTAATTTACTATGGCAACTAAATCAGAAAGGATGCTATCTAGAAAAGAACTAATGAGAAATCTATTTGCTAAGGCTCTATGTCGTGTAAATGGCAACAATCAGATACAGAATAATTATGCTGAAACCAAATTATTCCAGGACTATAAGGGTGCTATTTATAGCATCACACATAGGAAAGTGGTACTAAGTACCCACTTCATTGATGAAGATCAAGATTTTGATATGTTGAAAGGTGCCCTTATGGCTATCTATGGGCAGCAATTTGGTAGAAGGAAAAATGTGTATTTCATCAGAGATGCAAAGGGACTTTTGGAAATTGTTGTTTGGTCCCCTGAAGAATATGAGGATTACCAAGAAGCAAAGAATGAAATTCTTAATGACCCCCATGTTAATCATGGAATATAATAGGATTTATTATATAATAGTACCCTAAAATTAATTCATGGTACCATGTTGGTTTTGTAAAACTGAATTATTATCATTGGCAACCACACAGTATAAACAGGGTGGAAAGAGAGTTTGTAAAGCCTGTTATCACAAGTTTGAAGAATGTGTGGATAAAAGAGAAAAAACATCCCTGGGATGTAACTATTGTGGCAATATTGCCAATACCCCACTTAAGGAAGTGAAGTATGAATTTAGATCACATATGTCCCCTGATGGAGTGGAATTGAATTATAATGAATGTAAAGATAATAGCCATGACGTTGTTATGGCTGGTAATACCACAGTCTGCCATGACTGTAAGATGGTACGGAAGGTTGATTAATATGGCTGAAAATAGAGAAGATACCAAAGAGTTAAGAGAATATCTTATTGATTTTACCAATGGGGACACCCCATCAAACCTCTATATTGTGGCTGATGACATCATTGAGATAGTTAATAGAATGTCCAAGAGTGGTCCATTGAAGTATGTTGTTGATATTGACATATCAGAGGTACAAGAGAGACTAGAGAAATTCCAAGAAGAAATGAAGGATACCCTAGCAAAAGCTAATGAGATTTCAATAGCCAGTGATGACATTGAATTGGATGATTATGAAATGAAACACCTTCATAATTGTGATGGGAGAAAATATGTAAGCCATCCCATGAATATCCTGGTCAATGATACAGGTATGATCTATGTCTTACCCCATTCTAGAAATACTATCCCCTTCTGTCCCTACTGTGGAAGGTCAGCCAAGCAGATAAGGGAAGATACTAATATGTTGGATAAAGAAATACAATGTACTGAATGTGGGTCCAGGCATAACCTGATGTATTGTCCATCCAAAGACTTCTTTGGTGGTAAGGCTTATTATTGTCCTAAAAAGGGTGATGAATCAAAGGAGATTGCTAGGCATCGTGAAGATAGGCTAGTTGTTTGGAACGGTAGGGAGTTCAGAGAAGCATGAAGTGCCAAGAAGGCAATGGAAAGAAACAATAAATAATAAAACTGTTTTAATAGTACCCTAATTATATCTTATACATGCCAAAAGAAGAAACAGCAAGAGTTATTTTTTCATTTGCCAACTCAAACACTTTTACAATACCGCCTATAAGAGAGACACTATTAAAATTCATAGTTGAAGGATTATGGCTGGACCCTTTTGCAAATAATATGAACATAAAAGAGGATTTACCTGATGAAGTAAATTATGTTACTAATGATTTAAATCCAAAGTTTAATACAACGTATAATGAACCACAAGAAATATTCTTGGCTAGACACGTTGGAAAAAATGTGATGGGAATAGTAGTGGACCCCCCATATTCAATCTCTAAAACTAAAAGGTTGTATGATAGTATAGGTATAATTCCTGATGGTTGGAAAGGACATGATTTGTATCATACAGCAAGAAAATATGCTAGGATGATAAGACCCCTGTATTATATTCAATTAGGATGGAATTCAAATGGTCCAGGTAAAAAATTATTTCAAAAAATTGATCATTTACTTGTTCCTCATGGTAGTAGTAGGAATGATACTATTATGACAGTATGGAAATTGAAAAAACCATGATGGGTGAACTATGTAAAAAATCTGAAAAGTGTAATAAGAATATTTATTATGTACTGCCCCCAAATTGTAATTGCAAATGAATTATTATGAAGGTGCCCTATGGATTGGACCAGCCATACTAGTTTTGGCTTTCATCCTGGGAATGATTGTTGAAACCATTAACCAAATTATATGGAGATTACAAACAAGATGACTAAAGAAATTTCAATATTAGCTAAATCTATGTCCATTGATGGAAAATCTAAACGTGGGGGTAAACAAGACGTTAGGACACCCCATGATCTATTCTTTGAACTACATTCCCAATTTGTATTTGATCTAGACCCCTGTGATTCTAGAGAAAAACCAGGGTGGTTGGAAATACCATCATTCAATCTAGATGATGGGGAAGATGGACTAAAGATGGATTGGTACCCTAATGTATTCATCAACCCACCATGGGCAGATATACAGCCATGGATTGATAAGGCTGAACATGAACTAAGCATGGGTCATTCCAGGTTAGTTGTGTTCTTGGTACCAAACAGGACAGAAACCAAATGGTATCATAGTTTATTGGAATCGGATTATTTGTTAACATATAGATTCCTAAAGAAAAGGGTTCATTTTGATGGACAAAAAGGACCCTATGTGACAGGGATTGGTATATTTGTTCTATGGCAATTCGATGGGACAGGCGATTATCTATGACTGATGAAGATATATTTGGGTTGATCAATATGATGTCCCTGATAATATTAGAGACTTAGAGTAATAGAATACTATTTAATCGAGACAAACAAAGTATGGTTGATGTATATCAAAACAGATTATATAAGAATTGAACTAGCAGACACGGAAGAAGTGAATGAATTCAACGCCCAGGATGAGGATATTGTTGCTATTACTATTGACACAGAAAGTCAATTGATTATTATCCAAAAGGCTGAAGAAAAATATCAAGCCACCATTTACCCATTATCTAGGGTTGTTATCATGGATCTGGGTAAAGTCCAGTATGACAAGAAACCAACACCACCCACCCCTATCAATATCAGTGGTGGACAGGCTGACAATAGCCACCATATTATTTCATTGATGTCCCATACCCTGGGGTCAATTGGTCAAATGGTAAAAGAACAATCACCTGTAAGCGGTAATTTCCAAGCTGATACAGTGGTTGGTGAAATACAGAGAATCTATAATGGATATGTCCAAGCCATCAAACATTTAACTAAACAATAGTGTAATAGGAACCATATTTAATACAACTCACAAATATAATACATCTTCTAATAGATATTATTTAAGAGTTATTTACCACTTTTAATCTGGCTGTAGCACTATAGTCTTTTTGTTTAGTGTCCTGGTGATACCAATAGGACAGAACGCTACACCAGCATTGATAATCACAAGGATTTCCATCCTTATGTGATTTTGAATTCTGATCCCAGTGAATAACTCTGTGCAAACCGATGAAACACAAGATACTATGAGTCAATTTATAGAATATTAACTTGTAACGGTTGATAACCATATTAGTACAAATCATCTCTTAATTGATAAAGTTTCTTTCTTTCTTCCTTCCTTAAATTCCCAAATAATTGTTTTTTTACACAATAAGGGTAAAATGTCAGTTAACAGCTGGGCATGAAGGCATTTATCCATGGTCCCAGCCATCCCAATAATATGAACCCATACAACACCAAGAAATTTAGAGAAACCTTTTTTGAACCATTTGAATGGTAATAGCATTGTTATTAAAGTTAGATGTCCATCTTATTATTGATGGACTTTGAAGAATTTGTAAGGTTGTATCTGACATATAGTGTCCCAGGTGATATGACTGTTAGTAAATTAAAGGAAGTAGCTAATAAGATTGTTAAGAAACATCTAGAAGATACCCTGGATGCAATGGACCCATTATTGAAAACAGTAAAAGCCCAGCTAGATGAAGGTATTGTGACTATTTGTAGTAAATGCCAAAGATTAACATACAATGTTGATTGTTTTGTTTGTAGGTGGTGTAATTTACAGGCAGTAGTTGATAATGTACTTGATTATTGTTCTAAAAATCATGACAATTTTGAACAAAGGGATAATGGTGATGTATATTGTAGTGAATGTGGACTAATAGTTCATAGTTTTGCCAAAGAGCCTGTTGTTGAACTTGAAACCGTTGATAAGAATTATGCCATATTATGGAAAAGCCATAGGTGGCAACTTGATTTCCATAGAAATGGATATAAGAATAAAGTGTTGGATATTGGGTTTGTCTGTGTGGGTCCCAACTGTGGTTTTAGAACCGATGGCACCATTGACATCTATGAGATAGCACATGGGGACCAATTAGCTTGGATGCCTGAACAGGATGAATTGTATATGTGTCCTGATTACAAACAGCCAATACCCACCCTTCATGTTGGTGGTCCTGTCCCTACTGACCCAACTGAACCCACCCCCGATAAAGCAGCATAGGTGATATTATGTCAGAACAAACAGAAATACAAGAATTATTCCAGGTGAATAAAGACGATTTGATCAATATGTTTGGTATTGCATCCCAGGCTAAAGACGTTCAAGTTGATATGGGAAAAGAGATGGTGCTAATTAACCTTCATGTAACTTGTTTGAAGTTCATTATGCCACCCCATTCTAGTGGGTCTATATTCCACTTCATGGATATGAAGGATTTTGAATGCCTACCACCTGATGATAATGGAATGTTATTTTACAAAATCCTGTATGGATTTGATGTGCAAAAAGCTAAAGACAAGATTGTTGAAGTTCGATTACAGAAATCAAATCTAGAATATCTAAAATTAGGGTTGATGATAGATGTGATACCTGACAAATGGAAACAATATGCACAGGGATTGTTAATTGAAAAAATGGCTAAATCTAAGGCTGCTTAATCTTTATTGAGTATCATAAATCTGAATAATTCCCTAATTGTTTTCCCATCACTACCAATCCTTTTTCTAAGGTATTCAAACTGTGGGTCATCACTGTCTTTGACCAGCTGTTTAAGTCGTTCATATTCCTTTTCAGCATTGCTTTCAACCACGATGGGTTTAAGATCATCGGGGACCCCATTAGTGTCAAAATTCTTTTTGTTTCTAGAAATCCAAACCCTAAGCGAGTTGGCATTTTTCCTTCCGATTCGGGCAGCAATGTCATCATCGCTGACACCCTGTTTTCTAAGGGTCATGATGGTGTCCCAGGTGGTTTGTCGTTCCTCTGTGGTTGCCATGATGATCACGCGGAAGGGTATATGCTGGTATTCAGTATTTCTATTACACAGTCACAGGACTTGCACTTCGATGACACATAGGGGTATTTTTTATCTTTTTGGTCATCGGGGTAATCCATCTGTTGGGGTATGTGATGTCCAACCAATCTGACTGATGCACAGGGTACTTTGTCCGCCTGGGACATACCTCTTTCGGATAGGAACTGGTAGCAGGTGTTGCATCGGTGGTCCATCCAAAAATAGATGGGTGGGGTGGCATTTGGTCGGTTAGGGGGTAAATCATTGTATCCCATAATACCAATAGGGTACTAATCATATATTAATAGTACCCTAAACCGCCCTAAAAATGTTAATAATTGTTAATAAATGTTAATAAATGTTAATCCAATTAAAAAAAAATAACCCTGGGATAACTTGAGAAAAATAATAGATGTGGGTTGGGAAAAATAAAAAAAAAACCAACCCATAGATGCGATAGATAGAAAAATCCCCTATATGGCAAGGGACATATAGAGGAAGCCTGATTGACGTAACCACACCCAGTTACCGCCAAGCTAATATTGGGATGTTGATTAAAAAAGTATCCTATTACCTATCAAATTTCCTAATACATTTTTTACAGATACCATGGGTGGTGGGTCTTTGAAGTATCTTAAGGATGATATAGATGATCATGGGTTGGAGTGGCTGGTTGCACCATGCACATAATCGGATTAACATTTTATTTGCTCTAACATAGGGTTGTCGCATTTTTTATTACAGGGTCTAAAATTATGCCTGTAAGCATTGTCGGGGATGTCAACAACATGGGGTTCAACAGTAACGTCAAAATGGTTGTTGGTGTTGCAAAGAGTGACAATGATTTTGTCCTCATCGGGTCTTTCAGATACAACCTGGGGTTGTAGATGGTATGGTATTGATGTCATTTTTGGATCAACCTCGCCAGTGCCACGAGCTTTCTATATTGTGTCTCGTCATAATACACGGTTTCATTGAATTCCAAACGATTTGCAATCAGTTTAACTACGGTTTGGATGGATGAGGTATAGACGTGATGAGTTGTGATACCATCCTCGCACAGTGCCTGGGCTCTGAGTTCGTCTGTGTCAGTATCGAATTCATAGTATACGTATTTGCGTCTGTTACGATCCTTTGAAATCCGTATGACAAAAACAAAATGGAATAGCATCTAGACATACCTCCCTCTATACCCCCAATTAACACATTCCCAGTGGGACTCAGCATTTTGTTCATACCTGAGTCTGTACGCTACAAATTTCCATATCAATGGGGCAGGGATATGCCCGAATTTGACATGGACACATGAGTAATACTCATTAGGAGAGTATTCGTAGTCTACTAAAACTTCACGTTTCAGTATCATTTTTCCGAGTAATTCAAGATTGCTCAGAAGGTTTTTTAGTTTTAGGTGGTTTCGCACGAATTGTCGTATCATCGTTTTGGATTGCTCCTACGTGAGAAAGCCCCACTTGACCCGTGGGGGAGGTATGCAGAAGTTGTCTATGCTCATGATCTTTGCTTTACATGATGTTGACAGAGGAACTCGTTATGGGAATGTACATAGACAAAGTGCTCAAAACCAGCATCAAACACTGCTTTATGCTGAAGCATCAACACACCTTCGTTCTGAAACCAGTCGGGGTTCATTAGAAACGTGGCTACCATTGTTGTGCTCCTTTTATTACAACTCCCTTTCCAGGTCAAAGTTTTACAGGGAACGAAAACATGAGCGGGAATTGGAGTGTTGACTTTGATTGACCAAGGTCCCTCGCAACACAGGCAGTCCCACTGTTCTTCCTCTCTGGTATCTCTTGCGAAATCCCAGCAGAAATTCGCAAGCGCGTCGCGGGTGCGAGTTGGGATTGAAATAATATCCAACGCCCTAAGTGTTAGTAGTTGTTCAATTGTATTCATTTTTGGATTGCTCCTACCTCAAAAAGCCCCAGTTGACCACTGGGGAGGGTATGCCGGGAATAATGAAGTTATTTTAAACATGCAGGGCAAGTAACGTTGTCCCATTTTGGATTGAATTTAATATCATGTGATTTTCTTATCCTGGCGGATTTAGGTGCAAATTGTAGTCCACAAGGACTTAGCAACGTGTTTCGTTGCGCGTCTGACTTATGAACATAATTGTAATCATCAAGTGTTAGTTTCCTTGTTACCATTATTCTTCATCCTCCTCTTCGAGTTCTTCAAGATCATCGAGATCAAGATCTTCATCCTCTTCAAGTGCTTCTATTGCATTTGGAAGGTTATAACAATGACAATCATGACAATTTGATAGATGATCGGCATAAGTATTCCAGTGTTCAAAACATTCATTTTGATTATGAATGTACGGTAAATATGAACAATTACAGGAAACACATTCTCGATGGGAGTTTGCATTTTGCACAAACCTTAATCGATTAGCGACAAACCCCCAAATTAATGGGGAGGGTATGTGTCCATACGCTACGTGTACAGTAGCATAGTATTCAAGTGCATCGTATTCATAGTCTACAAGTACAGACTTATTCAATATTACTTTTACGAGCAATTCAAGATTGCTCACTAAGTTTTTTAGTTTCAAGTGGTTTCGCACGAATTGTCGTATTGTCATTTTTGGATTGCTCCTACTTACGTTAGCCCCCATAACCAGGGGGAGGTATGCCGGAGTTGGGGAGAAGAGATTATTTCCGAATTATTGGCACTTTCAAACCATACTTTTCACAGAAATTCACTCTGTGCTGACCATCGTTGAATTCATCATACCAGAGCATAGAATACACCGTCACGGGATTGTTCTCTACCATATCTTGATAGGCTTCCTCCACGCTATCAAAGCCTAATTCTTCTAAACTTCTGATGTTATAGTGCTCTCTCCCATTCCCATTATTATGCCCGGCAACTATGTCTTCGGGGTCTACAAATTCTACTTTTGTCATGTTGGTCATCTCGTAGCTTCTGTTGTGCTACATATATAATAGGGTACTAATATTATATAAATAGTGCCCTATTAAATTGAACTCATTATAATAGGACAATTAAAAAAGCAATATAGTACACTATTTATTATGTCCAATGAGGATATAGGCATGGTGGGATTAATAATATTATGCCCCAGGTTGAACCAAAAAGAGATGTGTTGGCTGAAGCAATCAAGTTGATCAACAGGCTTGAAGATGATTATCCATCCATTCTGATTGGTCCATCAATGGATGAGATTAGAAACTTTACAGCTTTTCTTATCAAATCACCTTTGGCAGCATTAATTTTTTCCTTATTTATCGCTACTATCAATTTTGTTTAAACCCAAAAAAATCCATTTCTAGACCTAAAATGGGGTATACTATATATCATAAAATTAATTTAATCGTCTTGTCGTTGATTTATGGGATGATTTTTTGTTTAATTTTTATTCGTTTTTAATCATTTGTTTATTTTCGCTTGTATCTTCAGTTTTCTTCATGTCAATTATATCACCAAAAATGGTGCCTTCTTCATCACAGTATTTTAAATCACCTAAAATGATACTGTATTCCCCAGCTTCAAGGGTTACTTGGTCCTTAAGGGAAATTGTTTCATCGGTGTTAGTGTCGGGGTCCTGGTGCCTGGTCTTAAGATACTGTTGGCTGTGTCCATTTGGACAATTGGGTAATCGTGCCATATCTATATTAGGGGACTATTGTTATTAAAACGGTTCTATTATCCTGTGGGTAGGGAAGTCATTCTGTATCGGTAAGTCCTATTATCTACAATATCCTTTCTTTTGATCAAGAACTTGCCTTCAACTAGGTTCTTCAAAACTCGATAGGTGGGTTTTGGTTCCATATCAAGTTCTTCTGCAATGGTCTTACTTGTCATTTGGTAGGTATCACCGATAGTTTCAATGATACGGATTGCTAAGCTAACCTGGGATTCGGGGATG
>Ga0209918_1001562_pt1 | contig 12045 bp, 9 predicted proteins | sample SalPonD_shore_MG_FD_185712 | JGI IMG/M metagenome (GOLD analysis project Ga0209918, IMG submission 185712) | Salt pond soil microbial communities from South San Francisco under conditions of wetland restoration - Salt Pond MetaG... | ecosystem: Environmental > Aquatic > Marine > Intertidal zone >...
ATCAGTGGCCAGTAGCCAGTAGCCGGTGGCCGGTGGCCGGTGTGCGGGCCGGATGCTCGTTCTCCATGGTACCGTCCCGGCCTTGGGAGTCCGGCCGCGACAAGCCGCCGACCGCTCCCCGCTTGGCAGCTGACAGTTGGCCGCTTGCGCTGTTTCGTTTCCGGGGCCCGATCGCGAACCCGATTGGCTGACCTCCCAGAATTCACCCGCGGATTCCCGATCCATGCGCGAACTCATCATCGGCGGTGCCCGCTCCGGCAAGAGCACCCTGGCGGAACGGCGGGCGGCGGAATCCGGTCTGCCGGTGACCTACGTCGCTACCGCGGCGAGCGGCGATGGCGAGATGGCCGAGCGCATCGCGCAACACCGCGCAAGACGACCGGATCACTGGGTCACGGTCGAGGCGCCGTGCGAGCTTGCTGCCAGTCTCGAGGCGCACTCGGAGCCGGGGCGGCTGGTACTGGTCGACTGTCTGACGCTCTGGCTGTCCAACCTGCTGGATGATGCGTCGCGCCTGGAGGCCGAACGCCGTGCACTGCTCGACGCGTTGCCCCGCCTGCCGGGCGCGCTGCTCCTCGTGAGCAACGAGGTCGGCCTGGGGATCGTGCCGGACAATGCGCTGGCGCGCCGCTTCCGCGATGCGGCCGGCTGGCTCAACCAGGACGTGGCGACGACGTGCGACCGCGTGACGTTCGTCGCGGCCGGGCTGCCGATGATACTGAAGGGGAATTGAGGTGGCCGGGCGGATGGTGGCTGCGAGCGTCAGCGGCCAGTAGCCAGTAGCCGATGGCAGGTGGCAGGTGGCAGGTGGCAGATGGCAGGTGGCAGGTGGCAGTGCGCGGCAAGCAAGTCGGCATATCGGTTGGCGCTCGAGCACCGTACAATCCGCCGGCCACGGTCCATGACAACAGCGGGAGATCGGTCGTGACGACAGCCTGGTGGCAGGAGCCGATTGCCGCACCCGATGCGGAGGCGCGCGCCGCGGCCGCGGCGCGCCAGAACCAGCTGACCAAGCCGCCGGGCTCGCTGGGTCAGCTGGAGGAAATCGCCATTCGTCTGGCCGGCCTGCAGGGAACCGCCATGCCGAGTCTCGAGCGCGTGCACGTGACCGTATTTGCGGCGGATCATGGCGTCGTCGCCGAGGGCGTTTCGGCTTTCCCGCAGGCCGTGACCCTGGAAATGGTGAAGAACTTCGCGCGCGGTGGAGCGGCCATCAGCGTGCTCGCGCGGGAGCTGGGTGCCGGGCTTGAAGTAGTCGATGTCGGCACGGCGACCGACGACGGAGGGCCCGCGGGTGTCATGCGTGCGCGCGTGGCGGACGGGACCGCCAACTTCTGCGACGGGCCGGCAATGACGGCCGACCAGTGCGAGCAGGCACTGCAGGCGGGTCGTGCCGCGGCCGAGCGGGCGATGGCGGCCGGTGCACAGGCGTTCATCGGCGGCGAGATGGGTATCGGCAACACGACTGCGGCGACGGCGCTGGCGTGCGTGATCCTGCGCGAGCACCCGCGTGGTGTCGTGGGCCCGGGCACCGGTTTGGACGCGGCGGGTGTCACGCGCAAGGCCGAGGTGATCGAGCGGGCGCTGGAGCGCAACGCGGACGTCGAGACCCCCTTCGCGGCTCTCGCAGCCCTGGGCGGCTTCGAGATTGCGGCGCTGGCGGGCGCCTACGTCGCCGCCGCCCAGTGCGGCATCCCGTCCCTGATCGACGGATTCATTTCGAGCGCCGCGGCGCTCGTCGCGGTGCGGCAGGTGCCCGAGCTCGCGCCCTGGCTGATCTGCACCCACCGCTCCGCGGAGCCGGGACATGCCAAGGTCCTGGCGGCACTCGAGGCGGAACCGCTGATCGATCTCTCGATGCGTCTGGGCGAAGGCAGCGGCGCTGCGGTCGTCGTGCCGCTGATGCGTGCTGCTTGCGCACTGCACAGCGACATGGCCACGTTCGCCGAGGCCGGCGTGTCGCGGGGGTAGCGGCGGCGGTGGAGACGATCGTCGACCTGCTGCGTCACGGGGAGGCAGCCGGAGGCCGTAAGTTGCGCGGGCGGGGCACGGACGATCCCCTGACACTGCGTGGGCGCGCGGACATGGAGCGCATGGCCGCCCATGCCGGCCCGTGGGATGTGGTCGCGAGCTCGCCGATGCAGCGCTGCATCGCGTTCGCCGAGCCACTGGCGCGGCAGGCCGGCGCGCGCCTGATCGTTGAAGAGCGGTTCAGCGAGTACGATTTCGGCGAGTGGGGCGGACAGATGCTGGACGAGCTTTGGGCTCGCCACGGCGACGCACTGGCCGCCTTCTTCAGTGATCCGGGGCGTGTGACGCCGCCCGGCGGTGAGCGGGCTGCCGCATTCCGCGAGCGCGTGCGGTCCGGCTGGAATGCGCTCCTCCATACCGCACCGGGGGAGCGTGTACTGCTGGTGGCACACGGCGGTGTGTTGCGGCAGCTGGTCGCGGATGCCCTGGGCGTGCCCTTCGCGCTGCATGCCGCGCTGGAGTGGCCCCATGCAGCGCACAGCCGACTGCGTGTGTTCGCCGATGCGGCACACCACGACGGCCGCAGCGCCTCGCTCGTGTTCCACGCGCGTACGTACCCGGACGGGTAGCAAGTACGATCCGCTGTCAGGAGGCCGCAACGCGGGCACGGCAGTACCTGCCGCCATGGCCGCGTTGCGGCCGCCGGGAGCCAGCTGGTGCGCGGTGGTGGATGCGCTGGTGCGGCCGCGCGGCGGCCGTTGCCGGCTGACGCCTGTGCAGTCGTCGGCGATGGTGGGGGATTACGATCGTGCCGCCCCGGTTCCGGCGCGGGATCATTCCGGGCGAAAACGGGTCTACGGTTTCGTTTGGCCCCGGCGTCGAGCGAAGGACGTAGGCCGGTTCGCGACCGCAGAGAGCCAGCCGGCAAGCCGCCGGAGGCGGCCGGTGCACGGTGTGATCGGTTGGCAGGATCGGCAGCCGTCGCTTGCGACGCCCGGCAGCCCGGTCGACAGTGCCGCTGACCGCGGCCAGGCACGTTCAACAGGTCGAGTGGAACAGTCCCCCTACCGGCTCGCCACGCTCGGCCAGGTCGTTGTAGATCCGGGCCGCCTCCTTCGTTTCGGCGATGTAGACACCGATGCCCCGGGTCTCGAGCGAGACCACCGTTTCGCGCTTGGTCTGGAGCATCTGCAGCATGCCGCGGCTGAGCACGACCGTCGTCGCGCCGTGCTCGAGCAGCTCCGCGACGTCGGCCGATTGGATACCCGGGGCGTGTCGGGTCCCGGTCTCGTGCCAGTCCCAGGGACGCCCGCCGCCCGGCCAGAGCTTGAAGTCCTTCCCCGAACCCAATCCGTCGACCGTCATCTCGCCCCACGCCAAGTGCGCGATGCGGGGTGACCGGACCATTGTCTCGTGCATGTCGGTCTCGTGGTTCGCCAGTGCCTGTCCTTTCAGTTAGTAGGCAATCCGCGTCTCGTCCAGTGCCGGTGCGCCGTGGCTACTGCACGGCGCTGTTGGCCTCGACCGTTTCCATGCGCGTGGCATTCGGGGCGCTGGCCACGCGCCCGACGTGGTAGTTGTGGCACTGGGTGCAGCCGGCGCCCGCCTGGCTCTCGACGTGACACTGGCTGCACGTCGCCCGCTCGATCGGGCGGAAGTTCGAGGCGTACGTCGTCGGGTCGCGGTCATCGAACGAGGCGCCATAGTCCGCATCGGGATCGAACGCGTGGCAGGTGGAACAGCCTTGGTCATCGGTCAGCAGGGTGAAATGGGGCGCATGCGCGAAGGCAGTGAAGGACTGGTGCCCGGCCCGTCCGCGGCGGCCGTGCCAGTTGACCCGCAGGCTGCCGCTCTCCATGCGGTCGACGCTGTGGCACTTGGTGCATTTGCCGGGGCCATCGGGCGCAGACAACTGCTTCATGATCGCCGCCGGACCCGGGCGATTGCTGCCGGCGGCAGCGCCGCCCGACAGGTCCAGCCACGCCTTGAGGAAACGGTCCGCGTGGCCTCCGGGGCGATAGAGCAGGGCGAAATAGTCCCGGTACCAGCCGCCCAGGCGGCCCCACTCCTCGGGGTTCGGGGGTGCGAACGCCGCGTCGGCGGCTTCGTCCGATGACGCCGTGTCGGCCCCTCCGGCCTCGCCGCCCATCAGGTCTCCCCCTTCCGGCTCACCGGAGAGGATGTCTCCGCCGCCTGCCTCGTCGTCCCCGCCGAGCAGATCGCCTCCGGCGGAGGTGTCATCCGACAGGATGTTTTCGCCGCCGCCGGCATCGTCCGCCTGCTCTCCGGAGCCGCCGAGGAGGTCGCCACCTTCCGGCTCGGAGGAAAGGATGTTGCCCGAGTCGCCCTGGTCGGCGCCGGCGTCCCCGTCCGGCGCACCGCCGCCGAGGAGGTCGCCGTCCCCGGCCGAGTCGTCATCGCTCAGGATGGATTCCTGGCCGCCCGTGCCGGAATCGTCGGTATTGGATGCCGCTCCCTCGGCGGTGTCCGCCGAGCCGAATTCGCTCGCGGGGATGGGTACGTCCTCGCCCGCCTGGTGCATGTCGAGCTCGCGCGCGAGATCGGGGAACCATCTGGCCTGGGCTTCCTTGATCGTCTCGTAGGCCATGCCGCCAAGCAGGTCGCGGGTGGCCGCGGGATCGATAGAGTGTCCTACGGCCGAGGCCAGCTCGGGCCGCAGCGCTTCCGGACCCTGGCGGATGAGCTTGCCGATCAGTTCCTTCGTTGCCCAGGCGATCCGCGTGACGGCGCGGATGTCGGCCGGGGCCGCATCACGCAGGTCGAGCGGATCGAGCGCGCGATAGCGTGCCAGGGCGTCCGCGAGGGCCGGATCGGCGGCGAACAGCGTGCGCATGAAGGGCGTCAGCGGGCGATCGGACAGCTCCGGCCAGGCCCCGATGCCCGCTCCGGACTCGCGCAGGCTTGCCACATCGAGGCCAGGCACCGTGATCACCGGGATGCCGGTCGAACCGGCTGCGTTCTCGCCGCGGATCTCGCCCGCGTGACAGCTGGCGCAGGCGGCCTCGAAGCCGCTGATCTCCATGTGCGCGCCATTGTCGCCGGCCTGGTGGCAATCGACGCAGCGTTCCGGTGCGTCCGCCGTGTCGGCCTCGGGGAAATGCCTGCGCATGTGGCCGACGTGGTCGAAATTCAGATGCGTGCGCCGCTCGTATGGGTACGTGCCGAAATCGGGGTGACCATCGGACAGCGAGGTGAATTTTGCGCTGTGACAACTCTGGCAGCGTCGGTTGCTCATGTCCGTGAGCACGGCATCGTGGCCCTTGTGCTCACGGTGGCAGTTGGCGCACGCGACGCCGCCCGAGGCCGCGTCCGCTGTCGGAAACAGCATCCCCGCCATCTCCGGGGCGAGCGGCTGGATGGAGCTTCCATCCACGGCGGCGGAGCTCGCCAGGTCGGCCAGGTGGCTGCGCGCGACGCCGTGCGGGTTGAAGGGCGTGTCCCCGAGCTCGTGGCAATCCAGGCACAGGGCGCCGTCGCCGTCCGCGGCCCCGGCGTCCGCATCGAGCGCCGCGTGAATCCAGGCCACGGGGCCACCATCGAAGCTCCCGTGGCAGTCGCTGCAGGCGCCGAGCTGGGTATGCGGTGCGCTGAGGGGGCCGGCGGACAGCCACGCGGGCGCGTCGGCCCCGTGCAGCGCAAGAACCAGGACACCGATCGTGACGGCGGCCGCCCAGCGGACCGCCAGGCCCCGCCTGGCACGCACGCTCCGGACCGGCTGGCATGGCGGAATCGGGTGGGCGCAACTGCCGTCCGGGCGCGGTCCCTCGCTGCAGCGCCCCCCCGCAGCCTGTGGCCGCGTGCACACCCAGCCCTCGCCATCCCGTCGCGGAGCGCATTCCGCCTTTGCCCGGCAGCGCCCGCGGCGATCCGGGCCGACGCGACAAGGGCAGCCCTCCGCCGCCCGGCCGCACACCCATTTCTGGTTGGGCCGCTCGTACGGGCTCTTGTTGAACGCGAACGACTGGAGGCGACGGATCATGGCGACGACGATGCGAAAGCGTAGACGAAGACGATGTGGACCACCGTCACGATCCCTGCGGCATAGGTCAGCGGGATGTGGGTGAACAGCCAGCCCTTGAGCAGTCCCTGCCAGGCGTACTGGAAGTCGAGGTTGTCCTTCGCGACCACGCGGTCCTCGATCTCGTCGACGGTCGCCCGCCCATCGTCTGACAGATAGCGGTGCAGGGCGCGCAATTCGCGCTGCAGACGCCTCACGGGCGCGGCCGACCCGGCGAGATGGCGCAGCAGGTGGCGCGGCCGGGCGAAGAACGGTCGCAGCCGGCGGCTGTAGTAGCTGGCGATCGTGCCGGATCCAAGCTCGCGCACGGATGCCGTGGCCAGTTCCTCGACCTCACGGGCCAGCTCGGCGCGAAAGCCCGGGATTCGCTCGAACAGGATGCGCTCGCCGTGGCCTGTCAGGGCGCGCGGCGCGAGCCGCGAAATGAGGAGTCCGAAGATGCCGCTGGCGAGCAGGCCGACGAACAGCAGCCAGAGCAAGGTGTCGAGCACGCCGGTGGGCCACGTCAGGCCTGCATGCATCAGGAATACGGCGACGGTCACCAGACCGAGCCAGGCATGCAGCTGCAGCCAGGAGGCGGAGCGTGCCAGCGGAATGAAGGGCAGCTTCTTGCGCGCGTTGTAGGCGGCGAGCGTCACGAAGGCGGCAACCAGGAGCCAGCCCGTCAGGAAGCTCGTGTCGCGCAGCGCGAGGTGGTAGAGGTACACGCCCGCGCCGATCGCCAGCACCGCCAGCAGCGCGGCACTCCCGTTGCGCAGGCGGCGTGCCACGAATGTAGTCATTTGCGGTTCACCCACGCGGCCAGGGCACGGTGATCGTGCATGTCGATGCGGACGAGGGCGTCGTGCGGGCAGGCACGCTCGCAGGCCGGGCCGCCGAGCTGCTCGTAGCAGAGATCGCACTTGGTGGCCTTGACAATCGGTTGCTGCGTTTGCTGGTCGACGATGAACTCGCCCGCGCTGTCACGGATCTCCACCATGGAGATGTTGTCGTACGGGCAGGCATTGGCGCACGTGGCGCAGCCGATGCACGTCGCATCGTCGATGATCACGGCGCCCGACTCGTGGCGATGGATGGCGCCCGTCGGGCACCCGATCAGGCACACCGGGTCCGCGCAGTGCATGCAGGCATTGGTGACCTGGACGCCATCGTGGATGGCGCCGTGGCGCTTGAACCGCGGATTATTGTTGTGGGCCGCCGCGCATGCCCGGACGCAGTCGTCGCAGGCGGTGCAGCGATCCGTGTCGATCAGCATGGTCGCGCGGCCGTTGATGGTCCGCTCGTCGACGAAGAAATCCACCAGCGACTGCGGCAGCCCCAGGTCGGTGCACTGCTCGAGCCAGGCCGGGGCCTCGGCGTCCGCGTCGGCATCGCTATCCGGCAACAGGGCGGCCGGCACGTTCGGCAGCACGTGGCGTTCGACCAGCGTCGTCGGTACCCGCAGGATGTCGAGCGAACCGATGGCCCTGAGGCTGCGCCGGAACGTCAGCGGCTCCCCGTGGCGCACATGGCGCACGATTTCCTCGAGGCCGAACACGTCGTTCTGCGCCGCGTAGCCGGTCGTGCGCTCGCCCTGGTCTAGCCGCTCGCTGATGCGCGCGAAGCCGGACCGGATCATGATAAGGCCGTCGAGGTAGTGATCCTGCCCCGCCACCACGGGCTCTTGGCGCAGCACTGCTGACGGGTCGTCTCCCTTCACCTTCTTGAAGTCGCGGAACCACTCGAACGCACCATGCGTCTCGAAGCTCGTGTGGCGCGCGATCTCCTCGATCACGCCATCGTCCAGGTGGGCGAAGAGGGGGGCCTCGCGCAGATGCTGGGCGAGGCTACGCTCGCGATACAGCCCGTCGATGTGCTCGCGGAAACCGGCGTCGCGCCGGCGAATGTCACGCAGGCCCTGCCAGCGCAGCTCGACGACATCGGTTGCCGTTTCGGCGACCGCGGTCGCGGTCCGGGGTGAGCGGGCCAGTGCGGCGATCTCCCCGAACGGAGCACCGTCGTCGAGCGGGACGGTCTCGTGCTGTCTCAGGAAGGCCTCCACGTCCTCGAGATACATGCGGGCATCGTCCGCTTCGCCGCGCAGGTCGAGATTGCGGGTGCCGTGGAAGTAGGTGGAGATGTCGCGCACTTCCGGCTGGTCGTCGTTTGCCCACAGCTGCTTGAGTGCCTGGAACAGCGTGCGCGGGCGTTTGCGGACGCGCCGTCCCAGCTCCGCGTCGTCGACCCCATCAGTCACCACGCGCACGCGGCCGCGGATGATGACGAACATGGAGTTGCCGTAGTCGCCCTCGCGCACGATCACGTCACCCGGTGCAAAATGGCGGACACGGGTGTCGTTGCGGATGATCTCGCGCAACGGGAGGCTGTCCGGAAACTGGCCGGGGTCGATGTCGCGGAAGAGGGGTTGTTCGAGCACCTCTTCGACGTCGACATCGGTCATGTCCGGTCCGAACGGACGGTCCCAGCGCTGCGGACGCGCGATTGCTGTGCTTTCCACCATGGCAGGTTGTCCCGCGGGGCAGGCGCCTAGCGCTGCGGCTGCCCCTTCCAGTCGTCCTTGCCCGGCAGTGCCCGGTCGATGCCGCCCATGCTGCTGCCGTCGTACTTGTCGACCATCTGGCGCGTGAGCGCGCCGATGCGGTCCGCGGCCTGGGTCAGCTCGGCCTTGTTGTTGAGCTTGAGGCCGGCACCCTTCGCGATCTTCGTGATCTCGGCCATCTCGGGCACCCCGTCGACCAGTTGCGTCGCCTGCGCGAAGCGCTTGCGGGCCCGGGCCGCGCGCTTCGCCATGGTGATGGCGTAATCGGCCTTCTGGGTCGCTTCGCCGACGGCGCGCAGGGAGGTCTCCAGCTCGACCGCCATGCCGACGATGAACATCTTGCGGCGGCGCTCCAGCTTGGCCGGCGGATTCGACTCACCCTCGTTGTACCAGACGTTGTGACGTATCTCGCCCTGAGACCATGCGACCAGCTCGAACGGGCTGCCGGCCGTGTGGCCGCCGACGTTGACCAGTTTCTCCTCCGGAACGACGTGGCAGCTGTAGCAGTTCTTGGCCCACGTATACATCATGTACGGGCGGATCATTCCGGCCTCTTCCGCCTTCTTCCAGCGTTGCTTCTCCTCGGCGTCGGTTTCCTCTTCCTCCTTCTTTCCTGAGAACTCGGAATGGACCTTGAGGTAGTCCTTGCCCGCGCCGTGGCAGGATTCGCAGGAGATGCCGGCGATCGGCTCGGCTTCGCCGTCCTCATTGAGCTTCGAGGTGAAGTGGCAGTCGAGGCAGAGGCTGCCTTCCTTGATGCGCCGCAGCCCCATCTTGTGCGCGATCTCGATGCCCTTCTTGTCGCGCGGCATCTCGCGGAATGTGGAGTAGTGGTGCGTGTGACGCCAGATGGCGGTCGCGTTCTCGTGGCATTCGGCACATTCCTTGGGGCCGACCACGCGGGCCGGATCGCGCTCGCCGGCGGGCGAGGCGAGGGCGGTGCCTCCCAGGCCCAGGCCGGCGAGGATCATCGGCAGCGCGATCCGTCGTGCCAGCTTGCTGTGTTCGATCACCATTGAATGATTCCCCCCGTGTTTCGTCTTGTTCCCTGGCGGTCGTGCGGCTGTCACGCGTCCAGGACGAGCTTGCCGTTCGGTACCGCGATGCATGTCAGGCAGGATCCGTCCTCGGGCGGCTCGCCGGGCTCGCTCAGGTACTCGACCTTGCCTTCCTTGATCGCGGTCAGACAGGTGCCGCAGTTGCCGGCGCGGCAGCCGAAATCCATCGAGATCCCCTGGGCTTCGGCGAGCTCGAGCAGTGAGCCGACTTCCTTGATCCAGGTGCAGGTCTTGCCGGAGCGGGCGAATTCCACCTTCACGCCGGACGTCGTGGTGGCGTGCGCGACCTTCGACTGCGGTGTCTTGGTCACCGTGGCCGGGCCGAAGGCCTCGTAGTGGATCGCCGCGTCCGGGACGCCCCATTCCTCCAGGCCCTCCGTGATGAGCCGCATCATGGGCGGCGGGCCGCAGAGGTAGAATTCGTAGTTCGTCGCGCCAAGCTGCTCGCGCATGATGTCGACGCTGACGTGGCCCTCGTAGGTATAGTCGCGCCCATGCTGATCCTCGGCCCGTGGCGCCGAGTAGCACGTGACGATGTGCACGTTGCGGTAGGCCTGGTCGAGCTCGGCAAGATGCGCCTTCATGGCGTGCTCGCCGCCGTGGCGCACGCCGTAGAAGAACCAGACCTCGCGCTCGCTGCCGCTGTCACAGATCGCGTTGAGCATCGAGACCATGGGCGTGTGCCCGACACCGCCGCCGATCAGCACGACCGGCGTCTCGCGCGTCTGGTCGAGGTGGAAGTTGCCGTTGGGAGCGCGCACGTCCAGCGTGTCGCCTTCCTGGAGCTGCTCGTGGAAATAGGTCGAGCTCAGCCCCGGCGGCGCGTCGGCGTTGTCGGGTGGCGGCGGCAGCTTCTTGATCGTGACGCGGTAGTGGTCGCGTCGCATCGGGCTGTCGGACAGCGAGTAGCAGCGCACGACGTTCTTCGTCTGTCCGGGAATGTGCAGTTGGAACGTCAGGTACTGCCCGGGCTCGAACGGCGGCAGCGGCTTCTGGTCGTGCGGCTTCAGGTAGAACGAGCAGATCCCCTCGGCTTCCTCGACCTTGTGCGCGATCGTGAACTTGCGCAGCCCGGTCCAGGTCAGGTCCTGCTTGTCGCGCTCGGCCTGGGCGGCCTGCAGCAGGGTGAGCGCGCGACGCTCGAAGAAGCGCGCCTCCTGGCGCTCGCGGCGCGACTGGCGGAAGCGCCGTTGCGCGGTCCCGGCGAGGCCGATCCCGGCCTGCGCGAGCGCTCCTCCGACGATGGCGAAGCCCGCCATTTCCAGCAATCCGGCCATGTTGTCCCCCGTACCCGGTATCCGCGCCGCACTCCACGGCGCGCTGCATCGAGTGGCCATCCCGGTCTGCCGAACCGGTTCCGCCCGGCGTTCAGAACCGCGTGAGCAGCTCGGTCCGGAACCCGGCGCTGTCGTTGTCGTTCTCGTCCGTCGCGGCGAAACCGTCGACGCGGAACACGAATCGGCGACCGAGCGCCTGCTCGTAGCGCGCGCCGACGGCCGCCTGGTCGGTCGTCGTGTCCTCGGTCCCGCTGCGGCCGCCGACCTCCAGGATCAGCTGTCGGCGCTCGCCGTCGAAGAAGAACTGGCGGCCGAGCGCCGCGCCGACCACGTTGTCGGCGCGGTTGGACAGGGCCGAGCCATAGTTGCCCAGGCCCACTGCTGCAAAGAGGATGCCGGTCTGTCCGAGCGGCCCGCCGGCGTCCGGATCCCGCAGCGCCGAGCTGTACTCGTCCTTGCCCCAAAAGGCGTCGAGATACATCACGTCGCCGCTGCCGCGTGCCGTTGTGCTGAATTCGCCGAACAGCAGCGTGCCGTCGCTGGTCGCCGCGGTGTCGCGGTCGAGCGCGTCCGAGGTGTTGACCCGCACGGAGGTGTTGATCGTGCGCCCGAGCAGGGTTGCCCTCTGGCTCGAGCCAATGCCGAAGTGGAAGCTGTCATCCGCGCCGTCGACGTAGGCGGCGTCGATCTGCACGGTGCTCGGGCCCCAGTCGCCCTCCAGGAAGAGGCCGAGCAGCTCGGCTTGCGGGTCCTCGCGATTGTCGTCGCGGTTGATCTCGTTCCAGCCCCAGAACGCGGTCACCCGGGTATCGACCGACAGGCCCGGAATGATGATCGTGTCACGCGTGATGCCGACGCCGTCGACGGTGCTGTCGTTGATCATGATCCCCTCCTGGAAGAAGAGGGGCTGGCGTCCGACGGCGAATCCGACATCGTAGATGCCGCGGTCGTCGGGATCCAGGTTGGGAAAGATCTCGGCGACCTCGCCCTCGAAGAACAGGCGCGTGACCTGCGTGTTGAATTCGTTGTTCCAGGGGTGGTCGACGTCGGGCTCGAAGGTGTAGCCGGAGAAGCGCCCGTTCTCGTTCAGCGGCGACACGCCGATCAGGAGGCGCTCGGTGCCGCTGAGATGCAGGTTGCCGTACAGGTCGAGGCGGTTGG
>Ga0209918_1001563_pt1 | contig 12044 bp, 9 predicted proteins | sample SalPonD_shore_MG_FD_185712 | JGI IMG/M metagenome (GOLD analysis project Ga0209918, IMG submission 185712) | Salt pond soil microbial communities from South San Francisco under conditions of wetland restoration - Salt Pond MetaG... | ecosystem: Environmental > Aquatic > Marine > Intertidal zone >...
GCCGCAAGCGCAGGCTGCGCTTTCGCGCCAAATCAAGGCGGCGAGATTGCAAGCCGAACGCTCGCGGCGAGACCGGTATACAGAGGCGGCCAATCGGGCACGCAGGATCTGGGACGCGGCTCCCGCCGCGCCAAGTCACCACGCTTACCTGGTCGCAAAAGGCATCGAAGCGCAAAACGCCAGACTTCACCACGGGTACTTGGTGCTGCCGGTGACGAGCTTCGAAGGCTCGATCAGCAGTCTGCAATTCATCGCGCCTGACGGGCGCAAGCGACTGCTCTCCGGGGGCCGCAAGCGCGGCAGCTTCATTGCCGTTGCCAGCGATGAGGAACAGGCCCGGCGCGTCATCATCTGCGAGGGCTGGGCGACCGGCTGCACGCTCGCCGAGGACGACCCTGCCGCCCTGGTGCTGGCCGCCATCGACGCGGGCAATCTGGAACCCGTCGCCGTGGCGGCGCGGCGCCGCTGGCCTTCCGCTGAACTGGTGATCGCCGGTGACGATGACCGGCGCACGCCGGGCAATCCCGGAGCGACCCAGGCAAAGGCCGCCGCCATCGCATCCGACGCGCTGCTGGCGCTGCCGCAGTGGCCGGCGGACGCACCGGAAAGTCTGACCGACTTCAACGATCTGGCCCGATGGCTGGCGGGAGGTGGGGCATGAGCGCCGACCTGCTGAAATCCGCCGCGTCGCCGCCGGAAGACTGGCCGGCGCTGGTCCCGCTGGACGCGCCCAACCTGCCCCGCCTCGACCTGGCGCACCTGCCGGGCTGGGCCGGGGACTATGCCCGCACGCTGGCCGCCGATACCGAGACGCCGCCGGAACTGGCGGCCGGGATGATTCTGGTGACCTGCGCCATGGCGGCGGCGCGTCACCTGCGGGTGATGGTGAAGCCCGGCTACTTCGAGCCCTGCAATCTGTGGGCGGTTGTGGCGCTGCCGCCCGGCAATCGCAAGAGCGCCGTGCAGTCGGCCGCCACCGCGCCGCTAGTAGCCTGGGAGCGGGATCAATCCGAGATCATGGAACCGGAAATCAAGCGCATCACCAGCGAGCGCAAGACCCAGGAAGCGCGGGCCAAGGAGACGCGCAGCAAGGCCGCCAGGGAAAAGGACGCCAACAAGGCCAAGGAACTGGCGGCTGGGGCGGCCGACCTGGAAGCCGATCTGCCGGACATCCCGGTGCAGCCGCAGATATGGACCTCGGACGCGACACCGGAACGGCTGGGTAGTCTGCTGGCCGAGCACGGCGAGTGCATGGCCTGGCTGTCGTCGGAAGGCGGCGTGTTCGATCTGCTGCAAGGTCGCTATTCAAACGGCATTCCCAATCTGGACCTGGTACTGAAAGCGCACAGCGGCGACCCGGAGCGGGTGGACCGGGGCTCGCGCCCGGCGATCTACCTGCGCAGCCCGCGCCTGAGCATCGGCCTGAGCCCGCAGCCCGATGTGTTGCGGGGACTGGCGGCCAAGCCTGGATTTCGCGGGCGTGGTCTGCTGGGCCGGTTTCTCTACCTGCTGCCACCGTCGCCGCTGGGTTTTCGTGCGCTGCAATCCGATCCGGTGCCGGAGGACGTGCGCGATGCCTACACGGCCGGCATCCGCGCCATGCTGGATTGGGAGCCGGCCATCGACGAACACGGCACGGAGCGCCCCCACCTGCTGCGCCTGACTCCGGAAGCCCAAGCGGAATGGCATGCCTTCGCCCAAGCCATCGAAGTGCAGATGCAGCCCGGCCGGGAGCTGGAGCACTTCACCGACTGGGCTGGCAAGGCACCGGGCGCCGCCGCGCGACTGGCCGGCGTGCTGCACGGGATCAAGCATGCCCATGGCAGGCCGTGGGAAGCGGCCATCACGGCGGAAACGATGAACGACGCCCTGGAGATCATGGCCGTCATCACCCGCCACAGCCTCGCCGCTCTGGACATGATGGGTGCCGACCCCACCATTGCCGCCGCCCGTCTCGTGTGGGACTGGATCGAGCGCGGACGGCTGGCCCGTTTCACCGTGCGCGAAGCCTTCAACGCCCTGCGCGGCACCTTCCCCCGCGTCTCGAAGCTGCGCGACGCCCTGGATGCGCTGGAAGAGCGCGGCTACGTGGAAGTGATCGAACCGCCACGTGACGGCCCCGGCCGGCCGCCGTCACCAACGGTACGGGTGCGGCCGGAGATCGCGAGGGCCTGGCGATGAGCTGGCGGGAAACACTGGGTATTGCTGAAGCGGCCGACGAGCCCCATGCGCACAATCCGCACAATGCGCAGAAATCCGCCATGCCGGGCAATTCTGCGGATAGTGCGGATTCTGCGTCAGCGGTTGCGGGTGAAGCAGCTTCCAAACTGCTGGAATCACTGACTGATGCCTGCCGCGACCTGCCCATCACGCCGGCGGCAGTGCGGGACGCCTTGGCACCGGAAGACATCGAAGACTGGCGCAAGGGCGAGATCACACGAGAGACCCTGGCCGCCTTTGCACGGTCACTGGTGCAGCGCCCGGACATGGGCGAGGGGAAGCGCCCCGCCCACTACACCGAACGGGCCACCTGCAAGCACTGCGGGCCGATCTGGCTGTGGTTTTTCGGCGAGGTGCTGGGCTGCCCCTAGTGCTGGAACCGTGTGGCTGACCGGCCGATACCACGCCCGGATGCCGTCCGCTGCCAGGACTGCACGCACTTCCGGCGCACCGACCATCCGCACCTTGGCCACTGCGCCAAGGGCGAGCCGGAAGCCATCGCGGGGCTGTGGGATACCGACCGCCGTTATTGCCAGCGGTATCTGCCGCACCCCGAACCCGGCGACAACGACGGCTCGGCCGACGATGAACCCCTGACAAAAGAGTGAATTTGCCAAATGATTTCGGCAAAAAAATCCGGAGGTGAACATGGGCGGCACGGGTAGCGGCCGGCGCTGGCACTTCGGCGCCAGCGACACCACAGACGATTACCGATCCATCGACGTGCGCCGCTGGCGGCGGGACGGCCTGCTCGACTCGCACCAGTCCTTCGGCTGGCAGTGGTCACGGCATGGCGAGGTGGTTGCCTCGATCCAGGTGCGCACCGAACCCGGCCGGGTGATCCTCACCTACCGCCACCGTAGCGGCGGCAGTGACTGGCAGGACGAAAGCTACGCCGTCTACCTGGACTGGACAGCATGCCATCTCGGCGGCCAGCGCCCCTGGTTTCTCTGCCCGGGACGCTGCTGCGGCCGGCGGGTCGCCATCCTCTACGGCGGTGCGATCTTCGCCTGTCGGCATTGCTATCGCCTGGCCTACCCCAGCCAGCGGGAAACGGATGATGACCGGGCGGCACGCCGCGCCGACCGGATACGCGAGCGGCTCGGCTGGGAGCCTGGTATCCTCAACGGCAGCGGCCTCAAGCCCAAAGGCATGCACTGGCGGACCTTCGAAAAACTCACCGCCGAGCACGACGCCTTCGTCGAGGAATCACTGGCGGGCATGGCGCGGCGGTTCGGCATCAAGCTGTAGGGACACCCGGCGGGCATGGGGGCAACTTTGGGGGCATGTTGCCAAATCCGATTCGACTGTTTCGTTTTACGTCAAATGGTTACGAAGGCTATTCGGTAGTCCCCGCCTCCACCACATTATTTCACGCGCGCGTGCCATTGCCGGACCGGCATCTGCGTACCGGAGGTCGGCGCCCCACACGAGGACGTGCCCGGGGCAGACCGACTCCAGCATCCGGCCGGGCGCCTCTGCAACCGCGTCTGCCTCATCGAAAAACTCGATGACCCCACAAGTCCGCGATACACGGTCACGCCGTGAATGCCGTGGTCCTTGCCCCTCGTTGCCTCAGGCGAGCGTGAACACCAGCACGATCATCAGCGCCGCCCCGATCAGGGCCAGATAGAAATTCAGATATCCCGACTGGAGCGCCCGGAATCCGCGGCTCAGCCAGTGCACCGTGCGCACGACCGGACTGAACAGCCACGGCCCGAAGATCGGCGCGTCCTCGTACGAGAACGTCAGCCGGTGCAGGAAATAGTCGGCGGTATCGTGCTCGCGCTCCGTCGTCTCCCGGGGTCGGTACACGAAGCTGTAGTAACGGCGCAGCGCGTTGGAGAACGTCAGGCTGGTGGTCGCCGAGGGTCCCGGCCGTTCCTGCAACCCGCCGTACCACACCGGCACGCGCCGCGCGCGCATCCGGGTGACCGCGAGGACCACGATCACGGGCACCAGCGCGTACAACGGGATCGCGATCGCCAGCTTCGTGGGCGAGATGAAGGCGAAGTGCGGCGTCAGCGGCACGAGCAGCCAGCCGGCGCGCATCAGCTCGCTCGCGCCGTGCCCGAAGCGCGCGCTCATGCCCGTGTCGAGGGCAGCCAGCCACCAGGGCATGCCGATCGCCAGCACCAGGACCGCGCCCGCAAGCAGCGGCACCGCGATCCATCGGCGACCCGTCTGGCCCGGGGCATTCTCGGCCGGGCGCCCGAGCAGCCCGAGGCCGAGCACCTTCACGAACGTCGCCAGCGCGATGGCAGCGGTCAGCGCGAGCCCGGCGCCGGACAGCGCGAGCGCGATGCGCCCGGACAGCGAGTCCAGGTTGAAGCCGTTGAACAGCGTCTGGAAGCCGAACCATTCGCTGATGAAGCCGGGCGTAGGCGGTACGGCAGCCAGGCTCATGCCGGCGATCACGACCGCCGCGCCCGCCCACGGCGCGAGCCGGGCGATGCCCGGCGAGGTGAGCCCGTAGCTGCCGGTCGCCCTGCGGATGCGATCGGACGTGAGGAACAGCCCCGACTTGGCGAGTGCATGACCCGCGAGATGGATCAGCGCCGCCCCCCATGCGAGTGCCGCAAGCTGCGACAGCCCGGCGTCGCGCAACACGAGCACGGCACCGATCAGGGTGACCGCGATCCCGCCATTCTCGGCCGAGGAAAAGGCGAGCAACCCGCGCCAGTCGTCCTGCTGGAAGGCATATAGCGCCGTGAGGATGGACGTACCGACCGCGACCGCGAGCACGAGGTAGGCGAAACCGGGCGTCTGACCGGTGGTCCAGTCGACGAGGCCGCGCGCAAGACCGAAGAAGGCGGCATTGAGCACGACGCCGGAGAGCACCGCACCGGTGGCCCCACTCCCGCTCTCGTAGGCGCCGGGGAACCACTCGTAGAACGGCAGCAGACCCAGCTTGGCGCCAAAGCCGAGCAGAAGCAGCAGCCCGACGGCGACCCCGGACCCGCCGCCGACGGCGCCGTGGAACCCGGCGAACGCCGGGCCCCCGGAGGCCAGCCCGAGCCACAGCACTGCGCCCATGAGCGCCACGCTGCCGAACTCCAGCAGACCCAGCATGAACAGCACGTTCATTCCGCGATCGCGGTCCGGCGTCTCGCAGAGCAGCATGAACGCGCCCCCGAGGCTCATGATTTCCCAGCTCACGAGCAGGGCCACGCCGTCCTGTACCGCGAAGGTGCCGACCGCCCCGACGAGGCTCAGCGCGACGCCGCTGTACCACAACCCTTCCCGGCGCCCGCTCGCGAGTGCCGAACGGCTGGCGGTCGCGGCGAGCGCCCCGATCGCGCCGAAGAGATACAGCCACAGCGCGGCCGGAGCGAGCCGCCAGGCGACCGGTGCGCCCCCAGGCAGCAGAGCCGGCGTGGTCCCCAGGTCGATCCCCGACGGCAGGGAGAGCACCGCGACGAGCACGCTCGCGGCCAGCCCCGCCAGCAACAGTGCACGCGCGACCGGGCGGCCACCGGCCACGAGCCCGGCCGCGAATGCCGCGGGCAGGCAGCATGCGGTGACGAGGACCAGCACGCTCACGATACGCGTCCCCGGTGTACCCGCTGTTCCGCGCGCTCGACGAGCAGCAGCAGGGCGTGCATCAGCGCGGCCGGATTGGGCGGACAGCCCGGCAGGTAGACATCGACGGGCACGACCTCGTCCGCGCCGCGGCCGCTGGCGTAGGTTCCCGCCGTCGCGCCGCCGGATACGGCACAGCTGCCGCTGGCCAGCACCCAGCGTGGCTCGGGCATCGCCTCGTAGGTCGCGCGCAAGGCGTCGCGCATCGCGTAGGTCACGGTACCCGTCACCAGCAGGACGTCGGCGTGCCGCGGCGAAGCCGTGAAGAAGATACCCAGGCGATGGAGGTTGTAGAACGGATTGTTGAGCGCCTGCAGCTCGGACTCGCAGCCGTTGCAGGAACCGGCATCCACATGCCGAATGTGCAGGCTGCGTCCGAACGCGCGCCGGATGCCGGCACGGAGCCGCTCGGCGGGTTCATCTCCGCCGCCGTCACCGATGTTGGCGGTGCGCAGATCGCGACGGTCGCGAACGCCGAAGGCCCAGTCGCCCGACGCGGTCAGCGCGCTGGCCGGACAGCTATCGATGCACATCCGGCAGGCGATGCAGCGGCCGTAGTCGAGCGCGATCGAGGCCTCGCCCTCTCCGCCGGTCGCCGTGATCGCGCCCGGCAGGCAGGCGTCGACGCATTCGCGGCAACCGGACAGGCACCGCTCCGGCTGGAAACGCGGCATGCCCACGACGTCGGACTGGCCGTCGTCGCCGCCGTCGGGCCAGCGCGTGGTCGCACGGCCCGCCCGCAATCCGAACAATGTCCACAGTGGCATCGCAGTACGTCCTCCCGTCAGCGATCGCAACCCGCGATGGTCAGTCCGAAGCTCGCCTCGTTGATCGCGTAATCCATCATGTCAGTGCCGTGTACCGTGAATGGGAACACCCGCCAGTTCGAGAACGACGGCGACTTGATCTTGACGCGCCCGAGTTGCCCGTCCGGCCCGATGTGCACGGCGTAGTACAACGCGCCGCGCGGCCCTTCCGTCCAGCCCAGACCTCCGCTGCCGGCTTCCGGTCGGCATTCCGCGCGCAGCGAACCGCCCGGCACGGCGCGCAGGAGCCGACTGACGAACGTGAAGCTCGCCAGCAGTTCGCGCCGGCGGATCGCGGCACGCGCGTCGGCGTCGCCGGTCTCGGCGAGGGTGACCTCGGGCGGCAGGCTCTCGTAGGCCGCGTAGGGATGATCGCGGCGCAGGTCGCGATCGAGCCCCGATGCGCGTTCGACCGGTCCCGTCGCGCCCTGGTCGAACGCCGTTCGCCGGGTCAGCACGCCGGTGCCGATGAGCCGGTCGCGATAGCTTGGCGTTGCGTTCAGTTTGGCGAGATAGCGCTCGACCGCGCGCCGCAACGGATCGAGCGCGTCCTCGAGGCCGTCGAGGCCGGAGAGCGCCCGGCGCAGGCCGCCGGGGATCAGCATGTTGCGCAGGAAGCGGCTGCCGGTGACGCGCGCGTTGATCTTCTTCGCGTCTTCCTCGAGCAAGCGTCCCTGGGCGTTGCCCACCTTCAGCGTCGTCGCATCGGCCAGAATCGCGAAGTAATGCAGGTGGTTGTAGATGCGCTCGAGTTCCTGCAGCAACGTGCGCGCCCACTGCGCGTATTCCGGCACCCGGCAACCGCACGCGTCCTCCACGGCCTGGCAGTACGCCAGCGCATGGCCCAGGCTGCCGACGCCGGACACGCGCTCGGCCAGCACGACACCCAGCTCGGGGCGCGTGCCCTCGAAGCGCTTCTCGAGGCCCCGATGCTTGAAGAACAGCCGCGGGTAGTAGTGCAGGATCCCCTCGCCGAGGTAATAGAACACGAACTGCGCGGACTCCGCGACGTCCGCGCGCACCGGCCCGAACGGCAGGCGCTGCACGTCTTCCCCGTCGATATCGGGCTCGGTCCATGGCGCGCGCACGAACGGCAGTGCCTCACCGGGTGGCGCGGCGCGACGCAATGGCGGCACGGACGGGTCGGCCCCCTCGTGCAGCACGAGCCGATGAGGCTCGGGATGACCGCCGAACTCCAGCCCGAACAGGTCCTGCATCTCGCGCTCGTACCACCCGAGCAGCGGCGCGCGGTCCGTCAGCGTCGGCAACCGCCCGTCGGCCGGGCGGCAGCACCACAGTTCGAAGGCCTGCCCGCTGCCGGGCGCGGCCAGGTAGCGCACCTCGAGACCGCCGTCGTCGCGCTCGAGCGCGTAGGCCATCTGCATGCGCCCGTGCTGCTCATGCAGGGCATCGCATGCCGGACCGAGGCCCGCGGGATCGAGCACGCGCCTGGTGACACCGTTCACGACCCACCTCCCGTCATCGTGCCCAGCCCCTGTGCGACGACGTGGAACACGCGCGTCAGGGACGTCGGCCACCACAGCCCGAGGACGACCAGCGGGATCAACGCCAGCCACATCGGCACGAGGCACCAGCGGCTCACCGGTTCCGCCTCGCCCTCTGACTCGCCCTGCTCGAGCGCCATGCCCCGAAAGTGGTTCAGGAAGCCCACGAAGATCACCACGAGCAGCACGAGCACCGCGGCGACGACCCCCGCATACCCGGCCCGGAGGCCGGCGCGCAGCGTGTTGAACTCGCTCAGGAACAGCGCGAACGGCGGCGCGCCGGTTATGGCCACCGCGCCGGCGAGCCATACGCCACCGCTGGTCGGCAGGCGGTGCAGGAGGTTGCCCATCCGGGTCATGTCGTTGCCGCCACAGGCGCGCGCGGCGTTGCCGGCACCGAAGAACATCAACGACTTGTTCAGCGAGTGCCCGACCATGTGATAGAGCGCGGCGGCGATCCCCAGCGGCCCGCCGAAGCCGAAGCCCAGCGCAATCACGCCCATGTGCTCCACGCTCGAATAGGCCATCAGCCGCTTCACGTCCGTCTGGCGCACGATGAGGAACGCCGCGGCCAGCAACGATACGATACCCAGCAGCACCAGGCCGCCATGGCCCAACGTTCCCCTGCCGGTGGCGTCGAGGATCGACAGGCTGCGCACGATCCCCACCATCGCGGTGTTGAGCAGCGCGCCGGAGAGCATCGCGGACACCGGCGTGGGGCCCTGGCTGTGCGCGTCCGGCAGCCAGGTGTGCATCGGGGCCAGGCCGACCTTCGTGCCGTATCCGACGAGGATGAGCAGGAACGCCAGCGACATGATCAGCGGATTCCCGTGCCCGGCCGCCTGGTGCAGCACCGCCCAGGTCATGTCGTAACGCGGTCCGAGCTCGAACGTGCCCGCCCAGTACATGAGCATCGTGCCGAGCAGCGCGAGACTGATGCCCGCCGAGACGATGATGATGTACTTCCAGGCCGCCTCGGTTCCTTCCCGTGTGCGATGGAAACCCACCAGGAACGTGCTCACCAGCGTCGTGAGCTCGATCGCGATCCAGTACAACCCGGGATGGTTCATTGCCGGCGCGAGGAACATGGTCAGCGCGAACCCGGCGAACAGCGCGTAGAAGCGCCCCAGCCGGCGCGGCTCGATCTCGTGGCGGATGTAGCCGATCGAGTAGATCGAGGCCAGCAGGTAGACGAGCGCAACGCACAGAATGGCCCAGCCCGCGAGCGCATCCAGCAGCAGGTAGCCGCCGAGCGTGACTTCCGCCCCGCCCCGCCCCGTCACCACGACCAGGCCGACCGCGGCAATGGCGCACACGACGGCCGCCAACAGGTTGCTCCACTCCGCGGCGCGCGCGCGGCTCGACACCAGCGCCACCACGATCGCGACCCCGGGCGGCAGGACGACCACCGTGAATGCCGTGGCCGCGTTCATCCGCGCAACCCCCGCAGCTGGAGACTGCTCGTGCTTCCGGCGTGCGTGATGAGGTAATTCACCAGGACGCCGAAACACGCCACCGCCACCAGAAGATCGAAGAGAATCACCAGCTCGAGCAACAGCGGCATGCCCGGCACGAGCAACTGCGACCCCAGGAAGATGCCGTTCTCGAGCACCAGCAGCCCGAGGATCTGGCTGATCGCCTCGTGACGTACCGCCAGCATGAGAAACCCGATCAGCTTGATCGAGACCGTGACCGTGAGCGCAAGCACGATCACGTCGTCCGGATTGCCGATACTGAGCCCGATGCGCCGGGCCACCACCAGCGCCAGGATCACCAGGAACGCGCCGGCCACGAGCGCGGAACTGGGTCGTATGATTTCGTGCAGCTCGCGGTCCACCCCCATGCGCCGGATGATCCGGAACACCAGATACGGCAGCAGCAGGCCGCGGAACAGCACGGTGAACAGCGCGACGAGATAGAGCTCGGGGTAGTCGCCGTAGTAACCCACCGCCGCGGAGAGCGCCGCGACCACCCAGCACTGCGCGGTGAACGCGATCAGGTAGTTGTTCAGCCAGCGCGAGCCGAGCATCACGAACACGAGGATCAGGCTGACGATCGTCAGCAGGCTGAACAGCGAGGCGGCGAGCGGCGTGAAGCTCATCATCCGCTATCCGAACTGCTGCGCCAGGATGCCCAGGAGCGCGAGCAGGAACGAGGCCGCGAGCGGTTCCTGGTAGCGGAAGAAGCGCAGCCGGGACTGCGCCGTCTCCACCACGATCACGGCCAACGCGATCACGGAGAACTTGACGACGATCGCCAGCAGCGCGCCGAACTCACCCACGAGGCTGCCCACGTGCGAGAGCCCCCACGGCAGCGTCAGCACGTCGGCGAAGATCGTGTAGAGGATGAACTGCTTCATCATCGATGCGTGACGCACGATCGCGAGCAACGGCCCGGAATACTCGAGCACACGGGCCTCCTCGATCATGTACACCTCGATCTGCGTGCTCGAGTGGATCGGCAGGCGATCGGTCTCCACCAGCAGCAGCACGAAGAATGCGCAGACGATGAACACATGGGCCGGACTCCAGAACACGGCCCAGTCCGATGCCAGCAAGTGATTGACGGGGAACGGCAACATCGTATGCGCGAGCAGGGCGATGCCCACGAGCACGAGGATCAGCGTCGGCTCGGCGAGGATGCCGAGCATCACGGCGCGACTGGCTCCCATGCCACCGTACGCACTGCCGCTGTCGAGGCCGGCCAGCAGGATGAAGAACGACGCGATCGACAGGATCATGCCGCCGCCGAGGATGTCGCCCATGTCCGACTGCGGCAGTGGAAAGTCGGTCAGCACGGGAATGAGCATCGGCACAATGCACACGGCGGCGAACGCGAGCACCGGTGCCGCGAGGAAGATGACCGAGGCGGTCTCCGGCAGCACGAGCTCCTTGTGGAACAGCTTCCAGAGATCGCGGTACGGCTGAACCAGGCTCGGCCCTGTGGCGCGTTGCACACGCTCTTCGCCCCGGTGGATGAATCCATGCAGCAGCGGGGCCAGCAGCAGCGTGACCAGCACCTGGGCGACCTGGGAAATGATGTTCGGCACGTGCATGGCCGCTCAGGCTCCCCTGTGCACTGGGATCGGAGCAGGCAGGGGTTGCCGGCCGCACGCATACCGGTAGCGCGCCCGCATCGGGGTGCCAGACCCGCGATGGGATCGCGACCGTTCGGGCGGCGCCAATCGCGCCGGTGGGCGCAGCACACACGTGCCCGTGAGGCACGCGCCAATTGTGTCCGACATGGTGTCTACCTGTTCCGCTCTGCCTGCGGTTTCGGTAGACCCCATCAGCCACGTGGGCGGTTACGGGAGGGAGTCATCTCCAAATGACGAATTGACAATACCAGACGGCACATCAGGCGACAACCGTTCGTCACATCCGATTCGGTGCGTTGTACGCAATGCTCACGGAACAAGGCATGCCGCACTCGATCCAGCACCGGAATGCTCCGTCCCTGGCCGCGCTTCCGTGAGTTGTTGATCTGCATCAAGCGGCCAGCGGCGCGGCTCATCTAAGGTGTCGATGGCGATTCTGACCAGCACCGAGGGGACGAGGATCGAATGCACCGTCGCGCAGACAACCGGGCATGCGCTGTCCGCGACCTCGGGCATCGAATCCGGTATGCAACGTGGGCCGTCGTGCTGCTCGCGTGCATTGTCCACGCCCCGCGTGTGTCCGCCACTGCCGGCGCGGCTTCGACACCCGGCTGGACGGTCACGAATCCCGCCTGGCCCGCTTCGTCGGACGTCCACCAGCCCGTTCCCGGCCAACCATATACGGGCGGACTGACGCGCGACCCGGCACCCGTCGGCGCGCCGGATATCGGCGACTGCTCCGCCACCGACGACTCGGACTCGCCGCAGCCCATCCTGCAAGCGCTTTATCCATCATCCCACGCCTCGGTGTTCGCACTCCTGTCGCCGCTCGGC
>Ga0209918_1001565_pt1 | contig 12022 bp, 10 predicted proteins | sample SalPonD_shore_MG_FD_185712 | JGI IMG/M metagenome (GOLD analysis project Ga0209918, IMG submission 185712) | Salt pond soil microbial communities from South San Francisco under conditions of wetland restoration - Salt Pond MetaG... | ecosystem: Environmental > Aquatic > Marine > Intertidal zone...
CCAAGCGGCGCCAGGCGCTCGCGCACCCGGCGGAAACGCTCGGCCAAGGTCGCCGCCGTATCCGGCGGACCGTCGAACACGGGCAGGCCGCTCGGATAGGTCTTTGGGTCGGGCCTGAAGACCTGCCCGCGCGCGTTCACCAGACCGCCCGCCGCCCAACGGGCCAGCGGCCGTTGCTCGTCGATGTCGATGGCCAACGTATCGGGCCAGACCCGGCGCACCGACGCCTGGTCGACCCAGGGCAGCCCTTCCACCAGCTTCTGCACCTTCGCCACGTCCACGCCGAAGAAGCCGCCGTGCACCCGTGCCGCGACCAGAGCACGTATGCGGTCCGGGCTGACGTGCGCGAAGCTTCCCGCCAGGCGCACCTTGCGAATGGGCAGCGTCGTCGGCTCCACCAGCCTCGCGCCGCCCCAGACGACGGCGGCAAGCACAGCGGCCACCGCGATACCGACTCCCGCCCACCGACCCAGGCGCCGCTCGGCGCTCAGGCGAACCCATGCACCGCGTCCGCCGTCACGCACGCTCTTGCGCCGCGGCTCGGCCTGGCGTCGGCGGGGACTCATGCCGCGCCCCCCCCGGTCAGGGTCCGTTCCAGAATGCGCCAGACCAACTCGTCGAACTCGATCCCGGCCGCGCGCGCGGCCATGGGCACCAGGCTGTGGTCGGTCAGCCCCGGCACGGTGTTGTTCTCCAGCAGCCAGGGCTCACCGGCGGCATCGAGCATGAAATCCACGCGTCCCCAACCGCTCGCATCCAGAGCCGCAAAGGCTCGCAGCGCCAGTTGCTGCAGTGCCTGTTCCTGATCGGCGGGCAAGCCGCACGGACATTGGTATCGCGTGCTGTCGGCCTCGTACTTCGCCTCATAGTCATAGAAACCGCGCGGAGTCTCGACGCGAATGAGCGGCAGGGCCTCCTCGCCCAGGACCGCGGCGGTGTATTCCCCGCCGCCGCTGATCCACGGCTCGGCGACCACATCGACGTCGTGCCGGCTCGCCTCGCGCCAGGCCGGCTCGAGCTGCGATGCCTCGGTCACCTTGGTCGTGCCGATGCTCGAACCCTCTCGCGCGGGCTTGACGGCCATCGGCAGGCTGAGCTGGCGCAGGGCGGTCTCCAGATCCGCTTCCCCGTGCAGCACCACAAAAGGCGGCGTCGGCAGTCCCATCGCTTTCCAGACCAGCTTGCTGCGCACCTTGTCCATGCTCAGTGCCGAGCCCAGCACGCCGGTACCGGTATACGGCAGACCGAGCAGTTCCAACGCACCCTGGATCACGCCGTCCTCGCCGCCCCGTCCGTGCAGCGCGATGAACACCCGATCGAATCCGCCGGCCTCCAGCACAGCGATGACATCGCGTCCGGCATCGACGCCGTGGACGTCCACGCCCTTGGCCCGCAGCGCGGCAACGACGGCCGCGCCCGTCTTGAGCGAGACGTCGCGCTCGGCGGACCAGCCACCGTAGAGCACGGCGACCTTGCCGAAACGTGCGGGATTGTCCTCGCGCTTAGCCATTGCTGCTATCCATACCGTTCCGATTGACCACAGAGGACACAGAGACACGGAGACGGCACCGAGCAACGCGCTTGTCATCGCACTGTTTCGATGCGCTTGCCGTATCGCTCCACTCGCGTGTTATCTTTGCGTCCAAACCGATCATTCGCTTTCTCTGTGTCTCCGTGTCCTCTGTGGTTAACGCCGCGCCGTCTATGCCTCACCGACGATGCGCACTTCACGTTCGAGCTTGACGCCCCGCTCACGCTCCACCGTCGCCGCCACCTGTTCGATCAGCGCCTCGATATCGGCCGCCGTGGCGTTGCCGGTGTTGATGATGAAATTGGCGTGCTTTTCCGAAACGCACGCCCCACCCACACAGGCGCCCTTCAGACCGCAAGCATCGATGAGGCGCGCGGCATGGTCGCCCGGCGGATTGCGAAAAACCGAGCCCGCATTGGCCTGCTGGGTCGGCTGCGTGGCACCGCGCCGCTCCAGCAGTTCCTTGATCCGCGCCGCGGCCGCCTCGGCATCGCCGACCGCAAGGCGCAGGACCGCGGCCAGGAACCACTCGCCCGCCGGACCCTGAACGCTGCGGTAGCCGATGCGGTAGTCCGCCGGGGTACGTGTATGCCGCCGGCCCGCATGGTCCAGCGTCTCGACCGACTCGACCCGCTCCCAGGTCTCCCCGCCGAAGGCGCCCGCGTTCATGGCCAGGGCGCCACCCATGGTGCCGGGGATGCCCGCCAGGAATTCGGCGCCGCTCAGCCCTTCCCGCGCGCAGAAGCGGGCGGCCTTGGGGCAGGCCACCCCCGCCTCGACACGCACGCGCTCGGCATCGACACGAGCCAGACCATTGAGCAGGCCGCTGGTGCAGATCACCGTGCCGCGCAGCCCGCCGTCGCGTACCAACAGATTGCTGCCCAGCCCCACCCAGTACACGGGCTCGTCGGCACCGAGCTGGGCCAGAAATGCCGCCAGGTCGTCGGCATCGGCCGGCTGGTAGAAGCGCTCGGCCGGGCCGCCGACCCGCCATGAGGTGTGGCGGGCCATCGGCTCGTTGCGCTTGAGCTGTCCGCGCAGGCTCATTGTTGGATCCGTGGCCGTCATCATCGCCCGCGCCGCCGCTCCCCTTGCTGGCCACGCCCGCGCCGCGTGCCCTGGCGACCGCGCGGCTGAGTCAAGCCGGCCCAAGGGTTGGGCGCCGGCGAACCCAATGCGCCGAGCCAACGGCCCGTCAGGGCCTCGCCGCAGCCCATATGCAAATGTCGCGATGCACTGCTCATAACGACTCCTCCGCGCCGGTCCCGGCGCCCCACAGTTTGCCCAGGCCGGCCGCCGCCGCCCCGATATTGCCCGCCCCAAGGGTGAGCAGGATGTCGCCTTCCTGGAGCACGCCCGCCAGAATCTCGGGCAGCTCGTCGACGCGCTCGACAAAGACCGGGTCGACCTGACCGCGCAGGCGAATGGCCCGCGACAGGGCCCGCCCGTCGGCGCCCGCGATGGGCGCCTCGCCCGCCGCATAGACCTCCAGCAGGACGAGCACGTCCGTCTCGGAGAGCACGCTGGCGAAGTCCTCGAACAGGTCGCGCGTACGCGTGTAGCGGTGCGGCTGGAAGACCAGCACCAGGCGCCGTTCGGGCCAGCCGTCTCGGACGGCCTGCAGCGTTGCAGCCACCTCGCGCGGATGGTGGCCATAATCGTCGACCAGCAGCACCGAACCGGCTGGCGAGGCGAGTTCGCCGTAGACCTGGAACCGCCGGCCGATCCCCTCGAACCGGCTCAATGCCGCCTGGATGGCTTCGTCGCTGACGCCGAGCTCGTGCGCCACCGCTATCGCGGCCAGGGCGTTGAGTACGTTGTGAGCACCAGGCAGATTGAGCGTGACTTCCAGCCAGGGGCCGCGCCCGTGACGGGTCACCGTGAACTGGGTGCGGGTGTGATGCTGGCGCACATCGGTGGCGCGCAGGTCGGCCCCCTCGTCGAAGCCGTAGGTCAACACCGGCTTGGCGATTGCCGGAACCAGCCCCTTGACGTTGGGGTCGTCCAGACACACCACCGCCAGCCCGTAGAACGGCAGGTGGTGCAGGAACTCCAGGAAGGTCTGACGCAGGCGCTCGAAATCGCCGCCGTAGGTCTCCATGTGGTCGGCGTCGATGTTGGTCACCACGGCAAACATCGGCTGCAGGTGCAGGAACGACGCGTCAGACTCGTCCGCCTCTGCCACGAGGTACCGGCTGGCCCCCAGGCGCGCGTGCGTGCCGGCGCTGTTCAGGCGCCCGCCGATGACGAAGGTCGGGTCCAAGCCGCCCTCGGCCAGCACACTGGCGATAAGGCTGGTCGTGGTGGTCTTACCGTGGGTGCCCGCTACGGCGATGCCGTAGCGAAAACGCATGAGTTCGGCGAGCATCTCGGCGCGGGGAATGACAGGGATGCGCTGCTCGCGGGCGGCGACCACCTCGGGGTTATCGCCCTTGACGGCGCTTGAGATCACGACCACATCGCAGCCGGCCACGTTGTCCGGGTCGTGGCCAAGGCTGATGCGTGCACCCAGGTCGCCGAGGTGCCGGGTCACGGCATTGTCGTTCATGTCCGAGCCGGTCACCGTATAGCCCAGATTGAGCATCACCTCGGCGATGCCGCCCATGCCAACGCCGCCGATACCGACGAAGTGGATGCAGCGGATCCGCCCCATGGCGTTGTCGCCGCCGGCCTGAGAGACCGCATGCAGTCGGTCAGCCATGGGCCACCTCCAGACAACGCTCGGCCACCCGCTCGGCGGCCTGGGGACGGGCGAGGGCCCGCCCCGCGCGCGCCATGTCCAACAGGCGGGCATGGCCCTCGGCGCTCGCCGACTCGCGCAGCAGATTCGCCAGGCGATCGGCGGTCAGGTCCTTCTGCTGGATGAGCCAGGCGGCACCCGCCTCGGCCAGGAACCGTGCGTTGACGGTCTGATGGTCATCGACCGCGTACGGGTAGGGCACCAACAGGGCAGCGACGCCCGCCGCCGCCAGCTCGCTCACCGTCAGGGCGCCTGCGCGGCAGATGACCAGGTCCGCCCAGGCGTAAGCCTCGGCCATGTCCTCGATGAACGGTTCGACATGGGCGCTCAGGCCCGCCGCGGCGTAGGCAGTCCGGGTCTGCTCGTTGAGGGCCTTGCCGCTCTGGTGCCACACCTCGGGGCGTACCTCCGGCTCCAGCCGGGCCAAGGCGGTCGGCACCAGCTCGTTCAGCGCACGGGCGCCCAGGCTGCCCCCGATCACCAGCACCCGCAGGCGTCCCTCACGCGCCGTGTAACGCGTCTCGGGAGAAGCCAGACGGGTGATCTCGGCGCGCACCGGATTGCCCGTCACCTCGACCTCTGGCCGCGGGCCGAAGGTTGCGGGAAAGGCCGCCATGACCCGCTTGGCCAGGGGCGCCAGCAGACGGTTGGTCAGACCGGCAATGGCGTTTTGCTCGTGGACCACCAGCGGGCGGCGCAGCAGCCAGCTCGCCAGGCCCCCGGGACCGGTGACGAAGCCACCCATACCCAACACCGCGGAGGGCCGAAGGCGCTTGACGACCAACAGCGCCTGGGTCAGGGCGATGCTCAGCTTGAACGGGGCCATCACCCAGCTCAGCACACCCTTGCCCCGTAGCCCGCTCACGGCGATATAGGCAATGTCGAATCCGGCTTGCGCCACCAGCGTGGATTCCAAGCCGCGGCGCGTGCCCAGCCAGCGCACCTCGGCGCCGCGCGCGCGCAGCACCCGAGCCACCGCCAGGGCGGGCATGACGTGACCGCCGGTCCCGCCGGCCATGATGAGAATGCGCGTCGGCTTCGGGGTGTTCATGCCACCCCCCCTCGCCCGCCGCGCTTGGCCCGGGTGCTTCCCCGTCCGACGCGCGGACCCGACGAGGTCGCGGCGGGCGCCTCCCCGGCCTCGTTCTCCAACGCAACGCGCAGCAGCAGCGCCACGGCGAGGCAGTTGGCCAACACGCTGCTGCCGCCGTAGCTCATCAGCGGCAGGGTCAGCCCCTTGGTGGGCAGGATGCCCATATTCACGCCGATGTTGATGAAGGCCTGCAGGCCGATCCAAAGGCCCAGGCCGTAAGCCAGGTAGGCGGCAAAGGCGCGGCCCGCGCGTTCGGCACGCCGACCGATGATGAGCGCACGGCCGACCAGAACCGAGAACAACAGCACCACGCTGGCCGCACCGACCAGCCCCAGCTCCTCGGCGAGCACCGCAAAGAGGAAATCCGTGTGCGCCTCCGGCAGATAAAACAGCTTCTGCACGCTGCCGCCGAGCCCCACACCGAACCACTCGCCGCGGCCAAAGGCGATCAGCGCCTGGGTGAGCTGGAAGCCGCTGTTGTAGGGATCGGCCCAGGGATTGAGAAACGTGGTCAGTCGCTCCAGGCGATAGGGCGAGGAAACCGCCAACAACATCAACGCACCGGCGATGGTCGCCATCAGCAGCGCGAACTGCCACCAGCGCACGCCGCCCAGCCACATCATGGCCAACGCAGTGGCCAGCATGACCGCGGCTGCACCGAAATCGGGCTCCATCAGCAGGAGCAGCACCATGATCGAAAGCAGGATCATCGGGCGCAGGAAACCGCTGATGGCGGTGCGCACCTCGTCGCGGCGGCGCACCAGATAACCGGCCAGATAGATGATGGTGAAGAGTTTTGCCAGCTCCGAGACCTGCAGGTTGAACGGGCCCAACGCGAGCCAGCGGGTGGACCCGTTGACCGAGCGCCCGACCACGGGCATGAGCACCAGGACCAGCAGCGCCACGCTGATCAGGATCAGCGCCATGCCGTGGCGCTCCCAAAAGGCAATCGGAATGCGCAGCACCAGCGCGCCCAGGCCGATCCCCATGCCGACGTAGGCCAGCTGGCGATACAGGAAGTGAAATGGCTGGCCGAGCTCGCGGTCGGCGATGGTGATCGAGGCCGAGCTCACCATGACCAGGCCGAAGCACAACAAGATCAGCGTGGTCACCAGTATCCAGCGATCGGGTTGAACGTCGGCGAACAACGCCCGGCGCGACCGCGCGCCTCCATCGGCGCTCGAGCCCATGAGCTGGCGCAGTCCCGGGATATTCGGCATCGGGTAATGGCCGCTCATGCCAGCGCCTCCCTGACCCGGGCCATGAAGACCTCGCCCCGCTCTTCGTAGCCGGAGAACATATCGAAGCTGGCACAGGCCGGCGAGAGCAGTACGCTGTCGCCCCCGTGGGCCAGACGGCGCGCCGCCGCCACAGCGGCGGCCATGTCCGGAGCGTGCTCGACCGGCACCACGCCCCCCAGGCCAGTCTCGATCAGGGGGGCGTCCTGACCGATGAGGACCGCCGCCCGGCCGCGTTCGGCCAGCGCCGGGCGCAGGGGCGAGAAGTCCTGGCCCTTGCCCTGACCGCCGGCAATTAGCACGATGCGCTCGCCGGGCAGCCCGCGCAGGGCCGCCAGAGTCGCGCCGACATTGGTCCCCTTGGAATCGTTGAACCAGGCCACCCCGTCGCGTTCGGCCACGAACTGGCTGCGATGGGGCAGACCCGTGAAGCTGTGCAGGACCGACAGCATCGCCGCGCGCTCCAATCCAACCGCCTCGCCCAGCGCCAGCCCCGCCAGCGCGTTGGCCACGTTGTGCCAGCCGCGCAGGCCGAGCTCATCGACGGCCAGCAGCGACTCCGCCCCGCGGCACAGCCAGGGCGCACCGTCGTGCCGGCAAACGCCGAAGTCGTCGCCGGACGGTGTACCCAGCCCGAATCGCACCACCCGCGCCGGAGGCAGCTCGGCCGCCAGAGCGGCCACGCGCGGGTCGTCGACATTGATCACCGCCATGCCGTCACCCTGGAAGATACGGGCCTTGGCGCCAACGTAGTCGTCCATACCCGCGTAGCGGTCGAGATGGTCCTCGCTGACGTTGAGCACCGCGGCGGCGGCCGCATTGAGCGAATAGGTCGTCTCGAGTTGGAAGCTGGAAAGTTCGAGGACGTACAGGTCGGGGGCCTCGCCCTCGACCAACAGATCCAGCGCGGGGATGCCGAGGTTGCCGCCGACGCGCACGTCGCGCCCGGCAGCCCGGGCCATCTCGCCGAGTAGCGTCGTTACCGTGCTCTTGCCGTTCGAACCCGTAATAGCGACCACGGGTGCATCGGCGTGGCGGGCGAACAGCTCGATGTCGCCGATGATCGAGGCGCCGCGCGCCTCGGCCGCCTGGACCAGCGGCTCGCTGCGCGAAACGCCGGGGCTAAGCACGATGGTATCGGCATGAGAAAATGCGGCCTCCTCGAAGCCGCCCACGAACACGGCCGCATCGGGCAGAGCCTCGCGCAGTGCTGCCAGGGCCGGCGGCTGGCTGCGGCTGTCCGTCACGGCGACCTCGACGCCGTGAGCGGCCAGGAAGCGCGCGCAGGACAAGCCGGTCTTGCCCAGACCGACCACCAGTGCACGTCGCTCGCTGTTCGCTGCCGAAACCATTTTAGTCGCCGTCGCTCCCATGCCTTTGCATCAACGAATCTTCAGCGTGGCCAGCCCGACCAGCACCAGGATCACCGTCACAATCCAGAAGCGCACGATGACGCGAGGCTCGGGCCAGCCCTTGAGCTCGAAATGGTGATGCAGCGGCGCCATGCGGAAGATGCGCCGCCCCGTCAACTTGAACGAGGCGACCTGCAGGATGACCGAGACGGTCTCCATGACGAAAACCCCGCCCATAATCAACAGCACCAGTTCCTGGCGCACGATCACCGCCAGCACCCCCAGGGCCGCACCCAGGGCCAGCGCGCCCACGTCGCCCATAAACACCTGGGCCGGGTAGGCGTTGAACCACAGAAAACCTAGCCCGGCACCGACCAGGGCGCCGCAGAACACGACCACCTCTCCGACACCCGGGATGTAGGGAATGCCGAGATAGGCGGAGAAATTCACGTGGCCGGTCGCGTAGGCAAAGACGGCGAGCGCCCCGCCAACCATGACCGTGGGCATGATCGCCAGTCCGTCGAGACCGTCGGTGAGATTGACCGCGTTGCTGGAGCCAACAATGACGAAGTACGCCAAGGCGATGTAGAACCCGCCCATGGGAATGACTACGTGCTTGAAGAAGGGCACGATGAGCTCGGTCTCGCCCGGCGTCCGTGCGGTGTAATAGAGGAACAGTGCCGCGCCCAGACCGCCAACCGACTGCCACAAGTACTTTGTGCGCGCTCTCAAACCACGCGAGTCGCCCTTGACCAGCTTCTTGTAATCGTCGATCCAGCCGATGGTGCCGAAGATGAAGGTTACGGCGAGCACGACCCAGATGTAGCGATTCTCCAGGTCCGCCCACAGCAGGGTGGTCAGGCCAATGGAGACGAGGATCAGCGCACCGCCCATGGTCGGCGTGCCCGCCTTGGTCAGGTGCGTCTGCGGGCCGTCGTCGCGTACGTTCTGGCCGATTTTGTAGCTCGTGAGTTTGCGGATGACGAACGGGCCGACGAGGAACGAGATGGCGAGCGCCGTGAGCACGCCGAGGATCCCCCGCACCGTCAGGTAATGGAAGACGTTGAACCCCGTGTAATAATGTTCCAGGTACTGTGCCAGATAATAAAGCACTGCCCTTAACCCTCCCCCTCGGTGACGAGAGCGGCAACGACCTCGTCGAGCTTCATGCGCCGTGAGCCCTTGAGCAGAACCGTGACGCCGGCATGGAGCTCGCCGCGCAGCGCCTCAATGAGCGCCTCGCGCGAATTGAAGGCCCGCGCCCCGGCGCCGAAGCGCTCGCAGGCCGCCGCGGCCAGCTCCCCCAGACAGTACAGACGCTCAACGCCGGCGACCCTCGCCCGCTCGCCCGCATTCGTGTGCAGCTCGACACCGCTCTCACCCAGCTCTGCCATGTCGCCAAGCACGAAGTAGCGCTCACCGTCGCACGCGGCTAGCACGTCCAGGGCCGCCTGCAGGGAACCCGGATTGGCGTTATAGGTATCGTCGATGAGCGCGGCACCCGCGTACGCGGCCCGGCGCACCAGACGCCCGGGCACGGGGCGAAGGCCCGCCAGCCCGGCGCGCATCGCCTCGGTCGAACAGCCCACCGCCGAGGCGGCCGCGCAGGCGGCCAGGGCGTTCATGACGTTATGGCGCCCGGCCAGCGGAAGTTGCACTTCGAAGTCCCCGGCGGGCGTGCGAACGGCAAGCTCGCTGCCCGCCCCCGCCGGCCGCCACTCGGCGCTAACGTCCGCCTTCGCCTCCAGGGCGAAGCGGATCTGCCGGCGGCCTCCGGCCAGCTCGACCCAGAGGCTGGCGTAGGTATCGTCGGCGTTGATCACGGCCACGCCGTCGGGGCCCAAGCCGCCGTAGATCTCACCCTTGGCCCGCGCGACGCCGGCCACGGAGCCGAAGCCTTCGAGGTGGGCTTCGCCGGCATTGGTGATCAAGGCCACGTCGGGACGGGCGATGTCCGTCAGATAGGCGATCTCGCCGGGATGGTTGGCGCCCATCTCGATGACCGCGTAGCGGTGCCCGGGCCGCAGCCCGAACAGGGTCAGCGGAACGCCAATATCATTGTTGAGGTTGCCCCGCGTGGCCAGCGTCGGACCGAGCGTGCCCAGTATCGCCGCGAGCATCTCCTTGACCGTGGTCTTGCCGTTGCTGCCGGTCACGGCCACCAGCGGAGCGGAGAACCGCTCGCGCCAGTGACGGGCCAGGCGCCCCAATGCCAGGCGGGTGTCGGGCACGATAAGGGCCGGCTCGGCACCGGCTACCGCGTGGTCGAGAAGATAGGCTGCCGCGCCGCGCTCGCGGGCGGCATCGACGAAATCGTGACCATCGAAGCTGGGACCGCGCAGCGCCACGAACAGCTCGCCCGCCTGCAGCGTTCGGCTGTCGGTGCTCACACCGCGAACCACCGTCTTCCCGCCCGGCGGTGCTGTACCCAGGGCGCGCGCGGCCTCGGCCAGGCTCAGTTCAAAGCCCTCGGCGGCGGGCATGGCACGGTGCGCGGCCATCATCGTCCGGCCTCCCCGAGTAGGCGGCGCACCTGCTCGACATCGCTGAACGAGCGGCGCTCGCCCGCGACCTCCTGATAGTCCTCGTGGCCCTTGCCGGCGATGAGCACCACATCGCCGGGGCCCGCCAGGGCGAAGGCACGTTCGATGGCCGCCGCGCGGTCGCGTTCGACATAGGCCGCGTCGGGCCGCTGCATCCCCGCCTGAATGTGACTGACGATGTCCCAGGGGTTCTCCCCGCGCGGGTTGTCGTCGGTCAATACCACGAAATCGGCCAGGCGCTCGGCCGCACGCCCCATGAACGGACGCTTGGCCCGGTCGCGCTCGCCGCCGCAGCCGAACACGCACCACAGGCTGCCCGCGGTATGCTCGCGCAGCGCCGCGAGGACCTGCTCCAGCGCATCCGGCGTGTGGGCATAGTCCACGACCAGCAGCGGGCGCTCGCCGCCACCGAAACGCTCCATGCGCCCGGGCACGGTGGTCAGGCCGGCCAGGCGCGCCAGCGCCGTGTCCAGCGCCATACCGTGGGCCAGCAGTACGCCGAGCACGGCGAGCAGATTGGCCGCGTTGAAGCGGCCAAGCAGCGAACTGACCAGCTCGCCCTCGCCCCAGGGGCTGTGGACCTGCAGTCGCAGGCCCTCGAGGTCAAGGCGCAGCTCGGTGCCGTAAAGCGTCGGCGCTTTGCCATGGACCTCCAGCCCATAGCTCAAGACCTGCACGTCCGCGGACAGCCGGGTCAGCAGCTCGCGGCCGAAGGCGTCGTCGGCATTGACGACCGCCGTGCGAAGTCCCGGCATCTCGAACAGACGGCGCTTGGCCCGCCCGTAGGCATCCATGTCACCGTGGTAGTCCAGGTGTTCGTGGCTGAGATTGGTGAACACCGCCGTATCGAAGGCCACGCCGTTGACGCGCCCCTGCTCGAGGCCATGCGAGGAGACCTCCAGCACGGCCGCACTCGCGCCCCGATCGCACATGTCCGACAACAGGGCGTGGGTGGTAATGGCGTCCGGGGTCGTGTGGCGCGTTTCGCTCAACTGTCCGTACAGTCCGTTGCCCAGGGTGCCTATCACGCCGCAGGGCGCGTCCGCGCTGAGGATTTGGGCCAGGAACTGGGTGACCGAAGTCTTGCCGTTGGTGCCGGTCACGCCCACGGTGAACAACCGGTGCGAGGGCTGCCCATAAAAACGGTCGGCGATAACGCCGACCAGTTGAGACAACTCGGGTATCGCCAGCAGCGGCACCTTGTGCCCCCCCGGGCCCGTGCGCCAACTCAGGGCGAGCGGTGCGGCGCGTCCCTCCGCCTCCCAGAGTACGGCCACGGCACCGGCGGCAATGGCGGTGTCGGCGTGATCCAGACCATGGGTGCGCGTCCCGGCCAGGGCAACGAAGGCCTGACCCGGCCCCACACGGCGGCTGTCCAGCGCGAGCCCGGAAACGGGACGATCGGCCTCGGCCGCGACTTCGGCAATCCCGGCCAGCAGCGCGCTCAAAGTATAGGAATGACGCTGTTCGTGGGCGGCCATCATAGACGGCCCTCCAGGGCGGCGACGCGGGTGGTACTCGCGGG
>Ga0209918_1001567_pt1 | contig 12017 bp, 7 predicted proteins | sample SalPonD_shore_MG_FD_185712 | JGI IMG/M metagenome (GOLD analysis project Ga0209918, IMG submission 185712) | Salt pond soil microbial communities from South San Francisco under conditions of wetland restoration - Salt Pond MetaG... | ecosystem: Environmental > Aquatic > Marine > Intertidal zone >...
AAAACTTTCGTAAAGTTGCAAAATCGAAGCATGCCCCAGGGCTACAAACTTGATAATGGCAACATCCCCATTTTTGTTATTTGTAATTTGAAATTTGGAATTTACCCGAAGGGTATGTTAGGTCTCTAACCCCACAGGCGGGGGTTCGAGACATATATGAGTAGATTTCTCCTCCCATTCGGTCGTCGAAATGACAGTGAGGTTGCGTTGATAAATTTACGAACCAAGCCTAGGTGTCATCTTGAAAACTTTCGTAAAGTTGCAAAATCGAAGCATGCCCCAGGGCTACAAACTTGATAATGGCAACATCCCCATTTTTGTTATTTGTAATTTGAAATTTGGAATTTACCCGAAGGGTATGTTAGGTCTCTCACCCTGCAAGCAGGGTGAGAGACATAGGGGAATAGATTTATCCTCCCCGCCCCGAAAGTTTTCGGGACGGGACAGGCCCCTTCGGTCGTCGAAATGACATCATAGGGTTATTTTTTTTATTATTGAGTATTAATCGAACTCACGTTTTTAGTATCAGGCATAAACATGAAATTAGTTTAATATTAATTTTTTAGAAGGATTTCAATGGATTTAAAATTGGATGGTAAAACGACATTGGTAACCGGTGGATCGAGAGGCATCGGAGCTTCAACAGCCCGACAACTTGCCAAAGAAGGAGCGGATGTGGTTGTGGTATATCATCAGAATAAAAGAGGAGCTGAAGCCGTGGCTAATGACGTACGTAGTCTGAATAGACGGGCCTGGACCTTTCCCCTGGATCTAACGGAAATGAGTTCCATAGATAATCTGGTAGATCTAGTTAAGAAAAAGCTTAGTAAACTTGATATCCTTATTTTATGCGCTGGACGAAGTATAATCACTCCATTTAATGAAATCGATAGTGATGAATGGCATGCGGTGATGGATGTTAACCTGAATGGCCCTTTTCTTTTATTAAAGAAGCTGGTACCCGTCATGTCAAAAGGTGCTTCAGTGGTGACGGTATCGAGCGTAGCTGCTCACACCGGAGTTCCGCGTCATGCCCACTATGCAGCTGCTAAAGCAGGCCTTATAAATTTAACAAAAAGTGCGGCCCGTGTGTTAGCCCCGGATATCAGGGTAAACTGCGTGGCGCCCGGTATTACCCGGACGGAGATGGGACAAGACACGATTGACAGTTTAAGTGAGGGATATGCTGATCGTAAATTGCTGGCAGATCGTTTTGCTACGCCGGAAGAAGTGGCTCAATCGATTGTCTTTTTGGCAAGCCCTGTGGCTGGTTTTATTCATGGGGCTACGCTCGATGTGAATGGGGGGCGGTATTTGCGGTAATGTTGTATTTAAAATATTTGCAAATTTTCTTATGGGCTTTAATTTAAAGAACGAAAATGATATCGATTTAAAAATTAAAATCCTGGAAGGATGAAATTTTATGAAAAAGGGCCAAGAAGAATCACCGTCCGGTTTGGATCAATGTGCTCACCACGATCATAATGGTAACTGGCACCGGAAAGATTTCCTAAAATCCATTCCTTTACTCCTGGGAGGTACCTATCTTTTTAGATATTCTGATGCTACAGCACAATCAGTAAATGAAATTAAGCGGGTATCTAAAATAACCTCTAATAATACCAATTATACATTTTCACGGGCTCCACTGGCGGAAACTCCATATTCCAAATTACCCATTTCGAGTATAAGTACGGGCGGATGGCAGCGGGAACAGCTGGTAAGAATGGCTCATGGTTTGACGGGTAAGCTAGAAGATCTTTATCCCAACGTAGGCCCTGATAATGCCTGGAAAGGAGGCGATGGGGATAGCTGGGAACGTGGTCCGTACTATTTGGACGGTTTGGTTGCTCTGGCTTACGCCTTGGATGAGGATCAGCTTAAGCAAAAAGCGCAAAAATGGATTGAATGGACACTGAACAGTCAAAAACCGAATGGTTACTTTGGACCCGAACCTGCAGATGGAAATGTTGAGTCATCCTGGAAAATACAACGGGCTAATAAACCGGACTGGTGGCCCCGAATGGTGGTCCTCAAAGCATTGATCACTTATCAGGAAGCTACGGGTGATGAACGCGTAATTCCGTTTATGAGTAAATATTTTAAATATGAATACAAGTCCCTTCCTGATAAACCACTGGATCAATGGACCTGGTGGGCTAAAGCCAGGGGGATGGATAACATTTATAGTGTATTGTGGCTTTATAACCGTACGGGAGAAAAGTTCTTGCTGGATCTGGCGGAATTGCTTGACAATCAAACGTTAGACTGGCCCACAGGGTTTGCAAAGAATAATCCCCCCTCACGGCATGGCGTAAATATAGCCATGGGAATCAAACATCCGGGCTTGAGATATCAGCGAACCAGAGATGCCTCCAATATTGATGCTCTGGATAATGGACTGAATTTCTTGAAGGGTGAACACGGATATCCCAACGGCATGAATTCGGGTGACGAATTATTGCATGGCCGAGTTCCTACTCACGGTACGGAGTTTTGCTCGGTAGTAGAAATGATGTTTAGCCTGGAGACGGTGGCTGAGATAACAGGACGAGTAGATTATTTTGATCATCTCGAACGCATTACTTTTAATGCTTTACCTACACAGGCAAAGGACGATTTTTCAGCAAGACAATATTTCCAAACAGCTAATCAGGTTCGGGTTAGTAAAGGTTTCCGAAATATAACAACTTACTATGATGACGCGGTCTGCTATGGCGTCACTACCGGATATCCCTGCTGTACGGTCAACATGCACCAGGGATGGCCGAAATATATGAACAACCTTTATATGGCTACGGCCGATAACGGGTTGGCGGCAATGTTATATGGAGAAAGTGAAGTTACGGCCAAGGTAGCAAATAGCGTTTCTGTAAATGTAAATCAGGTAACCAATTATCCGTTTGATAAGAACATCCATTTTGAGTTATCACCGGCACAAAATGTTAGTTTCCCTTTTCACTTACGCATTCCAAATTGGACCAAGAATGCTGTTATCAAAATTAACGGGAAGATTTGGAATAAGGTTGACGGGGGACAGATTGTAAAAATTAATCGTTCCTGGCAAAAAGGGGATACCGTTGATTTGGAACTACCTATGGAGATTCGTCTGAGTCGCTGGCATGAGAATTCCGTGGCTGTTGAACGAGGTCCGTTGGTGTATGCTCTTAACATACCGGCAAAATGGAAACAAAACGGGGAGGAATATAATGTACCGGTTTGGGAAGTTGAGCCCCAGGGAGCCTGGAATTATGGTTTAATCATTGATCGCAAAAATCTGAATAACTCATTTGAGGTCGTTAAACGAAATCGCAAAGGGTACCCCTGGGACGGTGAAAATGTCCCCATCACCATCAGGGCCAAAGGGAAAAAACTGGATCAATGGCAGGAATATTTGTCCTATTCCGGACCGTTACCCAATAGTCCGCAGCGTTCGGATGCTCCGGTCGAGGAACTGGAATTAATTCCATATGGCGCAACGACATTACGCATTTCGGAATTTCCACTTATCAGGGCATAAGGGATATACGACATTTATTGATTACGGATAATTTCCGCTAACTGAATAAGGGAAAGGCTTGTCGTCTTTCTATCTTTTTATCGAAGCAGATAAGCCAGGGCTATGCCAAGGTAATTCCCAATTGCATAACCCAATATCCCGCTGGTCAAACCCGATATAATGATTTCTTTATTCTTTAAAGAAGCTGCCACCACAGGGACAAAAGGAGGAGAGAACGTCAGGGCGGTGATGGTTATAATGGTGGTGTCGGCATCCACTTTAAAAATCCAGGAAAGAAAGATATGAAGGCACATGGATCCAAATACAGCAAGTAACACAAATAAAAACAGGCTCAAAAACTGAATATCCAATAGATGTTGTAAATCGGCCATTGATGAGACAACCAACGAAAAAACTACGATCAGATACATCCCCGTTTGATAAGAAGCGGGTATTTCGTTAATGCCCGAATGCATCGACAGCAGCAAAGCCAGGGTGGTGATACTTAAGATCACGGTGAGCATTTGGTATTGTTTGGGGACCAACAAACTCAATGCTCCTGATATCGCAAAAATCATCAGGGAAAACAGCATTCCTGTTAATGCATGTTTCCAGGTGGAGATAGATTTAAAGATAGAAAAAGAGTCAGGATCCCCAGAGGGATGATTTTTATGATTTTGAACAGTATTATCCCTTTCTAAACGATAGACGGGGAGAAAAGAATTAAAGAGCCGTTGAGCTATCGTAACCAGGAAAAGCAGGCAAAATGCCCCGATGATCATATCATATGAATGCGTGATGATAAACAAATCCGGCTTTACCTTCAGAGCTGTGCTTATTGCGGCCAGATTGGGGGTTCCACCGGAATAAATACCCGTCAACATCCCGGATATTTGCCAGGTATGATCTACGGTTGATTGAAACAGGTAATTCCCGGTGATTATGACTACAATCACGGAAGTGATTCCCAGGGTAAACGAAAGAAAAGTGTGCCGGGCATTGCTTATCCATTTTCTGACATTCAGTGAAAATAATAGCAGGGGAATGGCTGTGGGAACAATAATGGTCAGTAGTAAATGCTGGGTATGTAAAATCTGGTTCACGATGATGTCATTTTGGTGAAGGATACCACGGCCGACCAGATTTTGGATTTGATTCGAAGGTAAATAAGATTTTCCTCCCAGCATGTTTAAATACGCCGGGCTTATATGGGGCAGGATGCCGGTATTACCCATTAATAATCCCATTCCGTAAGCAAGTACCACTGCCCCGATTTTATCTAACATTCGATAGCGCTGACAAAGATAAATTAAAACGCCCGGTACCAGGAAATATATAAGTATCAGGAATATAATGATCATAACCATTTACAATAATAAAATGCCCGATCACTGACAATGGGTTATTCATCATACTTGGAGCCTGTCGGACTTATGATAATTTACTGCGAAAAACCTGGATTTGGCCATATTTTGTCCCGCCCCGAAAGCGTTCGGGACGGGAAAATAGTACCACTATTCGCCTCAAAAGACCCCAAAATCTGTCTCAAATCAGTTTTTTCTCGCTACAATTCCCTAAGTCCGACAGACTCCTGGTTTTTAAAATGAGTAATGTAGAATATCATAAATCAGTGATCCTAAAACCAATCTTTGGATTCGAAAATCTCAATCAATTTTTTAATAAATCACACATTGTTATATTAGATTCTATTTTCGTTTAATTGGTGGACTGACCAGGTCTAATTCACGGGATCACATGGAGATATTGGTAATAGAAGATGATAAAAAAACCGCGGCGTTTCTCAGACGTGGGCTCACGGAGGCCGGTTATACGGTTGAAGTGGAACATGACGGGAAAGAAGGGCTCTGGTTGGCTAAAATCGGGGATCACGATTTAATTATCCTGGATATTTTACTGCCGGGTATGGATGGCCGCGAAATCATGGAGGAAATTCGGAAGCAAGATTCTCAAACCCCGGTTATTTTTCTGACTGCCCTCGACCAGGTATCCGACAGGGTAAAAGGCTTGGAATTGGGGGCGGACGATTACCTGGTGAAGCCCTTTGCCTTTTCAGAACTGTTGGCCCGGGTTCGGACGTTATTTAGAAGAACTACACCATCCGAAGGCAATGTCTTTAAAATCCAGGACCTTAAAATAGATCCGGTGGTACACAAGGTTACCCGCGGGGATCAAAAAATTGAGCTCACTTCACAGGAATTTAATCTGCTTTTGTTACTGGCCCGCTACGAGGGGCAGGTTTTGACGCGCACACAAATCATGCAAAAAATCTGGGAAATTGATTTTGAACCGAATACCAACGTGGTGGATGTGGCGGTTCGCCGCCTACGCATGAAGGTGGATGATCCATTTGAAACAAAACTAATACATACGGTTCGTGGAGTGGGCTATGTCCTTGAAAAAAGAGCATAACAATATGAATTTACAGGCATGGTTTGGTAATAAAAGGTCTATAACGAGTCGTTTAGTCGTCTTTTATTCAACCTTGACAGCTTTTATTTTGGCGGCATTTGCCGGGTATCAATACTGGAAATTGCGAGATAATTTTAATGCAATTGATCGTCATTTTCTGCAGGATGAAATGGGGGTTATAAGTGAAATAGCTGTTAAACCCGAAATCAATTTGGGGCGTTTGCAACAGGATATCGATGATGAATACAGCGAACTGAAAGGGACCTTTTTTTATGCACGCGTACTTGACAAAGGCCAGGGTATCATTTTCGAAAGTGATAAAATGTCGGATGTGCTTCCGGTTTCCGTATTCCAGGATGAATTAACGGCAAAAGCACGTCCCGATTCCGGCATAAAATGGAAAGGACCCGGTAATAAATATTTTTACCTGATGGCTGAGGAAGTATCGGTGAAAGGAGTGTCGAAGAAGGTTAGGGAAGTGGAAGTGGCACTGGATATTACCTCCCGCGAGCAAATGCTGCACCATTATCGCGATAATCTGATTACATTTTTAATTCTTTCGCTATTAATTGCCCTTGTTGGTGGTTTACTGGTGACATGGAATGGACTAATACCGCTGAGAAATATCACGCAGAAAATAAAAAATATTTCAGCGGAACAGCTCGATGAGCGATTAAATCCCAGGAACTGGCCCGGTGAGCTTACCGAAATGGCGTATGCCTTTAATAAAATGTTCGAGCGATTGGAAGAATCCTTCAATCGATTGAATCGGTTTTCGGCCGACATCGCCCACGAAATTCGTACACCGGTTAACAACCTGATGGGGGAAACCGAAGTGATGTTATCCCAACCCCGTTCGAAAGAAGAATATCGTGAAGTGTTGCAATCCAACCTGGATGAATACCGTCAGCTTACAGCCCTGGTCAATAACCTGATGTTTTTGGCCCGTGCATCGAATACTCGCATTCAGCTTGATGTCGAAGAGCTGGAAGTTGCCAACGTTATACAGCGAATGCTAAACTTTTACCAGGTTGTGGCTGATGATAAAAATATTAGTTTATCACAAGAGGGAGAAGCCACCGTCCGTGCAGATCCGGTGATGTTTCGAAGGGTTATCGATAATGTGCTTTCCAATGCGTTACGATATACACCCGAAGATGGGAGGGTCTCCGTCCAAATTAAACAGGATGATGATGACGGGGTTCATATTGAGATATCGGATAATGGACCCGGAATTGAAGATGAACATTTAAAATATATTTTTGACCGGTTTTACCGGGTGGATGAAGCCCGAACTTCTGATAAAGCCGGAATGGGATTGGGACTATCTATTGTAAAAACCATCATGAAATTACATGGCGGGGATATTAAAATTGAGAGTAAACCGGGTTCCGGAACGCGCGTCAACCTGTATTTCCCCGGGAAGTAGTATTATTTAGAGGGCTTTGCAAAACCAGTGATTTTGGTCAATCCCGAATGCTTTCGGGGTGAGTGATTTCAAAACCGCAGCGTATTAGATTATACGTGAGGATTTTGAAATCATGAAAATGCAGAGTTTGGACAAAAGCACAGTTTTGCAAAGTGCTCTATTTACAAAGTTCTCTCACAGTTATAAGTATGCCTGCCAACATTACAAAATTGTAATCTATTTGTAAGATGGTTGTAATCTTTGATGCCTACCTTCACCAACAGATTAAAATAAATAATAAAAATTTGGTTCAATAACGCCTTCATAAAATATACATGTTCTATGAGTCTGTCGGACTTAGGAAATTTTAACGAAAATTTGTCAATTTGAGACAGATTTCGAGGTCTTTTAAGGCGAATAGTGGACCTGATTTCCCGTCCCGAACGCTTTCGGGGCGGGACAAAATCTGGCCAAATCTGACGAATTTGCAGTAGATTTAGCTAAGTCCGACAGTCTCCTAGTTTCATTTTATAAAATTTGAAAAGGCGAGAAACTTGAAATCTACTGATACCCAAACTGATAAATAGATAATCAACAGTTTCAAATATTATAATTTTGATGGGTTAAGCAAACTGAAACTGGATTGGAGTAACATTCTAATGTTGAAGAAATATTTTAATAACAGGCAATACAGCATGGATCGTAATCTGATAATTACATCCATGTTTTTTGGTTTTGCGATTTGTGGGATTTTGCTTTTGAATTTAGAAACCAAGCATTATACCACAGGTATGCGCGGGTATATTGCAGAACAGGGAATATGGGCCAAAAAGCAGAAAGAAGCGGTTATTGAGTTAATACAGTATGCCCACACGCACGATGAAAATCACTATAAGAAGTTCAACTCTTACCTTTTGTTCATTAACAAATCTAAACAGGCTCGTCAAGAACTCGATAAACCGGATCCGGATATGAACCTTGTGCATCAAGATTTACTGTCGGGCGAGAATAGTGAAATCAATAAAGAATATATGGCCGATGTCTACCGCTATCTCAGTCGGCATAACATCCTAAAATCACTTTTGGGGGTCAACTCATTCACACAGGCATTTGATGAACGTAAATTGGCGGACCATCACATTGAACAGCTTCAAAAAATAGCTGCACAGCTGCATCAAAACATTGCAGACCACAACCTGGATGAAGCCGGTGAAAATGAATTTGTTGATCAAATTTATCAGCTCGATAAAAAGCTGACGGGGCATGAAAAGAATTTTACTTATCTGATCGACCGTGCGGCCCGTCATATTAACGGAGATCTTTTTGAAACACTGATGGCTATAGGGCTAATATTGTTGATATTGTTCATATTGGCTTCTATAAAAATTCTGGTGGATTTAAAGAACTGGAAACAATCTATCATCTCCAGTCTTGATCAGTTTCGCCTGTTATTTGAAAATAGCATGGAAGGAATTTTACTGACCTCACCTGATGGCAAAATAAATGCCGCAAATGACGCCGCCCGTAAACTATTCGGATATAGTGAGCAGGCATTAAATAATTTACAATGTTCCGATTTGGTTTCCGATGATGAACATTCCCTGCATTCATTCATTGAAAATCGTAATAGTAAAGGATTCATTTCGGGTAAGCTTAAATTTCAGACCCAATCACAAATCAACTTTATCGGGCAGATATCCAGCTCCATATTTAAAGATGAAAGGGGAAATGAGCAGGCTTATTTGATTATTCGCGATATTACAAAAAGTGAAAAATATTTACAGAAATTAGAAGAAAGCGAGCAGGGATATCGCGACCTGTTAAACTCCATACAAGACGGCATATATATTCAGGATAAAAATCAACGCTACTTACAGGTTAATGAGGCCGGGGCCGATATGTATGGTATTTCGAAGGAACAACTAATTGGAAAGAAACCGGATGAAGCCATTCCGGAACTGGAACACAGTTTCAAAATGATTGATGCTTATTTCGATAAAGCGTTGCAAGGTCAACCTCAAATATTTGAATGGTGGGATAAAAGAGGGGATGCAGAATCTTATCCCACTGAAATTAAATTGGTCAATGGTTCCTATAAAGGGGAAAAAGTTGTTATTGGAGTTGCCCGTGATATCTCGGATCGAAAAAAAGCTGAGCGTAAAATAAGACGAAATGAGCAATTATTTCGCCAGCTTTTCCAAAATGCACCGGTTGGTATAATCTATTTTGACCGTGATAGAAAGCTTCAAAATGTAAATAACAGCTTTGAATCGATGTTTGGCTATAGTGCTGATGATTTGAATAATGCAGATCTTGAGGAAATTTTGGTACCGGATCATTTAAAAAATGAAGCCCGTGATATTCGAAGACTGGCGTTTGCCGGCCAACCGGAACAGCTAGAGACGGTTCGAAAGAAAAAGGATGGCAGCCTGCTGTCTGTTAAAATGGCCCTTATACCGGTCATCTCCCGACAGGAAATTATTGGAATTTATGTGCTTTATATGGATATAACGGATCGCAAACTGGCTGAAGAGCGCAAAGTACTACTCTCCGAAATTCATCATAGAGTCAAAAATAATATGGCCATAATTTCGGGTATGCTCCAATTACAGGCCTTTGAAACCGATGATCCGAAAATCAAAGAGATGTTGTACGACAGTCAATTGCGTATCCAGTCAATGGCCTCCATTCATGAGCTGCTATATCAATCGAATCAATTCACTAACATCAATTTCAGGGATTATCTCAATAAATTACTCCTAAATATAAAAGGTACGGTTGATATGGAGCTGTATAACAACATCGAACTTAAGCTTAATGTCGATGATGTATTCCTAAATATTAATCAGGCTATACCATCCGCCCTGGTATTAAATGAGTTGATTACCAATTCCTACAAACATGCCTTCAGGAAAGGAGAAAAAGGCCGTATCGAGATTCGAGTTACTGAAAATGAAGGCGAAATTGAAATGGTGGTTCAGGATAACGGTGTAGGGCTGCCGGACGATTTTGAAACATCCCATTCGGATTCCCTCGGTATGACCCTGGTCAATACGCTTGTAAGTCAATTGGAGGCCGATTTTTCCATTCAAAATGGCCATGGTTCACGATTTAAAATTGATTTTCAGAAAGATGAACATCTTAAAGGTTCGGCAAGCGCTGTACTGAATTAAGTGAATAAGTTCGTGGTTTTGGATAGGTGAAAAACGGCGGTTAGTGACCCCAGCCCGTGAAAATAAAATCACGGGCTGGATTTTTAATATTGATATATCAGAAAAATGAAAGTCGTAAAAGAGCTGAAATTCTTTTAAATTCGTAAAATTATAAGATTTGAGCGTTTTTTTCGTTTGCTATTTTACACAACCGTTCTATCTTAGCTAACTATTAATACTTTAACTATCTATTAAACTTTCCTTTCAAAAGGTTTAAATCCGTTGTGAACATGGATTTGTACTTTTAGATAGTTGATTACTGATTGATTCATTTTTACTTGAGAATGGATTTTTCGGATTAAATGAAACAAAGAAATATCTGGATTTGTTACATATACAAATTCGGTTAATAATCTTAATTTAAGACAGGAGTAATTTTACTTAATACACATGCAGTATAAAACTATTCAAGGTATTGAAGTTCCTGAAATTGGTTTAGGGACCTACAAATTGCATGACAAGGAATGTGAATTCACGGTAAGAGAAGCGCTGGATATAGGATACAGGCACATCGATACGGCGCAAATGTATAAAAATGAACGTGAAGTTGGTGAGGCCATTCATGTGTCGAATGTTGATCGGAGTGATATATTTTTGACCACAAAAGTTTGGCACACCAATCTGGAGCACGACGATGTACTTCAAACCACGGAAGAAAGCCTGCGAAACCTGAATACCCCGTATGTGGATTGTTTGCTCATCCACTGGCCCAATCAGCAATATGATTTGCGTAAGACCCTGGAAGCCATGCTGGTATTGCGAGATCAGGGGAAGGCCATGAATATCGGGGTTAGCAATTTTCCGTTGCCGCTGTTAAAGAAGGCGAATGATGAAATTCGTGCTCCCATTTTCTGTGATCAGGTGGAATATCATCCCTTTTTGGGTCAATTTGATCTGTTGGATTATGCTATTGAGAAGGAGATTCTGGTTACGGCATATGCTCCATTGGCCCAGGGCGATGTGAATTCTAACAAAGATTTACAAAGAATTGCCGAAAAATATAACAAAACACCGGCCCAGATATCGCTCCGCTGGCTTATTGAACAGGAAAATGTTGTGGCCATTCCAAAAGCTATCGGTTCTGAACATCTCAAGGAGAACATCGATATCTTCGATTTTGAATTGAGTGATGAAGATTTCGAGTTTATCGATGAGATGGATAAATCCAACAGGCTGGTAAACCCGAGTTTTGCCCCAGCCTGGTAAAGAGTAATTTTGAATAAATATGAACCCTGACAGGGTTTCAAATCCTGTCAGGGTTTTGCTTTAACCGGGATATTTCACACTAATTAAAATAAAATTATCATAACTTTGTAGTATTTATTGAGAACCATTTATTTTAAGGGTTTAACCTGAATAATTCATAAACGGGATATGGGGGTATAAATCTACTACAAATTTTAAAATGAGTTCGTGATTTTTGCCGCTTATCATATTCGGAGCGGTTTATGGGATTGGAAAAGACATA
>Ga0209918_1001570_pt1 | contig 12007 bp, 9 predicted proteins | sample SalPonD_shore_MG_FD_185712 | JGI IMG/M metagenome (GOLD analysis project Ga0209918, IMG submission 185712) | Salt pond soil microbial communities from South San Francisco under conditions of wetland restoration - Salt Pond MetaG... | ecosystem: Environmental > Aquatic > Marine > Intertidal zone >...
CACGGAGCGTCTCGGTGCCATGGCCAGCACTGCGGTGTTCGACCCACGGCCCGCGTGCATGGAAGTACAGCGGCATCGATTTGGGTGCCGTGATGCTTATGGTGACCGAGTGTGCCGGTACGGACGGTGCCAGCGTCGCCGATGCCGCATAAACGCCCGGCAGGTAGGCCCTGTCAAAATGCTCAACGTATTTCAGGTGCAACGTCGAGCCCGGCGTTACCGCGGGGAAGATCAGGTTCTTGACGGTGCCCTGGCTCAAAAGCGGCGCCCGCAACGCAGTGGCCGTCGACTGGGTAAAAATGGCCGACGGCGCGACGTTGAGCCGTTTGTGCGCGGCCGTTTCCGTATAGGCCGCCAGAATTTTCACCGTGGCGAAGTTGGCTGGATAAGCGATCTGAGCTTGGGCCACTTGCTCGACGCCCGATAGCGTCGTCGGTTGCACGACCCGTGAAACGGTCTTCGTATAGCTGCCGTCCTTGGCAATGTCGAGGGCCACGTGGTGGCTGATGATCCGGTAGTTAACCTGCGGCGTCGTCGCCGCAACAGCCTGAACTACCGGTATCCCCGCGGTGAGAGCGGTCGCAAAAGCGAAAGCGGTTTTGCGCATATTCATGGAAAACGCATACTAAGTATGATGAAAAATCAAGGGGGTATGCTGTACGCGCAGATCGGCACGCAGTAACGCGCGAAGATCGGCGTACTGCGACGGTGTATACAGCACATGCGTCAGACGCAGCCGATAATTCGCTTCGATCCTGCCCCCGTGATCCTGTAGCGCAAAACGGAAGCTGCCCGCGGCGTTGCGCATATCGATCGCCGGCGGCAGATACGTCGGCGCATAGTTCGGCGGCAGAACCAGCGCGGTGTGCCAGTCGATCCCGCCGAAGTAGGTGCTGATACTGTGGGCCCGCGTGGCAGGACCGGCCACCGCCGCCAGGGCGCTGATCGGATCGGTGGTATCGCCCATGCTTGGAACCAGATACGGACCGGCGGGCAAGCGCAGAGCCAGCATTTTACCCGGGACAGCGTAGGCCGGCGCGCTCCAGTGCGCCTTGACCTGAAATGGTCGATCCAGCGCCAGTGGATTGCCGTGCTCGAAGCTGCCCTCGCCGCCGCCGCTGGTATTCAGCAGCTTGCTCATCAGCCGCTTGTATGCACCCGATGGCACTTGCGCGAAAATCATACGGTTGAACCAGGCCCACCAGCCGGTTGTGGTCATCCGCGCGGTGCCAGTAAGCGTGCCGTCCGGCGCTAGATGCAAGGTGGCACGGTACTCCAGGTGGTTCTGACCAGGCTGTCCACCCGGCGTATGCAGCAGTTCGGAATGCGGGCCGGCGACCACCACCGGCTTGTCTCGCTCCCCCACCGCCAGCTGGCCCGGCGTTTCGTATTCGCCGGTCGCATCCAGAAACACATGGTACTTGGGCAGATAGTCGATGGCGTGATTGAAATCCGGGCCCGGAAGCGGCACCAGGTCGAAGGCATTGTTCCAGTTGATCAATACCGGATACGCCGTAATGCCGCGCGCAGCCAGCAGGGCCTCGATCAAGGTGGAGTGCGCCTTGCAATCACCATAGCCGGTCTTCAGCGTTTCATTGGCTGAGATCGGCACGAAACCACCCACACCCAATTCCAGCCCCACATAGCGAATGTGCTCGGAAACCCAGGCATACAGTGCCTTTACGGCGTTCCAGCCGCGCAACTTGCCGGCTACGTGGTCGGCCAGCCTCTTCACCCGCGGGGTCACGAACGCCTCGGCCTTGGCACGGGCCCAGTAGGCCTTCCCTACGGAGGCCCAGGTCGGGAAGCTGGTCACCTCGAGGAGCGGGCTGTAGTCCGTCGAATCCACCGTTGTCGGACCGGGGAAATGCGCGTGGTGTTCGGCTAGCGTGGCGGTAAAGATTTCGGTATTGCCCTTGATGTGATGCGCCATGGCCCAACCGTCACGTTGGGCCGCCTTCAGATGCATCGATACGGGTGCCTGAACGACGACTTTCTCGTCGCGGGCGGACTGGCGCTCGCCTACGCTCCATACGCCGAAGTATTGATGGGGGAAATAAGGCTTGATCTGCGTCAGTAAGGTCGTGACGTGTAGTTTATCGCTCTTGGTGAAGTGCGGCAGCACCACATTCAGCACCTTGGCGTGGCTGTACATGGGCGCCCCCTGGGTCGCCGCCATTGGCCGCACGAAAACGTCCGAGGACGGCACGGGCCTGTGCCTGCCGGCCGGAGTCTTGATCCAGGCCGAGACCACTTTCAGTCTGGATACGGAACTTGAAAAAGTCTGCTGGAAGGGGTTCACGGACTGTGCGCCACTGCGCGTGAGCGCTTCAATCACCTCACTGTCGCGCTCGGTGAACCGGCCATCGGCATGCACGTGAACCTCGGCGCTGAACCGCAGCACACGGATGTCGGTCCCGCTATTGCGATGACCTTCCGCCGCGCGCGCGGAGCCTGCCCCGGCCATCAGGACAAAGGCCACCACATAGGCCAACGTGGCCCGCAATACTTTCGCGTTCATGGGCACGCACTTTACCAGGAGAGGCTGGAAGGAAGGATTTTAGCCGCTTTTGGGACCGGGCGGACGAACGGAGTCAGTTCTCACGTTCCAACATTTCGCACCGGCCCGACCTCAGCGCTCCCCAACTCACCATGTTCGTGAAAGGTAGCTCTGATCCTAGCGTTGCGATCAATGGCGTCGCGGCCACCAACCTGAGCAGCCGAATCTGCCTGGAAAATGTTGCAATGTGCGAACTGGCCCTTTGTTCTCCTTGACCGATTACTGCCACCGACAACCGATACCCGAACACTGGCGCGAGAACGTACATCCCTATCTCGGAGTTCCAAGGCATGACGGCGCCTGACAAAGCCATCGGGCCGACGCTGGAGCCTCGCGCGGTTGCCCGCGAGCGTTAGCGTTTGCGCTCCTGGTCCAGATGCTCGGCCAACCAGGTCTTGATCAACGATTGGTAAGGCACGTCCCGCCGGTGGGCCTCGATCTTGATGCTGTCGAGGAGTCCGACCGGGATACGGAGCGAGATCGTCTTCGTAGACGGTTTGAGGTTGGGAAACCGCGCGCGTTGAGCCCGGCTCCAGTCGACGTACTCACTGGAGTCGTGGCTTTCCCAGAACGCGCGCTCCTCAGCCTCGCTCTTGAACTCAGGAGTTGTCTTGCGCTGCTTGTTCATAAACCGCTCTCTCTTTGCGGTGCATATCGCGAGCCGAGATGATCCGTATCAGAGTTCCCGACTGACGGAGAGTGAAGGTGATGTGTAGCGGCCGTCCCAGGTCGGTTAGCCCCAGCGCGTGGAAGCGCGGCTCGCGTTGACTATGCTTGGGGTCAGGGGCAAGGACGAGGGGTTCGTTGAAGAAGGTCTGCTCTGCCTCGGCCTGCGTCACGCCGTGCTTGCTGGCGCTCTTTAGAGCATTGCCTTCGTCCCACTGGAACCCTGTGACCTTCGCCCAGTCGATCATAGAGTGTATATTACAACCATATACATATGGTGTGGAAGGGCGCTAAACAACACATTGTCGACGACCTGGACCGCTGCAAGTACTTCGTCCAGTACGCTGGCTCGAAGCCGTGCCCATTGAGCCGGCAATCAACGAGAATGGTCTCTTCGGCAGTCAGAACACGGTCTGCAAGCCACGAACCCCCAAATGGCGCACGACCATCGAGCGACTGAAGAAGGCGTTCCCACACTTCGACGACTGAGCGCCTTGTTTAATCTGGTAACGAGGATTCACGGACCCGTCTCGTGAGGGGCATGGAATAAGGAGACGTAGCAATGGCGCAAATTGAGCACGTCGTCGTGCTGATGCTGGAGAATCGCTCCTTCGACTCGATGCTGGGGCGTCTTTACGAGGGGCGGGACGATTTCAACGGCGTGCCGAAGGACGCGGTCAACGTCTGGCAGGATAAGCCCTATCCCGTCTGGACGAGTCCGGTCTCCCTGTCGACAGACTTGGCCCGGATTCCCACGCCGGACCCCAATGAAGATTTTGCCGACATGACCCACCAGCTATTTGGAGCCGGCAAGAAGTCTTCTGCGCCAGCGACCATGAGCGGTTTTGCCGCGAATTACGCCAAGACGACCACCCATCGGCCCGGTGACGTCATGCACGGCTTTACGCCCGAGCAACTGCCGGTGTTGAGCACGCTTGCCAAATCCTTTGCGGTTTGTGACGAGTGGCATGCGTCGGCACCCAATCAGACTTGGCCGAACCGCTTCTTCCTGCATACAGGCACCGCCCACGGCTACGTCAACAACAAGCCCTATCATTTCCCCTACACGATGAAGACGGTGTTCAATCTGCTGTCTGAAAACGAGCGTAGTTGGGGCATCTATTTCCACGACATGCCGCAAGCGGCCACGCTGAGCTCCATTTGGCTCGATCTGCCCACCCATCTTCATGGATACGACGACTTCCTTAAGCACGCGCAGGCGGGACAATTTGCTAAATTAAGGGTGTGCTTCAGCCTCCTCGCGGTGGCCGTTAGACTCCCCGAACAGGTGGCGGGGAAGGCTCCGAGTCCTTGTGCCAACCAAGCCAACGTGCGCCAAGACTGCCCTAGACAATAACGATAACGATGCCATCGTCATTCTCCTGGCTCGATTACTCTGTCACTGAGCGCCGCCGCGTGCTCGACGTCGTACGGTCCCTCCGTGAACGCGATACGCGCGACGAACTTGGCGTTGCGACCGTCCGCGACGCCCTCTCGGACTTGCTGACTCCGGGTGTTTCCACGATTCAAACTCGTGTGCGCTACTTCCTTTTCGTCCCATGGCTGTATCTGGAGCTGGAGACACAGGTGAGGAAACGTGCCGGGCACATCACCAAAGAATGGGTTGAACGCCGTGCCCGCGACGGTGAAATCAACCTGATCGAACACCTCAAGCAGGGCGACGAGTTGGGTGTCATCGGCAGCTCCGCAGGGAGGCGGCTCCAACGCATGCCGAGCAGTGTGTACTGGAACGGGCTGCACGAATGGGGTATTCGCCTTTGCCCGTGGCCGCTCGACGCCTACCACCACCATCTCGCGATTGCCGGCGCGCCGCCGCCCTCAGCCGGTGCCAGTCCTGACGCCCCCATGCCGAACTGGCACCCGGGACTGCCACCGGCCCCGGAGCACTTTCCGGAAGAGGTGAACATGCAGCTCCGACCCGAGGAGGCCGAGTACCTGCGAGACCGTATTCTCTTGAAACACCCGGGATCACTGCTTGGCCAGCTCTTGCTCGCCAGTCCCCAGGCCGCTGAGTGCCTTTGGCCTTGGGATGTGCTCACAACCGGCGTCAGCCTGTCCCCCGATGCGGCTAACACCCTGCGCCACGCCCGCGAATTCTCCCTCGCCATGCACGGGGCTGTCCTGATCTACAACCTGATGCTGGCCGAAGCGGCGCCGGCCAAGCGAGAGGACTGGGTGGAAAAGTACCGCGCGTTGCTGACCGACTGGGCAGAAGAAGTCACACAACAGGCAGAAATCTTCGCCCGCTGGGATCGCGAGGACTTTTGGCGGACGGTACACCGAACCCGCCCCCATGTTCCGGAGAGGACACGCCTGTTCGTCGACGCTTGGCTCAACCGGCTTCTCAGCTCCACTTCTGCCCCAGACGCCCTTGCGGAGGACGACAGCATCCGCGATCTCATCGACAACCGGGAGCGGGCAATCAAGAGGGCGCAGGCACGACTTCACAACTTCCGGCTCCTCGAGGCATGGAACGGCGACACTGGATCGGGCACGGCACGCATGAGCTTCCGGTGGGCGCAGGCATCGCGTCACCTCGCCGACATTCACTTCGGACTTGGCCCGTCGTAGGAGGCAGACGTTGCTGGAACCGGATTCCCGAACCCTTCTTTTCGACTGCCTTCGCCCACCGAGCGGCTTCCACCTGGACGAGGCCATCGGAACGACGTATACGCTCGACTTGTATGCCCTGCTGGGCGTCCCGCTCGCCTTTGCTTTCGAAGATGCGGTGCTGGAGGACGGGAGCCCCGACCCCCTCGCGACGCTCGAGGCGCTGAGACGCAACGCGGCGAGGATCCATATCTTCTGCCAGGCGGGCGCCATTCAGGTCCCGCGCGGCCAACAGCGTCTGTTCGCCTTCCTTGAAGAGTGCGTCCACCCGGTGATGCCAGCGACGCAGTCCGGGGTCTTCCACCCGAAGGTTTGGATGCTGCGCTTCGTTGGCCCCGAAAACAGGTTCGTGTACCGCCTCGTCTGCCTGAGCCGCAATCTGACATTCGACCGCTCCTGGGACACGGTGCTTGTCCTTGACGGTGAACCTCAGCAGCGCCCCGTCCGAAAGCCGAACCCGAAGCCACTGGTGACCTTTCTGCAGGCGCTGCCAGGGCTCACGACTCACCCACTGCGAGATGCGACGCTCGCCGCCATTGCGCGCATGACCGAGGATTTGCCCCGCGTGCGCTTCGAGCTACCTTTGGGTGTCGAAAGCCTGCGCTTCTGGCCCATGGGGATCACCGGCCACGCTGCACCCCGGTTCACTCCCGGGCACCGTCCCCTGCTCATTATTTCACCGTTCCTGAGTTCGGAGTGGCTGGAGCAACGGTTGGCGGGCGGTCGCCAGGCATACCTGGTGAGTCGCGAGGATCAGCTATCCGCTCTGCCTGATGGCATGTCCGCCCACTTTGCCGAGCGCTATGTCCTACTTCCCCAGGCAACACCGGAGGAAGACCTGGAGGCCCAGGGCGACGACAACGATCTCCTCGATGGTCTCCACGCCAAACTCTTTGTCATGGATGACGGTTGGAACGCGCATATCTGGACCGGCTCAGCGAATGCGACAAACGCAGCCTTTCATCAGAATGTCGAGCTGCTCGTAGAGTTGGTCGGCAAGAAGAGCAGGCTCGGCATCTCAGCGCTCCTGGGCGAATCCGACGACGCCCTGGGCTTCAGGGACCTGCTCGAACCCTGGAGCCCCCCCAAGGTACGGAACGAGGACACAGACCCCGTAGCGGAGCGCTTGCAGGAGCAGCTGCGAGCCGCTCAACGCGCACTCGCGGGCGCGGACCTTCAAGTCTCGGTCTACCCCTCATCCGACTCCGGGAATGCCTACAACTGGGTCGTAGAGGGAACCTGGCCGCCATTGCCAGGCGGAGTCTCCGGGTGGTTGTGGCCCGTTGGCCTGGAACGGGAACGGGCTCGCCCGATCTCCGGCGAACCCGTTGGGCTCGAGGAACTCACCCTGGAGGCGGTCAGCGCCTTCGTCGCTTTCGAGCTTTCAGCCTCGGAGGCTGGCCAGTCCCAGAGCACCCGCTTCGTCCTGCGCCTGCCCATGTATGGCACACCAGCCGACCGAAACAGCCGGTTGCTTCGAAACATGCTTCAGGACCCGAGCGCATTCATGCGGCTGCTGATGCTCCTGCTCGCCGATGACATCAGCGGCCTCGGAGATCCAGGCGCCAATACCACGAATTCCAGCGCAGCTTCCTGGTTCGCTGGGGATGCGGATGCGCCGCTGCTCGAGTCACTGCTCAAAGCACTGGACCGTGCACCGGAACGTCTCGACCAGATCGAACGGCTGCTTGCCGATCTCGCCGACGGTGGCGAACTCAGCACCCTCCTCCCGCAAGGTTTTCTGGAGGTGTGGGAGCCGATCTGGGCAAACCGGGCAAAGGCCGTCGACCGTGGATAACGCGGGGATTGGCAGACCCGATACCACACGGGTCCTGGGTACGCTCAAGCCATTCCAGCGTGACACGGTGGAGTATGTCTTCCAGCGAATGTACACAGACGAGGACTGCACAAAACGATTCCTCGTGGCGGATGAAGTCGGCCTTGGCAAGACCCTGGTGGCGCGGGGCCTCATCGCTCGCGCCATCGACCACCTGGAAGAGCGCGTCGACCGGATCGATATCGTCTATATCTGCTCCAACGCCGATATCGCCCGCCAGAATCTGCAGCGTCTCAACCTTACGGAAGATCGCGATGCCGCCCGGGTCGGTCGGCTGACGATGCTGCCGGCGATGCTGCCCAAGCTCGACCCGAGGCTGAACTTCGTGGCATTCACGCCGGGCACCTCTTTCAACCCAGATTTTCCATTAGGGATTTTCAAGTCCTGGGATTTGGGGTGGCCCGGCGGCATTGGCCCAAAGCCCGGCGAACCAGGCCCGTTTGCGCCGAGGCAGTGAGAGCATCAGGCGGTTTTGGCTGGCGTCCCTGTGCCACGCCCCGCCGACGGCCAGCACGAGGCCATGCAGGGTCGACAGCGTGTGCTGTACACGGGAGCGCAACACCGCCTGACGGAACACGCTCATCAAGTTGTAGGCCAACATGGCAAAGCCCAGGGCGGCCTCAGTGGCCCAGAAGTCGCCCAGGTTAAACGCCTCGAGCCCGAAGTCAGCCTTGAGTTCCTTGATGCGGTTCTCGCAGTCGGCCCGTCCCCGGTACAGGCGCCAGACCTGCGCCGGGGGCAGATCGAGCGTGGTCACAAACGCCCCATAGCGCCAGCCCTGGATCGCCGGATCCTCGGCAAACAGGGACAAGCTCTTGCCCGGTGCGTTCTTGCGCTTGACCGATTGACGCACCACGATCAGTCGCCGCGGTGCGTCCCAGCCCTTGGCCTGGTAAGGCAGTTCGGTCAGCTCCAGGCCCGGCTCCAGGGCCCACCAACCCTCGGCTTGGTAAAGCCTGCGTTGCAGGGGCTGGGTCAGGCGTGCGGCCACGATGTAGGCGATGCGCTTGCCTTCCAGGGCCTGGAGAACCGCCCCATCGAAGAACCCGCTGTCGGCCCGCAGCAGACCGACGTGCTTGTCGCCCAGATGATGCAGCGTCGCCTCCAGGAAGCGCAGCACGTTGTGCGCGCTATGCGTGTTGCCCGGACGTAGCCAGAAGTTGGCCACCAGGCGCGCCTCGGCCACGAACGCCAGCAAGGGGTGGTGGCTCGGCCTGCCCCGACGACCCGGGTTGTAGCCCCGTCTCGCACCCTCCTGCTCGCCATGGCGGGTCAGGACCGTCGAGTCCACATCCAGCGTCACCTGTTTGAGTGCCCCGATCTGCCCGAACAGCCAGCGGTAGGCCGCCGCCTGTACGCGCTCGTTGGTCAGCATGTCAAAACGCTGGAACAGCCGCATGATGGCCTTGTGTTCGGCCACCCGCGTCCAGCCGAACAGGCGCGTGAGCGTCCCATCCATGCGCACCGTCTCGGCATGAGCGAACCGACACGCTCCGCACCAGATCGACACGATGAACTGTTCGATCAGTTGCGCCGGTGCATAGCCACGGTGCGAACCCGGGCCCGGCAACGACCACTGACCCAGCGCCTCACGAAACTCCAGCGTGTCGAGCAGACGTTTGAGCAGCGCCAAACCGCCCCAAGCCGTCACTTCCCGGTCGCTGAAGCTCACCGAGAAGCCATCTCCTTCCAACCGCTTCCGGACCATGGCACCACATCCCCACCCTATTCAACGGGTTGCTCTAATGGTTTCCATTAGAACGCATTCTCGCTCCTCCGCGCCAAACCGGAGTCTCGGCTCACGCTATACCCTCATTGGGTGCTAATGGAAAATCTGGGTTTAAGTCAAAGAGCACCGACCGTGTTCGTGGGGCCACCAATTTCGCTCTTCGCCTGGAACTCAATACTTAACACTTAACACTGCCCCTGGCGACGGCCCCGCCGTCGCCAGGGGCTAAAGCCCCCGATAGCGGATGCTGGCGAACACCGTCCGTCCCGGCTGCCGGTAAGTATAGGCCGTGGTGTAGCTGCGATCGAAAAGGTTGGCGATGCGCCCTGCAAGGGTCAAGTGCCGGGTGAGGGAATAGCTGGCGTGCAGACCAACCGTTGTGAATCCCCCGAGGCGGATGCTGTTGGACGCGTTGTCATAGCTGTAGCTGCGTGCCCGGACCACCGTGCCGACACTCAGCCGGCCCAGCTTCCGGTCCAGCTCCGCGCGCCCGCTCCAGCGGCTGCGCCGGGCCAGCATCTCACCGGTGGAGCGGTCCCGGGGATCCAGCCAGGTGGCCGCGGCATAGGTGCGCCAGGCACCGATCCGGTACAGGCCGGATGCCTCTGCCCCGTCGATGCGGGCCCGGGCGACATTCTCGGGCTGAAAGGCCGGGCCGGCGAGCTGGATCAGGTCGCGGACGTCGCTACGGAAGGCGTGCACCTCCCAGTGCCCGCGCGAGAAGCGCTGTTTCAGGCCCAGGCCGCCGCCGTGGGAGCGCTCCGGCGAGAGCTTCGGGTTGGAAAAGCCCGGGTAGTAGAGGTCGTTGAAGGTGGGTGCGTCGAAGGCGCTGCCGTAGCTGGCGGTGACGCGCAGCCCGTGCGCCAGGCGGTAGCCCCAGGCGATCGAGCCGGTGTTCTGGTCGCCGTAGGCGGAGTTGCGATCGTGGCGCACGCTGGCCTGGAGCGTGTTGCGCCCGAAGTAGAGCTGGTCCAGCGCGAACGCTCCGAGATTGTGGCGCCGGCTGTGGTCGTAATGGGTGTCGCTGGCCACGCTCTCACGGCGGTAGTCGGCACCCACGGTGAGGTCCTGATGCCGGCCCAGGTCGATGCGGTTGAGCCAGGATCCGCTGTCGATGCGCGAGTTGAACGTGGAGCTGTGGACGCCGTTGTCCAGGTTGTCGTTCTGGTCCAGGCTGCTGCCCGCCTGGAGCGTGGTGCTCCAGCGCCCCGTGACCGGCACCCGCACGGAGGCGCCGCCGACCTGGTTCACGAAGTCGGTCGCGTTCTGGAAGCTGCCATCATAGTCCGTGCGGCCCTGCGCGCGCAGGAAGTGGCCCTTGACCCGCACGCCGCCGGCGAAGCCGTGGGTGAGCCAGCCCGACACGGAGTTGCTGCGGTAGCCGTCGGCGTCCGGCTGGTTCGGGGTCTTGTAGCCGTAGCCGCTGGGCACGCCGTTTTTCTGCACGTCGTAGCCGTCGGTGTGGAAGTGGCCGAGGGTCAGACTGTAGCCGGTGCGGCCCGTGTGCCCCGAGATGCTGGCGGAGGCCTTGCCGGTGCGGTAGGTCCCGCCGCCGACGCTGGCGGTGACCCGCCGTTTCGGGGTCGGCTTGCGGGTGAAGATCTGGATCACCCCGCCGATGGCGTTGGCGCCGTAGAGGCTGGAGACCGGTCCACGTACGATCTCGATGCGCTGGATCTGCGACAGCGGGATCTGCGACCAGGGCGCGGTGCCACTGGTGACCGACCCGAAGCGCACGCCGTCGACCAGCACCAGCATCTGGTTGGCGTTGGTGCCGCGCAGGAACAGGCTGCTGACCTTGCCGTAACCGCCGCTGGTGCTCACCTGGACGCCGGGCATACCGGCCAGCAGGTCCGGCAGCGAGCTGGCCTGGCTGCGCTCGATGTCGGCGCGCGTAATCACCTGCACCGGCGCGACCACCCGGCTGGCGGTCTCGGGCGAGCGCGTCGCGGTGACCACCACCGGCGAGAGGGACATGGAACCGGCGTGTGCCGGGGCGAGCGACCCGGCGACGAGCAGGACGGAGAAGGGAAGGATCCGGTGCTTGTTGGACATGACGATGACTCCGGTCCGCAGCGCACACCCGCGCTGCGCGGTAGACCACGTCACGGAAGGCAGCAGGAGCAGGACCGGCAGGTCTCGACTTCCGGGATGCACCGCCCACCGCAACACCCGGCTCGGTCACGCCAGGCCGGTCTCCGGGCTGATGGGCCGGACCAAGAAGGTCCCGGGGCATCGCCTGCGCGATGCCGGGGGCGACGGCCTTCCCATGCGCGCGGCACAGTGGCGGAGAGTCGCCCGACCCAATCACCGTTGCGGGGGCAGCGCCGGACTGGGATCCAAGGATCCGCACCGGCTTCCCGTTTCATCCCGGCCGACGGACACCGGCCAAGGACACCTGGGTGACTAGCGCCCCGCAAGATAGAGGGTTGGGGGTCGGGTTGCAAGGGACGAGGAAGAAACCAGCCCAACGAGACCGTCGACCGGGTGGGGGCAGGGCGGGGCGCAGTTTTACGTGTTAAGTGTTAAGTTTAAGTAAAGCTCGGCACTCTGCCGAGGAGCGCTCAGGCTGCCATCCTCCAGG
>Ga0209918_1001571_pt1 | contig 12006 bp, 11 predicted proteins | sample SalPonD_shore_MG_FD_185712 | JGI IMG/M metagenome (GOLD analysis project Ga0209918, IMG submission 185712) | Salt pond soil microbial communities from South San Francisco under conditions of wetland restoration - Salt Pond MetaG... | ecosystem: Environmental > Aquatic > Marine > Intertidal zone...
CGGACCGGCATCCTTCCTCGGCGATCCCGAGCTGAAGACCCTCAAGCTCTACATCAAGAAAATCAACGACGACGGCGGCGTCATCGGCAGGAAGCTCGAGCTCGTCCACTACGACGACGGCGCCAGCGCCGGCAAGGCGCGGACCTTCGCCAAGCGCCTGGTGAGTTCCGACAAGGTGGACATCATCATCGGCGGCGGCACCACGGGCACCACCATGGCGGCCCTGTCGGTCATCCAGCGGGCCGGGGTGCCGTTCATCAGCTTCGCCGGCGCGGTCAAGCCCATCGAGCCGGTGCGCAAGTGGGTGTTCAAAACGCCGGAGACCGACCGCATGGCGGCCCGCAAAGTGCTCAAGGACATGCAGTCCAAGGGCATCAAGCGCATCGGTCTGCTGTCCGGTACCGGCGGGTTCGGCCGCTCGGGGCGGGAGCAGACCCTGAAGGTGGCGCCGGACTACGGCGTGGAGATCGTCGCCGACGAGACCTACGGCCCCAAGGACACGGACATGACCGCCCAGCTCACCAAGATGCGCAATACCAAGGGCATCCAGGCGATCTTCGTGTTCGGCTTCGGGCAGGCGCCGGCCATCGTCACCAAAAACTTCCACGCGCTGGGCATCGACCTGCCGCTGTACCAGTCCCACGGGGTCGCCTCGGGACAGTTCCTGAAGCTGGCCGGCGACGCGGCCGAGGGCATGCTGCTGCCGGGCTCCTCGCTGCTGGTGGCGGAGAAGCTGCCGGACAGCGACGCCCGCAAGGCCGAGCTGCTGTCCTACATCGACACCTACAAGGCGGCCTACGGCAGCAGCCCGTCGCCCTTTGGCGGCTACGCCTACGACGGTCTGATGCTGGCCGTGGACGCCTACAAACGGGCCGGCACCACGGACAAGGAGAAGGTGCGCGAGGCTATCGAGAACACTCGCAATTTCGTCGGGGTCACCGGTATCTTCAACATGAGCCCGCAGGATCACCTGGGCCTGGACGTCGCGACCTCGTTCCGGATGCTCACGGTCCGCGACGGCGAGTTCGAGCTGGCCGAGTGATCCAGCTGCCCCCGCCCGCGCGGGCGGGGGCGTCCCAACACATCGCAGACGACGCAGGCAGCGATGACCGACAAGCCGCACGTATTACTCCTGCACGGCGCCCTCGGCGCCGGGGAACAGCTCGAGCCGCTTTCCCGGAGCCTGGAAGAGCTGTTCACTGTGCACACCCTGGACTTCGAGGGCCATGGGGGTTCCCCGGCCGCGGACCGGCCGTTCCGCACCGAGCACTTCGCCGAGAACTTGGTGGCGTACCTGGACGGGCAGGGCATCGAGCAGGCCCATGTCTTCGGCTACAGCATGGGCGGCTATGCGGCCCTGCATGCCGCCAACGTGCAGCCGGAGCGTCTGGGGCGGGTGTTCACCCTGTCCACCAAGCTGGACTGGTCGCCGGAGTTCGCCGCCGGGGAGGTGCGCATGCTGGACCCCGACCGCATCGCCGACAAGGTGCCGGCCTTCGCCCGGCTGCTGGAGCGCCGCCACAGCGCCTTCGGCTGGCGCAACGTACTGCACAGTACCGAGGAGATGATGCTCGCCATGGGCGAGCGCCCGGAGATCGACGCGGCCATGCTGCGCGCCATCGACATCCCCGTGCGCATTGCCGTGGGCGACCGGGATCACATGGTCTCGATCGAGGAATGCATCGAAGCCTACCGCGCCCTGCCCGGCGGGGAGCTCCAGGTGTTCCCGTCGACACCGCATCCCATCGAGAAGGTGGATACGGAGATGCTGGCGTCGGCCCTGATCCAGTTCTTCGGGGCCGGGTAGCCGGTTCCGCCGGTCGGCGCGGGCCTTCCGTCCGGTCGCCGACACGCTACAGTTAGCTTCAGGGGCGGGCCCGACCCGGGGCGCGTCCGGGCGACGAGATCCATGGCCGTTGGGGGCATTCGGCATGTACGTGTCCGGCCGCAAGCTGCGGCAGATGCAGCAGGTCATCGGGCAGCTCACCTGCAGCCTGGAGTCGGGGGAGGTGCGCCAGCGGGCGGCCACCGGCCTGCTGGACCTGTTCGAGGCCGACTACTTCGCCTCCTACGTCTGGGACCCGGACAACGAGTGCTTCGACGGCCGGGTGACGCTGAACATGGACCCGGACAACCTGTCGCGTTACGAGGCCTATTTCCAGTACCACGATCCCATCACCCCGGCCCTGCAGCGGGCGCGGAAGGCGACTCCGGTGCGGGCGGTGATGCCCCAGCGGGCGCTGATTCGCACCGAGTTCTTCAACGACTTCCTGTATTGCGACGGCCTGTACTTCGGCATGAACCTCTATGCCTACGACGGCGCCGTGAACATCGGCGACCTGCGCATCTGGCGCGCCCGCCACCGGCCGGACTTCGACGATACGGACCTGGCCCTGCTCGATTACCTGGGCCCCATCTTCACCAATGCCATGCGCAACGTGCACCGGCGCTCCGGACCGCGGCCGGGCGAGGAGGGCGCCGCGCCGGAGCCGGGCGGGCTCACTGCCCGGGAGGCCGAAGTGCTGTGTCATATCCGCGACGGCCTGCCGGACAAGGCCGTGGCCCGCGCCCTGGGCATTTCCTTCGCCACCGTGCGCACGCACGTGAACAGCCTGTTCGCCAAGTTCGGCGTGCACAATCGCACGGAGCTCGTCCGCCGGGCCCTGAACTGGGCCGACAAGCACTGACGCGCGTTCCCCGCCCTCCACAATGCTGTGGATACACAGGTACCTGGCGCCCGCCGATACTCAGTCCGTGTCACACAAGAACGATGCCACGGAGGTTGCCATGTTTCGCAGCGGAGTATTCGCGGGTGTTCTGTGCCTGTCCACGCTGGCCGGCGGGGGCGCCGACGCCGCCGATTTGTCCGACGACGAGGTGATGCACCTCGGCGCCGCCGAGGCCGCCGCCCATATCCGGGCCGGGGACCTGACGGCGGAGCGGCTGATGACGATCCTGCTGGACCGCATCGAGGCCAATCGCCACCTCAACGCCTTCATCACCCTGGACCGCGACGGCGCCCTCAAGCGCGCCCGGGAAGCGGACGCCGCGCGCAAGGCCGGCGCGGACCTGCCGCCCCTCCACGGCGTGCCGGTGGTGCTCAAGGACAATATCGACGTGGCCGGGCTGCCCAACACCGCCGGCACGCCGGCCCTGGCCGAGCACGTGCCCGCCGAGAACGCTCCGGTGGCCCAGGCGCTGGTGGACGCCGGCGCCATCGTGGTGGGCAAGACGAACATGCATGAGCTCGCCTTCGGTATCACCAGCCAGAACTTCCACTTCGGCGCCGTTCGCAACCCCTACAACGCGCTGACCTTCCCCGGGGGCAGCAGCGGCGGCACCGCCGTGGCCATCTCTGCGCTCATGGCGCCGGCGGGCCTCGGCACCGACACCGGCGGCTCGGTGCGCATCCCGTCCTCGCTGACCGGCGTCTACGGCCTGCGGCCCACCGTCGGACGTTACGACCGGAAGGGCATCACGCCCATCTCCAGCACCCGCGATACCGCCGGCCCCATCGCGCGGACCGTGGCCGACCTGGTGCTCCTGGACGGCGTCATCACCGGCGGTCCCACCGAGGAACGGCCCGCCAACCTCGAGGGCGTGCGTCTCGGCGTGCCCCGCGCCTACTTCTACGCCAACCTGGATGCAAGCACCCGGGCCCTTGCCGAAGCGGCCCTCGACAAGCTGAAGGCCCGCGGCGCCACGTTGGTGGAGGCGGACCTGAAAGACATCGGCGAGATCAACAGCAAGGTCGGCTTCCCGGTGGCCCTCTACGAAGTGCTGCGGACGCTGCCGGACTACCTGCAGGAAACCTCGCCCCACGTGAGCCTGCAGGAGGTGGTCCGCCAGGTGGCGAGCCCCGACGTGGCCGGCGCCCTGGGCGCGGCCATCGGCAAGGACCTAAAGGTGGGTACGGAGGATGACGCCATCTCCGAAAAGGCCTACCGCCAGGCCATGGACGAGTTCCGCCCGCAGCTGCAGCAGCTTTACGCCGACTACTTCAAGGCCCATGACGTGGACGCGGTGATCTTCCCCACCACGCCGCTCCCCGCGCGGATGATCGAGGGCAGCATCAAGACGGTCGTGCTCAATGGCAAGGCCGTGCCCACTTTCCCCACCTACATCCAGAACACCGACCCGGGCAGCGACGCCGGCATCCCCGGTCTCACCCTGCCGGTGGGCGTTACGCCGGAAGGCCTGCCCGTGGGCATGGAGCTGGACGGCCCGGCGGGCAGCGACCGCCGCCTGCTGGCAATCGGCCTGTCCCTGGAAAAGGTCTTCGGCCGGGTGCCGGAGCCGGTGCTCGCCAGCGCCGGGAATTGAGTCAGCGTGCCATGTAAGAGAGTATGTGTCCGCCGGGGAGCCAGAATCCTGGCGCCCCGCCCCTGTTCTCGGCCGGCCTCTAGGCCATCCGTGTGAGCGGTGGCGGAAACGCGGTTTCGACGGCAGGGAGGAAGCGGCTCAGGTTCCGCGGTGGATAGCTTGCCGGCCTGACGGCGCTGGACTAGACTCAGAATGATAATCGAAATAGAGATACCACGCCAGACAGAGACAACAGAGTTCCGAGACGCATAACTTTCTCCCAACTGCGGAGCTGTTATGAGGCTTGAATATAGAACTTCAAGCGTTCCATTGAAAGAGCGCTTCGAATATTGGCACGAGGTTGTCTGTAAAAGATTCGTGGCGGCTGAAAGCGTCAATGAAAATATTAAAAAATTTGATGCAAAATTGAGCTCCGGAGCGGTTGGCCGGCTAGAGGTCAGCGAAATGAACGCTCCTTTACATTCCTGGTCTCGAAAGTTACGTCACATTCGCGCTGACGGTGAAGAGCATTATTTGCTCAGTATAATAGAAAACGGTGCAGGAATTCTGGAGCAGAATGGACGCACGGCTAAACAGGAAGCCGGGGATATATCCCTCTATGACACAACGCGTCCATTCGAATATGCGCTCTCCGGAAAAATCAAGCTCGTCAAGATTCCGCATAAGTACCTGGATGCCCGTGTGCCGAACGCAAGGGAAATCCTGGCCAGGAACCTTTCAAGTGATGAGCGGCTGGCTTCCCTGCTTATATCTGCGGTCGATACGGCGCACGAAATGGAGTTCCAGAACGCCCGCCATCATGCTGTAGAGGAGCGAATTTCGGATACGATTATTGATCTTTTGCTGGTGCTAATTGACTTTTGTCGGGAGTCCCAAAATATCAATGGCTACCGATCTAACAGTTTGGAGAAAATAAAGGCGTTCACACTCGCGAACTTGGGCGACAGTGATCTCTCGGTGCAACGTTTGGCGGATGAGGGTGGTGTGTCTGCGCGGACGCTCAATAGGTTATTTGCAGAGCTGGGAACGACACCCATGAGATGGGTGTTGCAGGAACGGCTTCGGCTCGGTAAATCCTATCTTGAAGAGGGCCATGCAAAATCGGTAACGGAAGCGGCATGCCTCGTTGGGTTCAGCGACCTCAGTCATTTTAGCAGAAGCTTCAAACGTCATTTCGGAAAAACGCCGGAACAGTTTCTCTGTTGCAAATAGCTTTGTTTTGGTTCCGCGAAGGTCGGGTTGGCGACATTTTACCCGGTAACCGCCTCTGAAGGCGCGCTTGCGCAGGCAGGGTGGCTCCCTTTCAAGCAAGCGCAACGCCGGCGCAGCCCCGCACAGCCACGCCCGCCGGGAGCCTAGCCAATTGGCCAATCCGGCGTTGCAGGCCTTGCCAAGGGAACGACCCTTAGCCGCGGCCTGCGCCTTGTCTTGGCCCATTGGCCGGGCTCTGAAACGCAGCCTACTCATGAAGCAGGACACATGCCCTTTACAAGAACGCCAACGCCGCCAGGGGGCGATTCTGGCTCGCCCACTGACCGTTTGGCCTCTGCGACGGGTTATTGTCAAATCTGGTGTATGGCGGTCAGGCGACGTGCCTGTCTGACTGATCGGTTATGGCCTCGCCGTCGCGAAACGGGACGTTGTTGACGACGAGTTCGAGCTTGCGAAATCCCTGTATCCGCCGCCAGCCGTTCTGTGCCGACTCCAGCAGCTTGAAGACCATCGCCAATGTGGTCTCCCGGGAGCCGCAGTTGCGTGTGCGCTTGCTGCGTAGCCGCACCGTCGCGAAAGTGGACTCGATCGGGTTGGTGGTGCGGATGTGCACCCAGTGCTCGGCCGGGAAGTCATAGAAGGCGAGCAGCTCCTGGCGGTCCTTGGCCAGGCAGTCCATGGCCTTGGGATACTTGGCCTCAAAGCGCTGGAGGGTGCGATCGAAGGCCTTGGAGGCCGTCTCGCGCGTCTCGGCCATCCAGATCTCGTGGAGATCCGCTTTGACCTTGGGCTGGACCGATTTGGGCAACTTGTTGAGCACATTGGCCGTTTTATGCACCCAGCAGCGCTGATGGCGGGTCGCCGGAAAGAGCTTGGTCAGCGCCTTCCAAAAACCCAGCGCCCCGTCACCGCTGGCCAGCTTCGGCCCCTCGGTGAGTCCGCGCTGGCGTAGATCGGTGAGCAGCTCCCGCCAACTCGCCTCGGACTCACGATGGCCGTCCTCGACGGCGACGAGCTCCTTGCGCCCGTGCTCGGTGACCCCGATGATCACCAGCAGGCACAGCCGCTGGTCCTGGCGCACGTTGGAGTAGACCCCGTCGGCCCACCAGTAGACGTAGCGCTTGTCACTGAGATCGCGCCGGCACCAGGCCTGGTGCTCGTCGAGCCACTGGCGCTTGAGCCGGCAGATCGTGTTCGCCGACAACCCCTTGGCCTGATCCCCCAGCAACGCCGACAGCGCCTGCTGGTAGTCCCCCGTGGAGACCCCCTTGAGGTAGAGCCACGGGATGAGCTCCTCGACGCTGCGCGAGCGCTTCAAATACGGCGGCAGCAGGGCGGAGTTGAAACGCACCCCAGCGCCGCTGCGATCGCGCACCTTCGGCACCTGCACCGCCACCTCACCAATGCCCGTTTGCACCGTGCGCGCCGGCAAATAGCCGTTGCGCACCACCCGCCGACGGCCATCCGCCGCCGCAGTGTCGGCGTACTCGGCGAGAAACGCCTCCAGCTCCGCCTCCACCGCCTTGGCAATCAAATCCCTGGCGCCTTGGCGCAGCAGCTCGTGGAGCGCGTCCCCAGCCTCGGTCTCTGGTTGTGAAAGAGCGTGCAGCGTAGACTTCCTCATGGCGTACCCATCCTCTGCTGACTGTGAGCTTGGTCGTGATCAGTCAGCAGGGTACGCCACCTCAACTACCTGCTTCATACACCAGAAATGAGCTTAGCCCGCGTTCGTGTCGGCCTCGACGCTGTCGCCGTTGTTGATGCCGTTCAGCTGCTGGGGATCCTGCAGCTGGATCTTCACCGTGAAAATGCTCAATTGACCGGAGGTCACGGCGGCAGTACCGCGTAGCGCGCAGCCGTCTTCGGGAGATTTCCGCTTCAATCGGGTCGCCACCAGCCGCGTTCCGTTCCAGTAGCCGCGGATCTCGACGTAGTCACCCGGTCCCAGGTCGTTGGTTGAAGAAGCGGTTGTCGGTCGTGTCATCCTCCAGCACCGTCTCGGACGTCACTTCGACCTGGATGCCCAGATTGGTGGTGAACGTCGAGCCGTCGACCGCGAAGATCCTGTCCTCCAGGCGGGCGTCGCCGGACTGACGGAGCCCAATCTCTTCCGCCACCAGCACGCCATTGCTCAGGTGGCCCTCCACCTGAACGCGGAGGCCGGCGGCGAGCGTGGAAGGCGACGCGCCGTCGTGATATTCGGTATCGCCATCCGTGGTCACCGGCTGGCCGTCGACGGTGAACTCTGTCGCCGAATGGAAGTTGCCGATCAGGCCCTCGAGAGAGACATCCTCGCCGTCTCTCCCGCTGACGCCTTCGCTCTCCAGCTCGATCCGGCTGGCCTTGAGCGTGGCACCGTCCAGGGTGCCCCGAACCTCGACAAACTGTCGGTCGGCCACCCCGCCGTCGGGAATCTGTTTGGCCGTGTCGTAAGCGACCTTCAAACCGCCCACCGTGAATGTCTCCGCATTCCTGTCGAGATTCTGAACGGTTCCCCTGATCTCGTACTCGCCGCGACCGGAGCTCTTGCGCTCGAGCCGCGTGGCGATGATGGGGCCGTTGCCCTCGAAGAAGCCGCTGACTTCGACCACGTCGTTGATCTGCAGGTCGGCGAGGCCGGTTATCGTACCGTCTTCGGCCGCGTACACCGTATCCCCGTCGACGTGAACGGTCTGGCCCAGCACGGTAACGGTCTGGCTCCCGGTGTCGATGGCGGATATGGGGCCCTCCACGTCGTCGTCGTAGCTCACCTCCGTCGCAGTACCCATGCCGTTGGCCTGCCAGCTGCCACGGACCGTGACCACCATGCCCACGCGCAGGGCGTCCTCGGTGGATTGGGTACCTTCGACGAATATCCTGGCGCCGCGAGTGTCGAACTCCACCCCGTTGACGATCACGCTGCCGAAGGCGGTGACGGTGCCCTGGGTGATCCCGGTACCGCTGGTCCCGCCGCCGGCGAGCGCACCGCCGGAGCCGCCGCACGAGGACAGTGTCGCGTTCAGCGCCAACAAGGCGATCAGCAGCACGCTACGGAAGACCCGGCGCCACCCCATTTGTCTAGTCATCGCCCCGATCGCCCTCGAAATAGAATAGGCCGACGCCGGCTCTGCGGCTCCCGGTTCCCGTCACGGCTGGATTGATGTCCCGGTCGTTGGCGGCCAGCTCGCGGTCGAGGGCCTCCAGCAGCTCCTGGCACCGTTCGGCGGCTTGGGTCCGAAACCGCTCCACGTACTCCTCGGGCAGGTTGTCGTAGAGCACCTTGCGCTGGTAACGCGCCTGCCGTCCCGAGTGGTCCAGGTTGTGGTGGATGGTATTCATGAGCAGGGCCACGTCGGTGCCCAGGAGCTCGATCTTGGCGGTATCGTCCCGGGCTGGCACGTAGGAGCGCTCCACCAGCGTCGCCCGGCCGTCGTCCAGGCGCTGGACCGCGCCGACCCGCTCCAGCTCATCCAGGACCGCTCGCGCCGTCATGTCGCCCGAGTAACGCCGGACCAGGGCCGGGAACCCTCCGCCCGCATCCTCCAGGCTCAGCGGCCTGGGCTCGCCGCGCCCGTCCTGGAAATCGGTGTCGCGTACCCAGCCGGCCACGACCTGGGCAGCCCGGTTCTGCGGCGCCAGGGCGCCGTCGTCGTCATTGCCGGCCGCTTCCAGCAGGCGATGAACCTCCTTCCGGGTGAGCCCCGTGATGGTGGCGGTGCGCGAGACGGAGGGCTTTCGGCCCGGCACGTGGAACTCGTTCATGGCGACCTCCACGTAGATCCGTCGGACCTCCTCGGCGAAATCGCCGTAGGCGATGCCGTTGCGCAGCAGGATGCGCACCAGGGGGCGCAGAATGCGTCGGACGGCGCGGCTGAGTGCTTCATGGGTCGATCCGGCCATGGTTGGGAATTATCGCCCAATGGACATGTGACCGACAGCCCCGCCGCCATCCCGGCCGGCGGAGCTGGCAGCCCCATGTTGTGGCCAACACATCAGCCATCGTTCCCCGACGAATCCTCGCCGCCGGACTCCATGTCCAGCCGGTGGGCCATCAGCAGTTTGCTCTGGCAGTCCGTCTCGGTGGCGGTCGACGCCTCCACGGTGTCGCCCACGCTCACCTGAGAGAAGAAATCCGCAACGTTCAGGGACTGGTCGTTGATGCCCTCGAACTGGACGCTGGAACCCGAGGCATCCACGGTGACGCCCTGAATGACGAGGGTGGAGCTGCCGGCGTCGACGGTTTCCACCGGCCCGCGCAGTCGGCAGCCCGGATCGCTGCCTTCCCGACGTTCCACCCGGGTCCACTGAACGCCTTGCGTCGACGGGATCCCGCGGGCCCTGATCCGATCGCCTGCCTGCAGCGACGCCAGGAACGCCTCCGGAGTCAGGTGATCGCCGTCGGATGCCGCGTCGTCCTCCACCCGGCTGTTGCCGGTTGGGATGATGACCAGCCCCAGCCGGGTGGTGAAGCGGTCGGATCCGACGTCCGCCACCGCATCCTCCGTGCGGACGGTGTCCTCGGCTTCCTGCTCGGTCTTGCCGAGCACCAGCACGCCATCGGCATTGAAGGTACCCGTGATTTCCACCTTCTGTCCGATGAGGGCCGCCAGGCTGCTGGCATCGGTCACCGGTATCACCCGGCCGCCTATGGTAATGGTGTCGGGATCGGCCCCGGTATCCACGGACTGCAGGATGCCTTCGATCTCGAACTCGCCTGCGTGGCGCTCACCCGCACCGTCCTCCCGCTGCACCTTGACGGCTACCAGGGTGCCGCTGACATCGTCGGCCTTCACCTCGACGAAGACGCCGTGGAGATCCGCATTGGCCATGAGGCCGTCTTCGAAGACGGTGCCGCCATCCACCGTGAACGGGGTACCGTTGACGGTGAAAGAAAGGCCATCCGTGGCCACGCTGTCGACCACCCCCTTGACCTCGAACTCGTCTCCCTCCACGCCGGGCTGAGCCCGGTCGTTCACCCTCTCGATCCGGGTGGCGCGCGCGCCGCCGTCCTGGATCAGGCCGCTGACCTCGACCACCATCGTCCCGGTAGTGAGCACCAGATCGCTGATGTCGATGGCGCCGTCGCCGTTGTTGTCGCCCACGTCATCGTCGAACACGGTATCGGCGTCCACGGTCACCGTCTGCCCCAGCACCGTGAAGGTCCCCACGGAGGGGGCCGCCGCGTCCGGCGTTACGTTCATCGCGGGCCCTTTGAGATCGTCGTCGAAGAGCACGTGGTCGGCTCGGCGCGCGCCGCCCTGGATGGTGCCCTCCACCCGTACCTTCATACCCAGCTTCAGGTCGTCGGCCGGCCTCTCCCCCTCGCCCTCGAACTCGACGCGGGCGCCGCCGATGTCGTATCGGGCCCCGTTGACGTAAATGCTGCCGAAGCCCGTAATGACGCCCGTGGAGGTTACCGGCTGGGACTGCGTCATGCCCCCGTTGTAGCTGCTACTGCCGCCGCCCCCGTAGCCGCTTCCCCCGCCGCAGGCGGCCAACACCGCGGCGCCGCCCAGCAGCGCCGCCCAGCAGCGCCGCCGCTCCGATCCAAATCTTCTTCTTGACCATTACGCACTCCTCCTTGGACACGCGCACTCAGACAGGCATACAGCCGGGATGGGAATTTATTCCCTGACAATATTGGGAAATTCTTCCCACTATTGTCAGGCGTCAAATGGTTTCGTCGATGGGCGGTTCGGCCTGCCCTTCGGCAAGCACAAGCGGAGCGCCGTCCCATGCGTGCCGGAGCTTCCCGCAACGGCGGCGCCGATCCTCCGGCGGGGCGCGGCAGGACCGTTCACGGAGCGGCACGAACCCTATAGTCTCTTGAGGGTGCAGTCGGGAATGGATGAGAAATGATGCGAATCGGAGAGCTGGCCACGCGCACGGACGTCAATATCGAGACCATCCGCTACTACGAGCGGGTCGGGATTCTGCCCCAGCCTTCGCGCGACGCCAACAACTATCGCCTCTATTCCGAATCGCACCGGCGTCGGCTGCATTTCGTCCGCCGCGCCCGCGACCTGGGCTTCACGCTGGACGAGGTGAGGACGTTCCTGTCCATGGTGGATGGCGGCGACTGGACCTGCGCTCGGGTGAAGGCCCTGGGCGAGCGGCACCTAGATGACATCCGGTCGAGGATCGCCGACCTTCGCCGCATGGAGCGGGCCCTGGCCGACGTGGTCGGCCGGTGCAGTGGGGAACAAACGCCCGACTGCTCCATGCTGGAAGCGTTGTTCGATGAGTAGGCGGGCGCCGAAGCGCCCGCCCGTGGACCGCCGTGGCTAGCGATAGTCTCAAGGAGTCTGGGCGGTAGCAATCCAGGGGCTCTGGCCGCGAGGCGCGCCCTCAGCCGGCGTTGCGCTGCTTGGCAAGGGCTACGGCCATTGCCAAGCAGCGCGCCATGGACCTGCTCAGCAATCGACTCGGGCTAGCGTAAGCCCGCCGAACGCCGAGGCTGGCACCACCGGCACTTGCAACAAACTGAGAACT
>Ga0209918_1001575_pt1 | contig 11981 bp, 11 predicted proteins | sample SalPonD_shore_MG_FD_185712 | JGI IMG/M metagenome (GOLD analysis project Ga0209918, IMG submission 185712) | Salt pond soil microbial communities from South San Francisco under conditions of wetland restoration - Salt Pond MetaG... | ecosystem: Environmental > Aquatic > Marine > Intertidal zone...
TCTATTGTGTATATCTCTCTTTTCAATATCTGACATCCTATTAATCTGTTACATCTTCAAGCATTTTAATTTTGTGGCAATAGAGTGGTGGCTAAGCTCTTAATTTGTGACAGAATCATGGAACGCCTGCACCAGGCACACCAAGAAAAAGTCACATTTTTTGAGCGTGAATTTAAACCCTAACTTTTAATAAATTACAATATGTGAGTTCAAAGAGGTTGAAATATATAAATCTTTCCTTAATGATTTGCATCGAATAATTTCTCTATGCCAAAAAAAGATATAACAATACTTATAAAAAATTTATAGAATGTTAACCATGGCTCAGAAATATTTGAGAATAATTCATATAGAGGACATAACTCCTCCTGGATTAGACGGACACAGATATAGGATCTATTTTGAGATATATGAAAAAGAGAATGAAGAAGAACATCGTTTAACTTCAGAGGAATTGGATGTTACAGTTTCAAGAACATTACAAACAATATGGGGTTTATCTGATAAAAAAATATTTCTCCCCTCTGTTAGCATTGGATTTAATAAACTCCTAGAAATTGCTAGTATGGGAAGTTTGGATTTTCCAGCAGAAATTGACTTGAATACAAGCACAGCACCGAAAAGAATCCATTCAATTCCAATAGTAACACCTAATACAGAGTTCCCAATCCCTGAGGTTAATGTCCACGAAATAGACCGAAAAGAAGAGAGTAAATTATCATTTCTCTCAGAGGATATCTCTGAAATAAGAGATCAAATTAATGCTATATCAAAACATCTTACGGGTGAAAGGTTACTTATTTTACCACAAGAAAGAATGCTGTTTGACATATATAAAATGCCAAATAACTGGGACGAATTTAGTAATAGGGTATCTTCACTTGGGGGGCTTGTAGTGGCAATAAATAAAAAAGCAATAATTGGGATTCTGGGATCTGAAACAAACTTGGGGGATAGAAGCATAAACAACCTCCAAATAATGGTTAAAGAAATTTTTGATGAGGATCCAGCAACAGAGATATGTGATGTGTTAAGAAATATATTATATCTACGACATGGATATCCACAACATGGGGACAACCTACCGAAAGTAATTCCTGCGTATGATTTTTTCGGATTGCCATATCCGATAAGGGATTATAGTATGGCATGGGATACAATCATAAAGCGATACTTCGACATTATGAATCAATTGTTAGATATAATGAGCGAATACAGAACAAAGGCTATGAAATAATCACAACCAAACTATTTATATATAGTAAACAATCTGGATAAATCTATGTTATGGGTAAATACAACCGATTTAAAACAGTGGGCTCAAAGGCGGGACTGTCAAGAAAATTTGACTTTGTTGGTACGGAAACTCATTAGAGCTACTTCCACAAACATTTCTAGAGTCTTATTTCCTGCGGGGGATAATATTTTTACTAGTGGGTGGGATGGAATATTAGAGTCAGCAGAGAGAAATGAGTATATACCCAAAGAGTTATCACTTTGGGAATTCGGTGCGGGTGAGAAATATCGAGACAAAGCTAATAGTGATTATGAAAAAAGAACAAAAAATTCATTGGGATATGACCAAAGTAAAGTCACGTATATTTTTATTACTCCATATAGATGGGAAAAGAAAGAGGATTGGTGTCGAGAAAAGAATTCTCAAGAAATTTGGAAAGAGGTCCGAGTATATGATGGGTCAGTTTTAGAGGAATGGATTGAAATTGCTCCAACTGTTGGAGCCTGGCTAGCAAAGCATCTTGGAAAATTTCCAGAAAACGTTCAACCTACAGATGATTTTTGGGAAGAATGGAGTATTGGTCCACACCATAAAATTGTCCCTTCACTCATTACTGCTGGAAGAAGACAAGAATCTCAGAAAATTGGTGAATGGTTAAAAAATCCTCCCTCCGTTAAGTCTATAAAAGCTTCTTCAAGGGATGAAGCACTTGCTTTTATTATTGCAACTGCTATGCAACTCAAACCAGGATTTCAAGAAGATTTTTTCTCGAGATCTCTAATCGTAAATGATCCTGATACATTCCGAATAATATCTTCAAACAGGAATTCTCAAATCTTAATACCAAAATTTGAAGACAATGGTGTAATAAATAGAGCTATTACTAAAGGACATCATGTGTTCATACCATTTGGTGCAGATTATACATCTATTGCCCCCGAACAATTGATTTTACCAAGATTGGATAGAAAAGAATTTATAAAAGCATTACAAGATATGGGATTTTCAAAATATGATGCTCAGAAACATTCAAAAGAATCTGGCAGGAATATTTCTATTCTAAGGAGGCAATTAGAGTTTGTTAGAAATCAACCTATATGGGCCAAGCCTCCAAACAGTAAAGAGATAATCCCCGGATTGTTACTTGGAAGATGGGATGAAGGAAGACAAGGGGATAAAGAAATAATCGCTCAACTGACTCAAGAATCTTATGATAGTTACATAAGAAAATTAGTGTCTTGGATAAATACTCCTGACAAACCCTTTTACAAAATTGGTAGTAAATGGAGACTATCGTCCCCTTTGGACGCCTGGTCACATATCTCATCTTACATAACTACTGAGGATTTTAACGACCTTAGAAAAATTGTTCTGGATGTATTGAGTGAGATAAATCCATCATTTGAACTTGAACCGGAAAAAAGATATATGGCATCAATGTACGGAAAGGAATCAAAGTATTCTGATTGGGCCAGAGAAGGTTTATGTCAATCTCTGATATTAATTGCCGTTTATGGGGAGAAATTTCGATTACAAACTTCTTCAATTTCCCAAAACTGGGTAGATTTAGTAGTTGATGATTTATTAAAAAATGCTAAAGGTGAAAGATGGTCATCGTTGACGGATTTGCTCCCTCTGCTTGCGGAAGCATCGCCAAATTCATTTTTAAACTCTGTTGAACAATCACTGTCTAAAAAAGAACGTCCGATTATGGAGATGTTTAATGAATTTGAATCAGTCATGCAGCCGGTTAGTTATCACACGGGATTGTTGTGGGCCCTGGAAGGTTTAGCTTGGTTGCCTGAATATTTTAGTAGAGTTGTGATGATTCTTGGAAAATTAGCATCTTTCGATCCTGGTGGAAAATTATCAAATCGGCCTATTAGAAGCCTGAGACATATCTTTTTGCCCTGGCTCCCTCAAACTAATGTCAGTTTACAGAATAGGTTAGATGCATTAGAAATCTTAATGAAAAAGGAACCGGAGGTAGCTTGGAAACTATTAATTGAATTATTACCAAAACACCATGATACTGCAGATAGTAATTATAAAACACGTTGGAGACATTTTTCAATACCCAAGGAACAAAAAGTTACTTATAATGAAATCTCGGAGAATCACTCAGCAATCCTTGATAACTTACTATCAGTATTAGGAAAAGATGAATCTAAAATTTCTGTGTTAATAACAAAGTTCAGTGGTCTATCCCATCAAGATAAAAATCGAGTAATAGATTATATTAACTCAGTAAAAAGTAGTATTAAACAAGAAAATTATTCAATATGGCATGAATTAAGAAAGATACTTTCTCGTCATAGAGCACATCCAGACACAAACTGGGTACTGCCTAAAAAAGATTTAGAAAAATTAGAGAAACTCTACAAGAAACTTGAGCCTAAAGATCCCAATGATAAATTTGGCTGGTTGTTTGATGATTATTTTCCAGAAATTCCTGAGGGATTTATTCGCAACAGGGGGAATCATCGTGAAGAAGAAATAATTGATAAAAAAAGAATAGCTGCTATAAAGGTTATTTATGAGGATGGAGGGGTGGATGCAATATTGCAATTGGCGGAAAAAGTAAAGGAGCCTTGGTCTCTTGGGGTTGCCGCTTCTCATGTTTTTAAAAGTGAAGATGAAATTAAGCAAGTACTGATACAATTAGATTCTAAAAATGAAAACAAAATTACTTTCGCCCAAACTTTTATTCGAGAAAAGTCGATTTCAAATAATTTTGAGTGGATTATAACCATTTTTGAATATCTCCAAAAATGTAATGCAAGTGCGGAAGCATTGATAAACTTATTACTACCGTTATTACCTTCTCAAGAACTATGGGATTACATTGAATTACAGAAACCCAACATCACCAATGGATATTGGCTAAAATGCCATATGAAATTTAACAGACTCTCTGTAGAAGAAAATATTTTTGGAATTAAAAAATTACAGAGGGTAGATAGATATATTAGCGCGTTAGAAATGATTGCACAAAATATAGAAGAATTACCGAGTGAAATAATTATTGACAGTCTTGAACAAATGGCTACTAAACATTCAAAAGAGAGTAAACGAATAACCACATATTACATAAATAGAATTTTTGAGGAATTAGACAAAAGGACCGATTATGATAAAAACAAACTACCACTATTAGAATGGTACTATCTTCCTATCCTATCTGATTATGGTAATAGAAGTCCAAAAGTTCTTCATGAAGAACTTTCGAAAAATCCTGAATTGTTTGCACAAGTGATTAAATGGATTTATAAATCAAAAAACATTGACGAAGAGGAAGAAGGCTTAGATAATGAAATAATAACTTCTCGTACGCGAAATGCCTATGAGTTATTGAATACATGGGATAAAATTCCAGGAACAGATGAATCTAACAATATTAATTGGGATTTCTTGAAAAATTGGATATCAAATGCAAGGGAGCTGTGTAATAATATGGGTAGGCTTGAACCAGCGGATATCCATATTGGAAAGATATTGGCCACTTATCCAGAAGGAGATGAAGATTGGCCTCCGGAGCAGATATGTGCAATAATTGATTCGATAAATAATAGAAATATAAAGGATGGGTTTTATATAGGTATTACGGACAAACATAGTATTTCTAGTAGATCTCCATTTGAAGGGGGTAATAGAGAAAGAAATCTTGCGGATCATTTCCATGGATATTCAGAAAAAATCATCTCAAAGTGGCCGATTACAGCTTCCGTACTTGAAGAGGTGTCTAATAATTATAAGTTACAAGCAAAGAGAGAAGATCACGAAGCTGAAGAAAGAGATTTAGAATATTGAGTATGGCTTAATAATCACCTTTAATATTATTTATATATACTTATAACTTGTTATTATTTTCATAATATAGGATTAAAATATAAATGTCTCTTTTGTCAAACATATTGAATGTGAATATAAGAGTTCTTGTTGCATCTTTAATTTTAATTATTGGTACAATCGCACCTGGATTTTTAATAGTGTATATTTTCAAACCAGAGATTTTATATAACCTGACTGATATGAAAATAATATTTTTCTCAAGTTCTTTATCACTGCCGTATATAATGTTTAATACGGTCCTCGCATTTGGTTTTAATAGGAATATAAATCAAAATGATACAAAAGGTGAACTGATATCAGGTGTAATATTATCAATATTTGTAATTTATCCAGTATTGTTTATCTCTTATATATTTCATATTAAAATTATATGGTTCATAATTATAACAATTTTGTTAGAAATAGTATTGATTATCAGGCTTGGACTTTTAGGAAAGAAAAATGGCGTTGAAGTGAATGAATCTTAGTATCTTATTGCATGGTGAGGGATACCAAGGATTTAAATTTAAAAATTTGAAAAAATATTATTTGTACAGTATATCATCATTGTAAAAAATGAGGCGCAGCAAAAGAAAAATACACAAGAAACACCTAAAGAGTTATTTAGGAGTGATTGAGGATTAATCAAAAATGGAAGGCAGAATCTACATTTGCGGAGCATTCAATAGTCTTGAAAAAAGCAAATGCAGGCATGAAGTTGGGCAATTAGATAATGACCCACACTTCTGGGAATCTCCTCCGACTTGGGGTATCTGCAGACCAGACTATCAAAACACAATTCTAGTAGGGGATTATGCCTTTTATGTTTTGCCAAAAAGTGCCCCTTATCCACAAATGATATTCGCATATCTTAAAGTGAAGGAAAAAACAACCCATGAAGAAGCATATAAACGACCAGAGTTAAAGAGTAAGCGGATGAGCGATAAAAATCCGAATGGAAATATTATAGTCGATGCTAACGGAGATTATAATGTTCACGATAAAAATATGCATAGGGACAGATTCAAGAAAATTAAGAAAAATTATATAATAGGGGACGAAAAAGACTCAGAGCTTCTCACAGAAAATAAGATTAGTACATTAGAACCAGAATTCATGAATATTTTAAAAGAAGTTTTCAAAAAAGATGGAGAGAAACCTTATGATATAATATCAAAAGCAGGGCGGAGAATGAATGAGAAGCAGGTACACAAATTATTAAATTGGCTAAAACAATAGGTTATTATAACAGATAAAGATTTGAAGATCATAGTTATTGCCCCAGAGGTTTTCAGCAAATTAATAGATTAACTTAGAGGAACCCTGTATGCCAACCGAACAGTACGATATATTTAATATTATAGCTCCATCTTATGATGATTATTCTCTTCGATTGTTCTCCAAAGATGAAATAAATTCTATTGAGATATTCGACAAAAATGGAAAACCTTATATAAAATGTATAGTTACAAATCGTGACAGAGTAGCAAAACCTGAAGAGATAGTAAGGCAACTATATTTACATCGTCTTATAAATCATTACAATTACAATAGGGAAAGAATTTTCTTAGAACGTTCCGTTTATTTTGGCTCTACTACGGCCGAAAAACGTCCAGATATTTTCATTTGTGAAGAAAATAATCCTGATACAGCCTATATAATTGTTGAGACAAAAAAACCCAATAGACGTGATGGATTAGAACAATTAAAATCATATTGCAATGCAGAAGGCTCACCAATTGGCGTCTGGACCAATGGAGGAGAAATAGTTTATCTCCACAGAGAAGAGCCGAATCTATTTAAAAGTTTACCTGATATTCCTTATTCAACGCAGCCTTTATCTGATCTCCTTAATGAGCGATGGGATATCAGACACTTAGAAAAAAAGAATAGACTTGTAAAAGAACGTCTTACCCTCAAGTCAATAATTCTTGATATGGAAAACCTTGTTCTAGCAAATGCGGGGGTGGATGCATTTGAGGAAGTTTTCAAGCTGATCTATGCAAAATTATATGATGAATGGTATAGTTCACGCGGTAGAGAAAAACGATACCTTCAATTCAGAATTGAAGGATCTACTCCAAAGGAATTCTATGAGAAAATAAATACATTATTCCAAAAAGCAAAAAAACAGTGGCCGGGGGTTTTCCTGCCAGGTGAAAAAATAGATTTAAAACCAAATCATCTTGTTACTTGTGGTTCCTTTTTAGAAGATATTAAGTTGTTTAATTCAAACCTTCAAATTATCGACGAAGCTTTTGAATATTTATCACTTCAGGTGGGAAAGGGGAGTAAAGGACAATTTTTTACACCAAGGCACGTGATTGACATGTGCGTAAAAATGTTAAATCCATCTTTAGATGAATATATTATTGATACCGCAGCAGGCTCTTGTGGATTTACCGTACATTCTATTTTTTGGGTATGGGGTAATGAATTTCATTCTGATGGCCCAAATGAATGGCAACGGGATTTTGCCAGGCAAAATGTATTCGGGATCGATTTTGACTCTCGTTCTGTAAAAATTGCAAAGGCTCTTAATTTAATTGCAGGCGATGGTAGGACAAACATTTATAGGGCGAATACACTTGACCCAAAAAATTGGGATGAGGAAATAAGGGTGGGTTTGAAAGACAGATTATATAAGTTTAATGACTACAAAAAAAATCAATTAAACCAAAAAAACTATAGGTGGTTTGATTTTGATGTTCTTCTCACAAATCCTCCATTCGCAGGCGATATTAGGGATTCTAGAATTTTATCCCAATTTGAACTGGCAAAACGGTCTGATTCTGATAATAAATGGAAATCAAGGATAGGACGAGATATTTTATTCATCGAAAGAAATTTAGAGTTCTTGCGGCCTGGTGGAAGAATGTGTATTGTTTTGCCTCAGGGACGATTTAATAACATCACAGATCAATATGTGAGGGAGTTTATTGCCAAAAAAGCACGAATATTAGCCGTTGTCAGTCTTGACAACAATACTTTTAAACCACACACTGGAACTAAAACAAGTATTCTATTTTTACAAAAATGGAACGAAAATTCTGAGGTTGGCCAAATCTGTAAAAAAGTCAATGATTATCCAATATTTTTTGCTACTAGCCAAAATAGCGGCAAGGACAATTCAGGTGAATATATATTTAAACGAGATGAACTTGGTAAACCTATTCTGGATGAATGGGGCCATATGGTAATCAAACATGATTTAGATGAAATTGCGAATGACTTTATAGCATTTGCTAATGAACAAAACTTTTCATTTAAGCAAGAGATAAAATAATGGCGATAACAGGTACCGCAAATTTTTCACTTGTAAAACAAAGATCAAGAATTGATGCTGAATATTTTATGCCAAAATATATTGAATTTGAAAAAGAATTTGCAGAAAGAGGGGAAAAACTAACTAAATATATAAAACAAATTATTCAACCCACTGAGTTTATTAGAGAATATATTGATAGCCCGAGAGGCATTAAATTTTGGAGAGCACAGAACATCCGGAGAGGATATATTGACGAAAGAGATATTGTGTATATCTCGCCTTCTATTTATAAAAACATTCCAGATGCGCATATTAAGGAAGGAGATTTATTAATAACTAGGACTGGAGCGAATGCTGGTGATTGCGCGGTTGTACCACCACTTGACAAACAAGTTGCTGTTAGTTCTCATAGCCTTCGTCTAGTTCCTGATTCTCCTGATATTTGTTACCCAATATCTGCATTCTTTGCAAGCGAAACAGGGAGAAGTTTTCTTTTTCGTACGGTTTCAGGATCTAGTCGCTACCAAATAACGAAATCGATGTTGGATAATCTTTATATCCCTGATTTTTCTAAGATTAAAAGAGGTGTCAAGAGAAAAATAATTGAGTATTATGAATTTCGGAAAAGGTCTACTGAACATTATAAAAAAGCAAAAAAAACTTTCTCAAATAATTTAAATAACCATGGATATGGAGAATCGCATACTCTTTCTTATAAGGCTTCTTTTAGTAACACATTAACTTCTGATCGACTCGATGCTGAATATTTTCATCCAGAGTATTTGTTTGCAGAGAAGTTGCTTTCTCAGTTTGACTCTCGCCAATTAAGTGAAATTGCAAAATTGGAGAAAGGAAAACAAGCCAGATCAGATTTGGGTAAGATCCCTTATGTGAGTATTAAAGATATCAACGGATTCATACTTGAAACTGATGAATTCGCTAAAAAAGATGATGATCCTGTAATGATTCATGAGAACGACATAGTTCTTGCTATAACTGGTGCCACAATCGGTAAATCAGCTATTAATACCTCTGAAAAATGTGTTGCCATCAGTGGTGATTTGTTAGGAATAAGGAGCAAAAAAATACCTGCTCATTACCTGTTAATTGTTATTGATTCATCTCCCTTCCAATTGCTTTGCCAGCGGAATATAACTGGTACCACTAACGGACATTTATCCCCTAATTCTGTTGCAGAAATTCCTATCCCAATTTTAGACGATTCCATCATAAGCTCAATTACAAAAGATGTTAAATCTGCAATTGGGTTCTTTTTTAAATCGAAATTGATTCTTTCAAATATAATAAAAGAAGTTGAAGAATATAGTACTATCTAGCCTAATGGCAGCTCCAGCAGAAATAATTGCCTCAATTGAGTCTATTTTAGCCATCTATCTTTCTGGAATTCGTCACAGAGATCGAGCGGCTTTTATCTTGTGTGATAATTTAGTAGAGATGTCCTGTAAAACTAGAGCTAGACAATATGACCATACTTTTAATGCATTATGTAATTTTCATAACGCCTGGAATGCTAATGGGGTTAGTATTGAACCGGATGGGTTAGGCCAAAGAATTAATGATACTCACAACATTCGAAATAGTATGCAACATGAGAATGCTGCAATTACTGTTGAAAGGGAACGCCTCTCCGATGCAATTCTAGATGCAGTGGCAGTAATTGACCATTGTTGGCCTAGAACATCATCAACTCAATTTTCTGATTGGATTATCTGTGCACTTCGGATAGTAACGCTTTTTTCTAGCCAAGGTGATCGGAACAAGCGCCAACCATTTGAAGATCTTATGCGCAATTATGAATGGAGAGGTACTGGTATAGAGCGTTTAAAGAAGAATGAATCTCCTATTGAACCTGGACTTAAAACTTTTTGGTACATAGCAGTAGAACAACATACACCTTTAGTTATAGAATGCTTAAACTCGCTTGAAATTGACTAATTATTATGACCGATCTATTTTTAAGAAAGATCGCGAAATTTCCATCGATTCTGCTATTAAGAGTAATATTTTATTCCGCTTGTTTTATTATCAATATATTTGTGTAGGTTTTAAGTTCAACTGCTTACGATTTGAGTGAGTAGATCTATTAATGAGACTCTGTCATGTTCTTTTATATTATGAAATTATTTTAGGAACAACTTTCTATTATTTTAACTAATATTCCCATAATTAAAGTAAAAATTATGAAAGCTATTAGAATTTGTACTGTTGGGTGTATCTTTAAAGGAACTAAAAAGAAATAATTGAGTAAAATTGTTATTAATATTGATATAAAATATGGAATAAGGTAATTGGGTTCTTTAATTTTTCTCATTATATACTAATGAATTTATTATTTATAAATTTAATTAATAAAGAGGAGAAATAGATATGGGAATTTCTGATGCATTAGGTACAGCAGCTGGTCAGTTGATAAAAATCCTTGGAAAAGGTACAATTGAAGGAGTTAAAATTGGCTATCAAATAGGTAAAGCTACTGGCAATGTAGCAAAAGAAACAGTCAAGGGTGCTGCAAAGGGAACAGCAATTGTTGCTAAAACGATAATTGGGAAATAGGACTTTTTTAAAGATTCAAATCTTTTATTCGACTGGCCCATTTTGCAATATCTATACAAACTATTTTGTTAATTGAAGTTAAGGAACGAAAACTTACTTTAACTCAGATAAATGCAAAGTTAGATAAAGCTCGTTCCCAAAAAATAAGCGAAATTATATTTATGGCTCAACGAGGTATTGAAGGGCAAGAAAGTGAACAAATTCAAGATAAGATTAGCAAAGAATTTTCAAGCGGACAAAACGTATATATCACAGATCTAAGTGAATTCTCCACCGGCATTTTTATGCTTCTTGGTGAAGAGGGTAGGGTAATTTTTATTAATAAGGTGGGAGAGGAGTTGGATCGTGCAGGATCCTCGATTGTAGACAGAAGAGCATGGGCACAGCTACTGAGGGAAACTTAAAGTAATTTGCATACACATATATTATACAGTAATAATCTTTTTACCAAATCTTCCTACCACTTCAGTTACACAAAAAATTAAAATCCTTATTTATTAAAACTCGGGCAATGTATAGTCCAAAGATAAAGGAAGATTACATCCCATTGATTTATAAGATTGCCAAAGAAAATAGAAGGCATATGACAGACCTTGTTAACGATGCAATTCATGAGTATTTATCGAATAATCAGAATCATAGAAAACTCAAGGATTATCAAATTGACCATACAAGCAGAATGGATTATTACCATATCTTGAATAGTAAAATGGAAGCTACTGCAATAGTAACTTATAATTATGATTTTGATAGAAGAGAAGTTGAGATAGTTGATTTAAGTTCCAATGGATGCGGTGATAGGGAGTTGGTAGATGAATTAGAAAAGATTATTAGAGAGTATTTGAAATAAATCAAAAGAGCTCTCTTTTTTATATGGTTGAATACTTTTTTCCTCTTCTCATGAAGTCAATAATAATAATTGATATGTACAAATAATTTTTGCAATCTTTCTAATACCATTTTCAAAATGTTTGTATTATGTTAAAAAACTATAAATATGGTAGATATTCTGATTGTTGTTTTAAAACATATGTGAATTAAAATTAGGGTGATATTTCAATGGATCCTGAT
>Ga0209918_1001577_pt1 | contig 11975 bp, 7 predicted proteins | sample SalPonD_shore_MG_FD_185712 | JGI IMG/M metagenome (GOLD analysis project Ga0209918, IMG submission 185712) | Salt pond soil microbial communities from South San Francisco under conditions of wetland restoration - Salt Pond MetaG... | ecosystem: Environmental > Aquatic > Marine > Intertidal zone >...
CAGCTGAAGACGTCACCGGAGCGCTCCAGATCGAAGAAGCTAGCCTGCAGCGCCGGCATGGCGTGCTCGGCGATGCTCTCGGGGGTCCAGCCTGCGGAGCGATGCACCGATCGCACCGGCCGCGGCTGGCTCATCAGGAAGATCTCGTTGTTGCGCACGGCGAAGACCTGGGCGTTGACGTCCGCCGCCCGGTCGCTGGCCAGGTACACGGCCAGGGGTGCGATCTTGTTGGGCGTCATCTGCTGCAGCTTCTTCACCCGGGCCTCTTCCTCCGGGGTATTGGTGGGAATGGAGCTGATCATCCGGCTCCAGGCGAACGGCGCAATGCAGTTGGAGCGCACGTTGAAACGGGCCATGTCCAGGGCGATGGACTTGGAAAGCGCCACCAACCCGAGCTTGGCGGCGGAGTAGTTGGCCTGGCCGAAGTTGCCGATCAGCCCGGAGGTGGAGGTCATGTGGACGAAGGCGCCCGACGCCTGTTCCTTCATGTGGGCCGCGGCGGCGCGGCTGACGTAGTAGCTGCCGTAGAGGTGCACCTTGAGCACCGCGTCCCACTCGGGCTCGCTCATCTTGTGAAAGAAGCGGTCGCGCAGGATGCCGGCGTTGTTCACCACCGCGTCGATGCACCCGAACCCGTCCATGGCGGTCTCGACGATCCGCCGCGCGCCGGCCGCGTCGGCCACGCTGTCGGTGTTGGCGACGGCCTCACCACCCCGGGACCGGATTTCCTCCACCACCTCCTGGGCCGGACCCACGTCGCCGCCTTCGCCCGAGAGGCTGGCACCCACGTCGTTCACCACCACCCGGGCGCCGCAGTCGGCCATCATCAGGGCGATGTCCCGGCCGATGCCGCCGCCGGCCCCGGTGACGATCACCGACCGACCGGCCATCATATCCTGTTCGCTCATGTGGCTTCGGTCTCCTCGTCGGAAGCGTTGTTCAGCTCGAGCCGCCGGGCAGCAGCGACGGCACCTGGGCGCGCTTGCGCATGCCCCAGACCAGCGCGATGAGCCGCTCCATTTCCGCCGGCGTGGCCGCGTCGCTGAACGCGGCAAGCCGCTGGGCCTTGTCCTCCAGCTCCGGCCGACTGAGCGTGTTGCCCGGATCGCCCTTGGGTTCGTCCACCCGCCCCGACAGCGTCTCGCCGCCGGCGGTCTCCACCGTCACCCTGCCGATCCAGCGCGCGGGATAGGCCCGATCCACCTCCGGGTCGAGGGTCATCCGCACCCTGTCCCGGAACGCCGCGGTCTCCGGATCCCGGAAGTGCGACTCGAACTCCTGCACGCCGGCGCGGCGGAAGCGGGCGATCAGCCCCAGGGTGGTTCCCATGGAAAACTTGGCCTGGTGCACGGTGCGCGGATCCACCACCGGCCCCAGCACGTCCAGCGCCGCCTGGTGGACGTGGGCGGTAACGGCGGCGATGTCGTCGGCGGAGAGGTCGTGGCTCTCGACCACCTGCAGCAGGGCGTCCGCTGCCGGGTGGGTATGGCGACAGGAGGCGTGAAACTTGAATGAGGTCTCGGCCAGCGCCCAGCGCTCTCCCAGCCGGTCCACCAGCCGCGCGGGATCCGCGTCGCTGGACATGCCCGCCGCCATGCCCTGCTCGCCCTCGAGGATACGGCGGGCGCCCGTGAAGCCGTCCCGTGCCAGGTAGGCCGCCGTAAGCCCGTTGGCGGCCGCCTTGGCCGTATGCAGCTGCTTGGAATCGGCCGCGTCGCGCAGGAACTCCCACAGCCCGGCCGCCTGAGTGCCCGCCGAGCCCAGGGCGTGGAGCATCTGCTCGGCCGGCAGACGCAGCAGGCAGCCCGCCGCGGCGGCCGCGGCCAGCGTGCCGGCCGTGCCCGTGGTGTGGAACACCCGGTAGTGGGACCGGCCGAGGAACTCGCCCACACGGATACCGACCTCGTAGCCTGCCACCGCGGCGGTCAGCAAGTCCCGGCCGCTGGCCCCGGCGGCCTGCGCCACGGCCAGCGCCGCGGGGAACACCACTGCGCCCGGGTGGAATACGGAGCCGTTGTGGACGTCGTCCTGCTCCACCACGTGGGAGGCAGCGCCATTGACCATGGCGGCAAACAGGGGCGAGGAGCGGCGCCGGGAAATCAGCACCTCCGAGGCGCCGTGCTCCGGCCCCATTGCCCGGGCGAATCCCTCGACGATCTCCACCGCCCGGGAGCCCTTGCCGGCGAGGGCCGAGGCCGCCCAGTCCAGGAACAGGTCTTCCGCGCGGTCCAGCACCGCGTCGGGGAGGTCCTGGAAACGCAGGCCGGCCGCGAACGCCGCCAGCTCACGGGTCGGTTCCACCGGGTTGGTAACTGCGCTGACTGTGCTCATACGGCGCCCTCCTCCCGCAGCCTGGCGATATCGGATGTGCTGTAGCCGAGCTCGACCAAGACCGCGTCCGTGTGCTCTCCGAGGTCCGGGACGGCCCCCATCGCCGGCGTATAGGCGCCGGGCGCTCCAGGCGGCAGCAGTGCCGGCAGCGAACCGGCGGGACTGTTCACCGCGGACCAGCGCCCCAGAGCCTGGAGCTGCGGATGGGCCCAGACGTCGGCGACGGTGTTGACGCGCGCGTTGGCGATCTTGGCCGTTTCCAGACGCGCCACGACCTCGGCCGCGCTCAGGGCCGAGAACACCTGCTCGATGATATCCCGCAGCTCGTGCCGCGAAGCGGAACGCGCCTTGTTCGAGGCGAACCGCTCGTCTTCCGCCAGCTCCGCGCGCTCCAGCACCTGTTCGCAGAACGCCCGCCACTCGCGCTCATTCTGGATGCCCAACATAACGCTGTTGCCGTCGCCGGCGGCGAACGGCCCGTAAGGATAGATGGTGGCATGGGAGGCGCCGGTGCGCGGCGGCGGCTCCGCGCCCTCGAAGCCGTAATACAGCGGGTAGCCCATCCACTCGGTCATGGCCTCCAGCAGCGAGACCTCGACATGGCAGCCGCGGCCGCTGCGCCCGCGCTGGATGAGCGCAGCCAGGATGTTGCTGTAAGCATACATGCCGGCGGCGATGTCGGCGATGGAGCAGCCGGCCTTGGCGGGCTCTTCGGGGGTGCCCGTGATCGACAGAAACCCGGACTCGCTCTGCACCAGCAGGTCGTAGGCCTTCTTGTCGCGGTAGGGACCCTCCCCGCCGTAGCCGGAGATGTCGCAGACGATGATCTCAGGATACTCGCCGCTGAGGGCCTGGTAGGACAGGCCCAGCCTGGCCGCGGCGCCGGGCGCCAGATTCTGCACGACCACGTCGGCGCCGGCTACCAGCCGGCCCAGGATCTCGGCGCCCTCGGCGTGCTTGACGTCCAGGGTGATGCTCTCCTTGGAGCGGTTAGTCCACACGAAGTGCGACGCGAGCCCCCGGACCCGGTCGTCGTAGTGGCGGGCGAAGTCGCCGACCCCCGGGCGCTCGACCTTGATCACCCGGGCACCCAGGTCGGCGAGCTGCCGCGTGCAGAACGGTGCCGCGATGGCGTGCTCCAGGGTAACGACGGTGGTGCCTTCCAGCGGTCTCGCGGTCATAACTAACCTCTCAGGAGGGGCCTCGTCAGAATGAACGCGGCAGCTCCAGCACGTGCTCCGCCACGTACGACAGGATCAGGTTGGTGGAGATGGGCGCTACCTGATACAGGCGCGTCTCGCGGAACTTGCGCTCCACGTCGTACTCATGGGCGAAGCCGAAGCCACCGTGGGACTGGAGGCAGACATTGGCGGCCTCCCAGGAGGCATCGGCCGCCAGCAGCTTGGCCATGTTGGCCTCGGCGCCGCAGTGACGGCCGGCGTCGTAGAGCTCGCAGGCCCGGAAGCGCATGAGGTTGGCCGCCTCGGTGTTCACATAGCTGCGGGCTATGGGGAACTGCACGCCCTGGTTGCGGGCAATGGGCCGGTCGAAGACCACGCGCTCGCTGGTATAGCTCACCATCTTGTTGATGAACCACCAGGCGTCGCCGATGCACTCGGCGGCAATCAGGGTACGCTCGGCGTTGAGCCCGTCCAGGATGTACCCGAACCCCCGGCCCTCCTGGCCGATCAGATTTTCCGCCGGGATCTCCAGATCGTCCAGGAACAGCTCATTCGTTTCGTGGTTCACCATGTTGCGGATCGGCTGCAGCGTCAGGCCGTTGCCGATGGCCTCGTGCAGGTCCACCAGAAACACCGACAGGCCCTCGGACTTGCGCTTGACCTCCGCCAGCGGCGTGGTGCGGGCCAGCAGGATCATCAGGTCCGAGTGCTGGACCCGGGACGTCCACACTTTCTGACCGTTGACCACGTAACGGTCGCCCTTCCTCACCGCGGTGGTCTTGAGCTTCGTCGTATCCGTGCCGGTGGTGGGTTCGGTCACCGCCATGGACTGCAGCCGCAGCTCGCCGCTGGCGATGCGCGGCAGGTAGGTCCGCTTCTGGTCCTCGGAACCGTGGCGCAGCAGGGTGCCCATGTTGTACATCTGCCCGTGGCAGGCGCCGGCATTGCCGCCGTTGCGGTTGACCTCCTCCATGATCACCGAGGCTTCCGCCAGGCCCAGCCCGGAGCCGCCGTACTCCTGGGGGATCATGGCGGCCAGCCAGCCGGCCTCGGTGAGGCTGTCGATGAACGCCTCCGGATAGCCGCCCTCGGCGTCGATCTGCCGGAAATAGGCATCCGGATAATGCTTGCACAGGTCGCGGAGCGCGTCGCGAAGCTCCTGGTACTGGTCGGGTTTCGGATGCATGAGTGCCGTCCGGTTGAGGGCGGTGCCCGGGCCGCCCGCGGTGAATGTGATCCGGGCTCAGGCGGTCAGCCCGGCGGTGGCCTCCATGGTGACCCCGTCCTGCTCGTTGAGGCTCCAAAGCTCGGCGCGGCTGCCGTCCTCTGTGAGCCGTCCCTGAACCCGGAACGCCACGCCGTGGAACAGCGGCTGCCGGGCCCGCATGGTAAGCGTGGCGATGTCCCGGTCGGGATGCTCGGCGGTCAATGCCTCCACCAGCAGGGTGAGGATCAGGGGGCCGTGGACCACCAGCCCGGGATAGCCCTCCACCTCCGTGGCGAAGGGATAGTCGTAGTGGATTCGGTGGCTGTTGAAGGTGAGCGCCGAGTAGCGGAACAGCAGCACCGGATCGGCGGTGTGGGTCCGGCTCCACTGGGGCTCTGCCGGCGGCTTCGATGCGGCCCCCGCGGACGGCGCCACTCCCGCCCGGGGTGCTTCCCGATAGGCGAGGTCCGTTTCCTCGCTGATGGCCAGTCCACCCTCTCCGTGAATGACGTGCTCCACGGTAACGAACGTGAGCGCGCCGCTGTGTCCCTGCTTGTCCTCGACGGCCTTGATGCGGGAAGTCCGAGTGGCCTCCTCCCCCAGCCGCAGGGGCCGGTGAAAAGTGACCCGGCTGGCCGCCCACATGCGCCGGGGCAGCTCCACAGGAGGCAGGAACCGCCCGCGGCGGGCGTGCCCGTCCGGCCCCAGCGCGCTCGCCGGCGGCTTGTCCAGGAAGTACAGCCAGTGCCACAGCGGCGGGAGGGGATCACCCTCCGCTCCAGGCGCGCTGCTGCGGTCCAACGTGGCCGCCAGGGCCTCCGCAGGTCCCGGCGTAATACGGTCGCTCGCCGATTCGGTCCTGCCGACCCAGTCCTCGAATGCGCTCGTCGCCATGTCCCGGAATGGTCTCCTGAGATGATCCCGTGGAGCATGTCGCCCCGAACCGGTCCCTGACAATTCGGGATTGGCGAAGTGAGCGTTCGATGGCGCTTAAGGAAGCGCTGAACGATTCGCGAGCCTCTGGCCGCACGGCGAGTGTGCAGACATAAGGAAGCGGGAATTATTCCGCGCTCCCTGAAGTAGTATCATCGCGGTTAAGTAGCCGGGCCTATGTCAGGGGTGCGCATGCAGCGCCTGTTCTTCGATTTCATCGACCTACGTCTGTTCGCCAACATCGCCGAGACCCAGAGCCTGACCCGCGGCGCCGAGCGGTCGTTCACGTCTCTGGCGGCGGCGAGCATGCGCATCAAGAACCTGGAGGACGCGCTGGGGACGAAGCTGCTCCACCGGGCCAGCCAGGGCGTGACCCTGACCCCGGCGGGCGAGGCCATGCTGCGGCACGCCCTGCTGATCCTGAGCCAGAGCGAGCGCCTGCGCGGCGACCTGATGGAATACGCCGAGGGCGTCAAGGGCTGTGTGCGCATGTTCGCCAACACCACCGCCATGACCGGCTTCCTGCCCGCAGCTCTGGGCGAGTTCCTCTCGTCCCACCCCCAGGTGGAAGTGGCCCTGGAAGAGCGCATGAGCCACGACATCGTCCGAGCCGTCAGCGACGGCACCGCGGACATCGGCATCGTGGCCGGCAACGTGCCCACCGGCGGCCTCGACGTGCGCCCCTACCATACCGACCGGCTGGTGCTGGCGACTCCGCCGGCCCACCCCCTCGCGGAGCGGCGGGCCGTGGCCTTCGAGGAGGCCGCCGGCTGCGAGTTCGTGTCGCTGCACTCCGGCAGCGCCATCTATGCGTTCATGATCCAGGTGGCCAACGACCTCGGCGCGCGCCTGCGGGTCCGGGTCCAGGTGTCGAGCTTCGACGCGCTCTGCCGCATGGTCGCCGCCGGCGCTGGCGTAGGCGTGCTGCAGGAGACGTCCGCCCGGCGCCTGGCCCGGACCATGGACATCCACGTGGTGGAGCTGACCGACGCCTGGGCGGAACGCCAGCTCAAAATCTGCGCCCGGGACGTGCAGGCGCTGCCGCGCTTCGCCCGGGAGCTGGTGGAGTTCCTGGTTTCCACGGTGCCCGGCCAGGTTCGGGACGCGGCCGGACATTGAATCGCCGATCCTCCGCCGGCCCTAGTGTAACGGCATGCGCCGCCCCAAAGGAGAGCGCGAGACCGCACTGGATTGCACCCCGAAGCTGGAGAGACCGTCATGCCGCAGCCGCACGTCCATCGCAACATCCCCGACAGCCGGGGCACCAACGCCTACCGTCAGGACCCTGAGCTGGAGCGCCTGCTCCGGGTTTACACCGACGCGGACGTGCTGGACGCCGTGCTGCCGCAGTTCGACCGCCTCGGCGCGCTGGTAGGCTCGGAGCTGGAGGCGCTGGCCCTGGAGGCCGACCGGCATCCGCCCGTTCTGCGCCCGCGCGGCCGCGACGGTGCAGACGTCCAGGCAATCGACAAGCACCCCGCCTACCGGCGGTTGGAAGAGATCGCGTTCGGCGAGCTGGGTCTCGCCGCGATGTCCCACCGCGCGGGCGTGTTCAACCGTGACGCGCCGCTGCCGCCGATCATCAAATACGGGCTTACCTATCTCTTCGTGCAGGCAGAGTTTGGACTCTGCTGCCCGCTCAGCATGACCGACGCCCTCACCCGGACGCTGCGCAAGTTCGGCTCGGAGGACCTGGTACGGCGCTACATCGACGGGCTGACGGACCAGGACCTGGACAGCCTCTATCAGGGCGCCATGTTCATGACGGAACAGGACGCCGGCTCCGACGTCGGAGCCATCACCACCACGGCCCGCCAGGAGGACGGCATCTGGCGGCTCTACGGCGACAAGTGGTTCTGCTCCAACGCGGACGCCGACCTGGCGATGGTGCTCGCCCGTCCCGAGGGCGGTGCGGACGGCACCCGGGGGCTCACGCTCTTCCTGCTGCCCCGGCGGCTCGACGACGGCAGCCTGAACCGATACCGCATCGTGCGCCTCAAGGACAAGCTCGGCACCCGCTCCATGGCCAGCGGCGAGATCGTGCTGGAGGGCGCCGAGGCATACGTGGTGGGCGAGCCGGGCAACGGCTTCAAGCAGATGACGGACATGATCAACATGTCCCGGCTGTCCAACGGCGTGCGCTCCGCGGGGCTCATGCGGCACGGGGTCAACGAGGGTTTGTTCATCGCGCGCAATCGCCTTGCATTCGGCCGCCGGCTGATCGAGATGCCGCTGATGCGGCGGCAGCTGGTCAAGATGATGGTCAGCGCCGAGCAGGGCCGCAGCATGGTCTTCCACACGGCCGACCGCCTGGCGCGCGCCGACGCCGGCGATCGGGACGCGGCGCGGCTGCTGCGGATCCTGACCCCGCTGATCAAGTTCCGCACCACCCGGGACGCGCGCAAGGTGGCCGGCGACAGCATGGAGATCCGCGGTGGCTGCGGCTACATCGAAGAATGGTCGGACGCACGCGTTCTGCGCGACGCTCACCTGGGCAGCATCTGGGAGGGTACCAGCAACATCGTCGCCCTGGACGTGTTCCGCTCTATACGCCGGGAGCACACGCTGGCGGCGCTGCACAGTCACCTGAGCCGGCTGCTGGCCGTCGCCGAGCTGCCGCCCCACAGCCACGACCTGTTCAGCATCCAGATCGAGCATGCCGTGGCCGCGGCCGAGCACGTGGCTTCCGACCGAGCCGCCGAGGCCGATGTCCGCACTGTCGCCACCGGCCTGTACAACGCCGCCTCCGCAGTGTTTCTTGCCTGGGAGGCGTCGCGCATGGAAGAAGACTGGCGGCGGCTCGCGCTGGCGCATCTGGTCGTCCAGTACAAGCTCCTGCCCCGGGACCCCTGGACCGCCGGCGAGCTGGACGACGAGCTGCTCGAGCTGCTGCTCGCCGAGCAATGCCTGAAGGCGGATCAGGCGGACCGTTTTCGTCCCCGGGAAGCGGGCTAACTCGCCAGAGGATAGGCTTCAGCAAACCTGAAGGCCCGTTTCGCCAACCGCGAATTGCGCGGGCGCGAAACACGAGCGCAGTCTGAGCTTGCGGGGCTTCGCGAGCGCGTGCCCTGATCGGCTCGGACCGGCTGACAACGCCGCCGCCACGCACTGCGCTTCAGCGAATGGGGTGCGTCGGCGCGCGCCCAGAACGAACCGACGGCCGCGACCGTCGTCCGGACGACGCCGCCAACAACGAGAATTGGGGAGGAGAACCATGACCGCTTCAACCGGGAAGACCGTTCGTTACCTGGCGGCGGCCGCCGCCGCTGTGCTGCTCGGGTTCGGCACCCAGGCGAGCGCCGACGGGCTGCCGCCGACCATGACGTGGACATCCTATGACGTGGGCTCGGCCGGCTACGCGGAAGCCTCCGCCATTGCCGACGCCTTCGGCAAGAAGTACGGAACGCGGGTGCGCATCCAGCCTTCCGGATCGTCCATCGGACGCCTGCAGCCGGTGGTTTCCGGCCGCGCCGACTTCGGCTTCCTGGCGACCGAGGCCTTCTTTTCGTCGGAAGGGGTCTACGACTTCGCTTCGCGCCGCTGGGGTCCGCAGGACCTGCGGACCATTGCCGGCCGGCCGTCCTCCTTCGGCGTGCCCAGCGCCGCGGACGCCAACATCCGCACCATCGCCGATCTCAAGGGCAAGCGGGTCGCCTACGTGGCAGGGAACCCCTCCATCAACGTCAAATGCGATGCCATCCTGGCCTTCGGCGGTCTGACCCGGGACGACGTCAACGCCATCGTGTTCCCCACCTATCACGCGGCCATGGCCTCCATCGCCCAGGGCAAGACGGACGCCAGCTGCACGACCACGACCCCCAGTCAGATGTACGAGCTGGCCGAGTCGCCGCGCGGCATCCACTGGGTGGACATCCCGCCCGACGACAAGGCTGGCTGGAAACGGGTTCACGAGGTGGCGCCGTTCTTCAAGCCCTATGCCGAAACCGTGGGCGCCGGTCTGTCCAAGGAGCATCCGGCCAACATGATGGCTTACCGCTATCCGGTGCTGGTGACTCGGGCGGACACGAGCGAAGACGAGGTCTACGCCATGATCAAGGCGCTGGACGAAACCTACGGCATGTACAAGAACGCCACCGCCAGCATGCCCCGCTGGGATCTCAAGCAGGCGGGCACGCCGCCCATCGACGTGCCGTTCCACAAGGGTGCGATCCGCTACCTCAAGGAAAAGGGTATCTGGACCGAGCAGGATCAGGCCTGGAACGACCGGCGGCTGGCCCGGCTGGACGCCCTCAAGGCGGCCTGGCAGAAGGCCGTCGCCGAAGGCAAGAATCTCAGCGACGACGAGTTCGCCGATCTGTGGCACAAGCGTCGCCAGGAAGCGCTGGCCGGCCTGAAGTAGCCCCGGGGCGGCGGTCGGGACGTCCACGCTGCCCCCCGACCGCCGCCGCGATCAGGACCGCTCGATCATGACGTCCCCGTCCGATGCCAGCGCGGTTTCCGGGACCCGTCTCCACGGCACGGCCTACTGGACCGTCCTGGCGCTGGCGGCACTCGGCCTGGCCATCACCGTCAACCAGACTTTCGTCCTCGATCTGTTCGGCTTCCAGCCGCTGGGCAACGGCTATCTCTATTACCTGATCGGGCTCTTCCTGGCCGCGGCGTTCCTCTGCTATCCGGCGCGGGCGGCGGACGCCGGCCGCACCCCCTGGTACGACTGGCTGCTCGCCGCCGCCGCGATCGGCTCCACCCTCTACCTGGGGCGACACGCGCTGCAGATCATCAACGAGGGCTGGGAGTTCATGGCACCCGTGGAAGCCATGGTCGCTTCCAGCGTCCTGCTGGTGCTGGTCCTGGAAGGAGTACGCCGCTGCGGCGGCTGGCCGCTGCTCGTGGTGGCCCTGGTGTTCGGCAGCTATCCCCTGTACGCCGACCGCATGCCGGGCTTTCTCTGGGGCAACGTCTACGGTCTGGGCGGCACCGTCCGGGCCCACGTCCTGGGCGTGGAGAGCATCATCGGGATTCCCATGCAGGTGGTGGCCAACCTGGTCATCGGCTACGTGGTCTTCGGCTCCGTGCTGACGGTCACCGGGGGCGGCGAGTTCTTCATGCGCCTGGCGACGGCCCTGATGGGCCGAACCCGGGGCGGCCCGGCAAAGGTCGCGGTGGTCTCCAGCGCGCTCATGGGCAGCCTCTCCGGCAGCGTCATCTCCAACGTGCTGACTACCGGAGCCATCACCATCCCGGTGATGAAGCGCACCGGTTACCCGCCCCACTATGCCGCGGCAGTGGAAGCCTGCTCGTCCACCGGCGGGACGCTGATGCCACCGGTGATGGGCGCCGTCGCCTTCATCATGGCCTCGTTCCTGGGCGTCCCCTACGCGGAGGTGATGATAGCGGCATTCCTGCCCGCGGTGCTGTTCTACGTTGCGCTGCTCCTCCAGGTGGACAACTACGCCGCCCGTCAGGGCCTGCGCGGCATGGCCGGCGAGGACATCCCGCGGCTGGGTCCGACGCTCGCGACCGGCTGGCCGTATCTGCTGAGCCTGGCCATGCTCATCTACATGCTGCTATTCATGCGGCTGGAGGCCTATGCGCCCTACTACGCCTCGCTGGTGCTACTGGCCGTCTCGCTGTTCAGGCGCCGCTACCGGCTCAACTGGCAACGCCTGCGGGAACTGCTCCTGGAGCTGGCCGGCAGCGTAGGCAACCTGGTGGCGGTGCTGGCCGGCATCGGCCTCGTCGTCGGCGGGCTATCCTACACGGGGGTTGCCGGGGCGTTCTCCCGGGAGCTCCTGCTTTACGCGGGCAACAACGTGGCGCTGATGCTGGTCGCCGGCGCGGTCACCAGCTTCGTGCTCGGCATGGGCATGACGGTCAGCGCCTGCTACATTTTCCTGTCCATACTACTGGCGCCCGCGCTGGTGAATGCCGGCCTGAATCCCTTGGGGAGCCATCTGTTCATCCTCTACTGGGGCATGCTCTCCTATATCACCCCGCCGGTGGCGCTGGCCGCCATCACGGCCGCGGGGGTCGCCGGCGCCAACGGCTGGCGCACGGGTCTTCACGCCATGCGGCTCGGCAGCGTGCTGTTCCTGCTGCCGTTCATGTTCGTGCTCAATCCCTCGCTGATACTCCAGGGGGATACGCCGCATATCCTGCTCTCCGCCTGCACGGCGGTGGCGGCCATGTGGCTGCTGGCGTCGGGGCTCGAGGCCCACCTGTACCGGGTGGGCATCGTCGCCTGGCCTTTGCGCGCCGTCCTGCTGGCGGCCGGCGCGGTCCTCATGTACCCGGGTTGGCGGACGGACGCGGTCGGTGGTGCGCTGCTGGCGATGGTGTACGTCTCGGTCTGGCTCATGCCG
>Ga0209918_1001580_pt1 | contig 11964 bp, 12 predicted proteins | sample SalPonD_shore_MG_FD_185712 | JGI IMG/M metagenome (GOLD analysis project Ga0209918, IMG submission 185712) | Salt pond soil microbial communities from South San Francisco under conditions of wetland restoration - Salt Pond MetaG... | ecosystem: Environmental > Aquatic > Marine > Intertidal zone...
AGGGGACAAGGCGTATCTAATGAGCAGGAAATCGCCCTGGAATCTAGATTGTTCAACCCCCAAATACCGGATTAATGGTTATTTTAAGGGTGCGAAACTTCAGTATATAAGTATTTCAATAAAAATTTTAGAGCTGATTGTGGTACCGTGACTTTAACCCCTTCATCAATAGATAACACTACATGATGGTCCCCTTCCTCTTTCTCCAGGTATTTAGAGGTACCTTCCAGTGTATCATGTGCTAATTTAGCTTCTTTTTGTTCCTTTTCTGTAGGTTTATGTAATACGGCATTCATTTCCTTAACCTCTATTTTGTTTATTTCTTATATCTCTATATGTAAACATAATAAAAAAATAAAAGTTTGAAATCTAAACTAAATTTTTACTTGTGATAACGTGTTGTGCGGTTGGATTCACCGGTTTAAGTATGGTATTGGGTATTTATAGTGTTTATTATTCTTAGCTTTATGCGTCCAGCCGTCGGCTTAACATAAAATCAATGAAGTGGCGAAAAGTAAACAGGCTGCATAATGTTGACCTTTCACTTTTGACCTTTCACTTTTCACTACCGGTATAAGCAGATAGCTGAGGGCTGAATGCTGAGAGCTATCATAGTCCATGTAACCGCAAAAGGCGTTGATATAATATTCTATTATTGGGGCCATAATCCATTTATAAATGTTAGGGAAATATTATAATTTAAAATTATGTAATACAAACGTGGGTATGCACCACAGAAGTAGCGTCCAAAGCTGGAATTGACTTATGATCTCCTATAAATTGTCCATACTAATCGCCGCAGCCGCCCTGGTCGTAGTCATTATCGCTGCGTTGGTCTTCTCGCGTGTACTTCACCGGTTCGAAGACTTTACCCCGAAAGATAAGCTCGCCTCATGGGAAGTGTTTGCGAAGGTTATGACCACTTGTATTGCGATCGTAGCAGGGCTACTCGCGTTCGTACGGTATATTGACCAACGCGAACTTGAGCTTGCCGCTCGCAACTACGAAGCCGCACAGAAAGTACGAGAGTTCAATATAGGGATATACGCACAGTCAAAAACTACAGACCAAGCTACGCGGGTGCTTTTGAACGAAGCGTCTGACTTGGTATCAACGATTGCCACATTGGACGATTTGGAGAGTCCTGCTGGTATTATTGCAACTGATCGTTTTGAGCGTCTTTACCATGGCCAATTGGTTCTCTATGAAAGCCCTTCAGTCTCCGCAGCGATGATTGACTTTCGTGATGCCATCTTAAAATGGCAAAAAACCGGCATACGACCCACCCGGCTACTGCCGGAAGAAAGGTCAAATACCAAAAAATCGCTTGAATTATCCAAGCTGAACTCCGACTTCATGAGGCAACTGGCCCTGAGATTGTCAACGGCTTGCAGAAATGAACTCGATACACTTGATGAAGTTGCCGGTGGCAATACTGAGAAATAGTTGTATATCAAGCGCATTCATGGAAATAAGCCCACCGGGCATGAATTCGGCATCTTGTTTGTTCGTTGGGTTGTAACTAAATTGGTAAACGTTGCTCGTATCTCACCCTTGATGCGCAAGACCGTATTATGGCTTGTAAAATATGATCATTAATTAAGAGGGCTTTAAAACCTGGATTTATTTCGGAGATCATCGATTATAATCAAATTCATGCTGAATGTAGGGTCTTCTTAAAATCTAATATGGGATGAAACATTCAGTTGGACAGACATTCATCAATCTTGGAAAATGCTCGTTTTAAGGCCTCGCTTTTAAAAATGCCGGAAGCCGACACTTCCTGAAATTCATTGGTAAAGGTAAGGTGGGTCATATGGCCTACTTCTTCTTCAATCACTACATAAAAACCTTTGTACTCACCTGTTGCATCGTATATCTCTAGTTTCTCTTCTAATAATACAGTCATAAATGGGTTGATTATTATGTTCGAGAATTTAACAGGGATAGGTTAATGATTGGTTTTTAACTAAACATTAAACGAACATGAAGTGAAGATGATCAATAACAAAAGATAATTTACCTTTATGAATACTCAAGCTGACTCGGTTCAGGTATTTCCCTACTATCTATTTCTTCCTGATGTGTATTCCAATATACCTCCAGGCGGTCACAAAAGCCGGAAGGAGAATCAATATAAAATTTTCTGCCTAGTAAAAGCGCATGTTTTTTCATGAAACTTTGTTGTTTCTCAGCCAAAGCATAGAAGAGAATTTTTTCCTTTTCATCGGAGAATGGGTCATCCAGTGCACTGATCGTGTTTTGCAGGTTTTGCAAATCGTTGAGGGTACCCGTAAGATCGGTTACTTCATGCAGCTCATCTTCCAGGGCTTCAAATACCTGGGGCCACAGCCGGTTTAAAATATCGAGTTGATATCGAAGATATTTAACCCGTTTTCGCCATTCATGAAAATCTTCAATTTTTCCCGAATTCATCGACTGTTGCAATCCTTTACAGCCGCGCTTATAGGTACGTTTTATGCTGGGACGTATGTCATCAAACGATTGAATATCCAACGGCCAACCGGGAATGGTCTCAACTTTTTCTTTCAGCGCATCCCGGATGCTTTTCAGTTGCTCATCCTGATTAAACACTTTTTCCGCCAGTTGTTCCCTGTAATTTTCTAACTTCTTTTGGAGCTTATCAAATGAATTTTTATACAATTGGTCATCATATTGTTCTTCCAGCATAGCCATTACTTCAAGATGGGCCGTGGCGTCACGAATGTCGGATATTTCACGACCGCGATCGCGAAACCAGGCGTTTTGCTCATCATAATAATCAACCTGATCGCGCACCAGCCGTAAACATGCCCGGATTTTTTTAAAGGCTTTTCGCGCTTCGTGGACGGCTTTATGACGCTTTTCGGAGTCATTCGCTTCTTCCAAATATTTTAAAGCGGTATTGCACTCTTCAATCATCAGCCGTTTAAGGCCTTTTGAAAAGTCTTCGTTATAGTTTAACTGAATACTCATAGTAAACTTAAAATTTTTTCACGCATTCCCATGATCGAAAAGAGCTTCGAGTTTTTAATTTTTCCCATCTAACTATTACTGGATGGCTTTGCAAAACCATGGTTTTTGGTCAAAGTCAAAGCCTGAGTCAGGACAAAAGCATGTTTAACCAAGTCGTCAACTGCTTTTACCCCCTGTTCTCTAAACATCATGATGGTAACTTTTTCAACACATAAATGTGATTATACATTTCATTATTAACTTTCATTGTTGTTAATAAATTAGTCTTATGATTTAAAAATGTTCCAAAAGCACATCTGTTAATATCATATCTGGAATTTTGCATTTTATGCTGCTGTTCTAAATTTACATGAAGTATGAAGTTCTATTTTTAAATAGAAAATTTGGATAGTCAAATGGTTAATGAGTTACACTGGGAATGGAGAGGATTTGGAGGCGTCACAAGCAAATTTATCGAACACTTTTGTAGCCTGCCTACCCTTTTTGAACCGGAAAGAGTTGATGACTTGTACTTTTGGATCCCGGATCTTTATATCAATACAAAATTCAGGACCGGTGCTGAGGACGGTTTGAAGTTTAAACGTCTTAAGCAAAAAGAGGGTAATTTTGAAAAATGGATGGAAAATAGCGACGAAATATTCGACTTCCCATTAGATCCTGATGCATGGAATACATTGCGTAGCACCCTGCAAGACGCAAATTTAGAGTTGCCGGAATATCCCGCTGAAAAACTGAACCGGGAAACCACTTTAACTTATTTGAAAGAGGCTGGATGTAAACCGGTTATAGTAAAAAAACACCGTAAATCCTGTCTCTTGCAAGTATCCGGCGGACAGGTAAAAATTGAATGGGCATGCATTTCTAAACCGCAATCCCTGATTTCAATAGGTCTTGAGAACTGGACGAATTTTGACTCCGAACCCAGAAGTGAAGCTGCGGAAATACAGGATCTCAATGAAGCCATCGATAAACTGGAACTGGATCGTGAGCCTCTGAACATTATGAATTATTTGGATGCCGTAAAGCTTTGGGCCGAGGGCAGAAAAATTTAGTGCAACTCATCCATTTTACAATACCTTTCACTTAAGGTATTATTAATTTAACATCTGATTTCTTTCTTACCTGATACCTTTAAGAGTGCTTGAATATCTGAAAAAAAATTTTCAGATCTTGAGATGCTGTTAAGAATTTCCTGAGTAGCCCTTTTCTATTCTTTTAAAGGGATTTTAGAAGCTAATGCTCAGGCTTTAAAAAAATAAAGAATGGTTCTAAAGTATTGTAGTTCAATATATTAAATTAAATATTTTGCATAAGATGTCGAGAGATTATAACACCACGGTAGAAGGCGAGAAATTTCCCGAAGCAATTATAGAAACGGTATGGAATAAAGGAAAAACCATATTGGGTCAGTCTCCTGACTTTATGCGGGTGGATTGCTATGGTTTTTTGATGTGTAAAGATGAGTATGGGAATCTGAATTCAGTGACCGGTTGGGAAATAGATCATATCATTCCGGTTGAAGATGGAGGACTGGACATTTTACAGAATCTACAACCCCTGCAATGGAGAAATAACCGTAAAAAAAGTACCCAGGCTGTATGGGAATCATCAAATTTTAGGAAAGTAGGCAACGGTTAATTCAACCATTTTTTAGATTGTTAAATCTAAAATTATGAAATTAAAAATCATCCGCTCAAGATGTTTGTTAACATGAATGTAACAATTACATCAAACTAGATTCATAAAGTTAAGTTATCATATAAACAAGAAAACTAACTACACGCTCTTAACGACATGTAAGGTTTTAGAGTCCCGATGTTGACAGCATCGGGACTTTTTCTTTTTTAGCCGCAAAGAGCAGAATGATATTACTCCATCATTTGTCAGTAATACTTTAACGGACGATGCTTTAATCGATCAAATACTCCGTTTCATGGATTTGATTTGATTCGGAATTTTATTTTTTCATTCCCTCTCTTCAGTCCACCATCTTTCTTAATGTTAACCTTATATACTTTTCATAAAGCGATAACATTCCCGATATCATCTGGTAACACTGTTGCATTTAATTATAGGCAAATCCTAACAATCATCTATGGGCTATGATATGAAACGACCACTTGAAATAGCGGTACTATCGGATTTGCACCTGGGCACGATCGGATGTCACGCCGTTGAACTGGCTCAATATCTGAATTCCATTCAGCCGGAGAAACTTATTTTAAACGGGGATATCATTGACATCTGGAACTTTAAAAAATATTACTGGCCAGAAGCGCACATGCTGGTTATTCAAACCATACTAAACCTGATGTCGGCAGGTACAGATGTTTATTATCTGACTGGAAATCATGATGAAGTGTTACGCAAAATTTCCACCCTTCGTATAGGTCCGCTCCACATCAAAGATAAGTTGGTACTGAATCTAAATGGGAAAAAGTGCTGGGTTTTCCATGGCGATGTATTCGATTTTACCATGAAACAATCTAAATGGGTGGCCAAACTGGGAGCCGTTGGTTACGACCTATTGATTTTGCTTAATCGGGGTATCAACTACCTGTTTGAAATTTTTGGTGGCGGGAAAATATCCCTTTCCAAACGCATTAAAGACAGTGTCAAAAAAGCGGTTAAATTCATCGACGATTTTGAAGTCACCGCCATGGACCTGGCTATTGAAAATGGTTACGACTATGTCATCTGCGGACATATTCACCAACCCAAGATTCGTACATATGGAAATGAAGAAGGCTCGGTAATCTACATGAATTCAGGGGATTGGATAGAAAATCTTACCGCACTTGAATATGATGGATCCGAATGGGAGTTGCACCGTTTTAATACGGAAGCCTATCCCCAGCTCGATGATATGATCCCTTCAGCACCCGTAAAAAATATACAAGAAATCGTACTGGCAGGATGAAGATATTATATGGCATACAGGGAACCGGGCATGGACACATCAGCAGGGCCCGGGAAATTTTACCAAAACTGGCTGAACATGGACATATTGACGCCCTTTTAAGTGGATATGGCTGCAAACTCGACCTCGACGGTTATATCACCTATCGAAAGCGGGGGCTCAGTTTTGTGTATAATAACAAGGGAAGTATCGATCTTTTGGAAACCCTGAAAAACATTCAACCGGTCCGGTTCCTGACAGATGTTAAGACCTTGCCGTTGGATCAATATGATCTTATCATCAATGATTTTGAACCCGTAACGGCATGGGCAGCGAAAACGGCTGGCATCCCCTGCATCGGATTAAGTCACCAGGCATCTTTTCTTTCGGATAAAGTCCCCCGACCGGACTACCCCTCCCCGATCTCAGAACAAATCATCCGCCAATTTGCTCCTTCCAGCAGGGCTTACGGATTTCATTTTAAACGATATGACGATTTTATCGAGCCCCCAATCATCCGGTCCGAAGTTCTACAATTAAACCCGGAATACAGAAACCATGTTACCGTCTACCTCCCGGCCTATGATTATCAAACGCTGCGAGAAATATTCAAACCGGTCAAATCCGTGCGTTGGCATATTTTTTCACCCTATTGTGAAAAAAAGGAAATCAATGATCATATTCTCATTCATCCGATAGATAATGAAGCTTTTTTGAAAAGTATTGAAAGTTGTATAGGGGTGATTACCAATGCGGGTTTTGAGACCTGTGCGGAGGCCATGTACCTTGAGAAAAAAATAATGACCATACCGATTGGCCGACAGTACGAACAACAATGTAATGCAGCCGCCATGAAACAATTGGGGGTAACGGTGCTGGACCGCATTGATAATTATTTTATGTCAAAAGTATTGAAGTGGATAGAACATGGGAACTTTAATAGCCTTACCGAAATTGCTGACCTGGATAAAATAACTTCGAATTTAATTTCACAGGTTCGGAACCAACATCAAATAACCTACAAATATAGTTAAACCGAATTATTCCCGAGTAGAAGATAATTATCGTGCTAAGTTATTGTAAATATAATATTTGTGTAATTACATTCTTGGTGAAGAATCCGGGTTAAAGAGGACTTCACATCTTTCTTAAATTTCCGGGCAGAATCTATAAAACCCGTGGTCATCATTTTATAAAGTTCACTCATCTATATAGAGAGTTGCAACCTGGACCAGGCTCCATAAGGAGGGGAAGGTAAAACTGTTATCACATTCCATTATACTTTCCCAAAATATTCTATTTTTGTGAGATAATAATCACCCGAACGGGCTTGTTCAATTTCAAATCCCATCTCATCGGCAAAATTTTGAAGAAGTTGAAATAGACTGGAATCCTCAAAATCGTAATCTATCAAATTATTCAACTCCGCATTACGGGATAATAAGAGGCTTTCTCCTGCTTTTAAACGGAGTACTTCTTTTACAATGCTTACAAATAGTTCGAAATCCTTTTCATCGTAATTGTTTGTATCGGGTTCTTTTGACATTACATCAATAGCAGCTTCCATATTTTTACCCGCTTCCGACTGATCCTGAAAATATCCGATTCCATTAATAATCATAGGCGTTCGATATATGGAAAACGCTTTAGCTGAAAATAACCTCCCGAATTGATAGTATATGATTGCGTAATGCTTGTATATGTCGATGTGGTTTAATATTTCATCCATAACTGCTTATTTGGATTTCGGCAAGTTAAAAGTGAAGTGAACGGATGATTAAATCATCATGTAGAGAAATAATTAAGCACATAAAAAGCAGCTTACCCTGATAAAAAACAATTCCAATATTAATTAAATATTATGGTAATTTTATTTTATCATATCTTTTTATTCAAACAACGCGTTTTGTGATTGGTTAGTCCCCTATTCCATGTCATCGCGAGCCCCTAATGCGCCCCCAATCGGGGCGCACTATTTCAGAAGTGACAGAAGTAAATCTGTCATCGGTAGCCAACCTAACCGGAAGAAGCCCCCCATTAACCGACGAAGAATCTCAGCCATAAGCCTTGAACCACTGTTAAAGGCAGCAAAAGGGCAATAGCTGAAGATCGCCGCGTCACTCCGCAAGCTCCATTCCTCGCGATGACATAGAGGATTACCGGCAAACTCCGAACTTGTCATCAGTAGCCCTTAATGCGCCCTAGGAGTCTGTCGGACTTAGGAAATTTTAACGAAAATTTGTCAGTTTGAGACAGATTTTGAGGTCTTTTGAGGCGAATAGTGGTTCTATTTAACGAAAAAGAGCTCGAAATCTGGCCAAATCTGATGAATTTGCAGTAGATTTAGCTAAGTCCGACAGGCTCCTAGCCCACTCAACCTTTCCAGTTCCAAACCCTGGAAAGGTTTTGTTTTTTAACCCGGATTTGGATATTGGTAAATAATCCGGGTTAACATCATGTTATACTCTCTATCGTTGCATGGCTCTATCCCGGATATTTCACACTAATTAAAATAAAATTAACATAACTTTATGGTATATATAAGTTACATTTATTTTCAGGTTTTAAAAATTATAACAGGGCGTTAAACGCTGCGAAATATCCGGGCTATCTTATCCCTTTTGATATATAAAATTATTACGACCGACCATCGTACTTAAAAAGAATACACTTTGCCCTTGTACTCTTTCACAATAATTGGTTATTTCCAATCTGAAAAAATAAAAACATCATTTGAAGTATTATCTATTTTCATTCCTAAAATTTAATAAGCAATTGGCCCCGTTATGCTATTTAAAAAATCAGCTCTGATCCTATCGCTCCTGGCATTCTGTTTTATCTGGATCGGCACTTCCCCACAAAATGCCAGAGCCCAGCAAAAAGAACAGTACCAAAGTGTCAAAGACGCTCTTTCCCAGGCCTATAAATTGCGGGGCTCCAATGGCCCGCGCAATATTAATTGGATTGACGGCGGCGACCGGTATTCGTACATGGCCTACAACCGCCGGAAAGACACCAATGAAATCCGGGCCTACAATCCAGCCAACGGAGAAGATCAGCTCATTTTTGACGGGCAGGACCTGACCTTCCCCGACACCGACAGTGCCTTTACCTATCGCTCTTTCGAATGGTCGAAAGATTCCAAATACCTGGTATTCCAAAGTAATTTTCGCCCGGTGTATCGCCGCTCAGGTATCTCGGACTATTATTATTATTCCCTGCAAGATCACACCCTCCAGCGGGTTGCCAAAGATGCACGTACGGCCCAGCTTTCCCCGGACGGACAGAAAATCGGTTATGAACGTGACGGGGACCTTTTTGTCTATAATCTGAATACCAAAAAAGAAACCCGGCTCACCAACAGCGGAATGAAAGATTTTTATAACGGGCGCTTTGGCTGGGTTTATGAAGAAGAATTTGGCATGGCCCAGGCCTGGAGCTGGTCGCCCGATAGCAAACACATAGCCTTTTGGCAGACCGACGAACGCTCGGTTCCGATTTTTAAAATGACTGATTATTCCGGTACGCATATCGATTACGAAAAGATCCCCTATCCCCAGGTGGGCGACACCAATCCAACCGTTCGCATCGGTACGGTCAATATATCCAACGGGGACCTGAAATGGATGAAAGTCGATCTGAATGGCGGATACATCCCCAGAATTTACTGGACTTCCGACCCGGGAGAACTTGCCATTGTTCACCTGAACCGCCCACAGAACCGTCTGAAGCTCTACTTTTCGGATATCAATACCGGTAAAAGTAAACTCATTATGCAGGAAAATCGGTCCGAAGGTTGGATCGATATCTTCGATTTCTTTGCCGGCGTTAATGATTTGTTTTACTTCCCCAAAGATCGAGATCAATTTTTCTGGATCTCCGACCGGAATGGATGGAATCATATTTACCGGTATAATTATGATGGCAAATTGATTAACAAAGTCACCGATGGGAAATGGGAAGTTACCAAAGTACAGGATGTGGATTCCGACCATAACACCATCTATTTCAACGCCACCAAGGAATCTCCGCTGGAACGCCACCTCTATTCGATTAAATTTGACGGATCAGATATACAAAAATTGACATCCACCCCGGGGCGACATCATCTCTCTCTTTCCCCCAATGCCAAATATTATATCGACCGGTATTCCAACACCGAAACACCCACACAGGTTGAGCTCTGGTCCACGGATGGAAAAATGCTCAAGAAGCTGGAAAACAATCAAAGTGTTACGGAGTTTACGAAGGAACATGTGTATGCACCGCGCGAATTGTTCAGCTTCACCACTACCGACGGACAGAAGTTAGATGGCTATATCATCAAACCGCCGGATTTTGATCCGAATAGAAAGTACCCGTTATTCCTGAATATCTATGGAGGACCTGGAGCACAGTCGGTATACAATGAATTTGAAGATAGCGGCTGGATGCAATACCTGGCCCAGGAAGGCTATGTCATTGCCAGCGTCAACAATCGTGGCAGCGGCGGTTACGGCCGGGATTTTGAGAAGATTGTCTACAAACAGCTTGGTAAATGGGAAAGCAATGATTTTGTGGAAACGGCTAAATTTCTGGCCCAAAAAGATTATATCGACGGTGACCGAATGGCCATCCGTGGACACAGCTATGGCGGATACATGACTACCTTTACCATGACCACCCACCCCGATGTTTTTGCAGCCGGCCTGGTAGGTGCCCCGGTAACCGACTGGAGGAACTACGACTCCATTTATACTGAACGGTACATGGGCTTACTGCAAAATAACAAGGAAGGTTACATCCAAAGCTCATCCACGACACATGCTAAAAATCTGGAAGGCAAAATGTTCATTGCTCATTCCACCTTCGATGAAAATGTGCATGTCCGCAACACCATGCAGTTTGTCAAAGCCCTGACCGATGCCGGCATCGATGCCGACCTGCGCATCTATCCCCCCGGCGCTCATGGCGTGGCTTATAATACGGCGAGTTATTATCTGCTATACACTACCTATACCAAGTACCTAAACCGATATCTCAATAAAGATTAATTTCGCGTTATCACCCACCATTTCAGGGTTTCCAATCCCTGGAATGGTTTCAGTTTTTTCCCAATCTTGTTTCATAGCCCTGCCTTTCGCAGTTTTTCCTACTATTAAACGTGAATTCGATTATTACTCAATAGAAGACTTTGCAAAACCGTTCTTTTGTCCAAATTCTGCATTTTCGTAAGTAGATGTTTACTCCCTGATTTCTCGAATTCCACTTGTTTGTATGAGAGCTCTGGCCTTGTGAATTATACTCGTCACATTGATTTCGCCCCGACGGTGTAATAATACCTTCTGCAATCAACATATCTTACCCTCTATCTCGAACTAGTGTCATGTCAAAGCTTACTTGTCATCTTCATAAAATACTGAATACCGTTTATCTAATCGGCCTAAGATACGAGTTAAGGAGGTAGACTGGAAACCGTGAGAATGATTTCGTATCAATCTCCTAAAGGTTTATCTAACATTGATGAAGCCCCCTTTCAATGAGCAACTTTTCGAGCGAAGCGAGGGCAGGAGTCCCGGGACGGCTTCATAATAGCCCCGGGTTTCAACCCGGGGGACAAAAAAACAACATTAGAAAACAAGTCCTGTAAGGACGACACACAAGACACCGATGAGCTCATAAGCGTATACTAAAGGGCTGAATACCCATTATGTCATTCTTATCATAACAATTCATAACATGAATCTTGTGTTCAAAGTGCGACATATTAATCTTGATATGACACTAGTGCTATTACCACTTAATTTGTTTGGTTTTTCCTAAAACAATGAACGGTCATTATATATGGGTTAAGGTACTGAAATATTTATAGTTAGAACTTATATCGTTAAACAAAAAACCTAAACGTCATTGCTGTGCTCAGCAACGACTGAATAAGTGGAGCGAAGGATGACGTTTCATTTACAATATGTAACGAATTAACTGATTATTACACTAGGAGTCTGTCGGACTTAGGAAATTTTAACGAAAATTTGTCAGTTTGAGACAGATTTTGAGGTCTTTTGAGGCGAATAGTGGTGCTATTTAACGAAAAAGAGCTCGGAATCTGG
>Ga0209918_1001581_pt1 | contig 11958 bp, 14 predicted proteins | sample SalPonD_shore_MG_FD_185712 | JGI IMG/M metagenome (GOLD analysis project Ga0209918, IMG submission 185712) | Salt pond soil microbial communities from South San Francisco under conditions of wetland restoration - Salt Pond MetaG... | ecosystem: Environmental > Aquatic > Marine > Intertidal zone...
CCGGTTCCGTTCGGGGCGATTCCCGAGCCCGGCGTCGCGAGGTGATCCACGTCGATGAAGGTGCCCACCCGCGCGTGGTAGCGTATGAATGCGAGAAGTGCCTCGACGTCTGGATCGCCGGAGCGCAGCGCGCTCCACGTCTCGCGCCAGGCGAAGCCGCGTGCAGTCGTCGCGCGCACCTGCTGGATGCCGCGCTGCGAGACGGAGGCGAGCGGGCCACGGCCCTTGAGCCCGGTGACCGAGTAGGGCTTGACGACGCGTGGGAAGGCAGGCACGGCCTAGCCCTGCCCGGTCACGAGCGTACGCCGGAGCGATGTGCTCCGCTTTGCGCCCTCCTTCATGACCCGGAGCACGGTCGGCGCCCGGCGCCGGAGCCATGCGTCCGCATGGGCCGCATCGAGGAAGGACGGCGCGAACGTTATGTTCTGGTGGACCTGGACGGGCGCGGCCCCTGCGGAGGATGCGCCGCCGCCGGAGCGGATCGGCGTCACCTCGGCCGGGCCCGTCACAATCTCGGGGCCGCGCTCGCCCACGATGGCGAACTTTCCGGACGGCACGGTGCCGCCTGCGGCCCCGAACCCGGCAAAGCCGCCGCCGCCTGAGAGCTTCTTACCCGATGGCGCGGCGCCGCCACCACCGCCGCCAGAGAGTGCCGACGTCAGCGCGGCAGAGAGAAGATTGGCGAGCGGCTGCGTGATGGTCTGCTGGATGGTGAGCCGGAGCATCTCTGCGAGGATCTCGTCGACCATCGATCGGAAGGCGTCCACCACGCTACCCGTACCATCGATGACCTTGAGGAAGGCATCGCTCACCGCACCGGCCATGCGGTCGGATGTGCGCCGGATCTGCTCGTCCCACGCGGCGAGCTGGGTCCTCTGCGCTTCGATGGCCGCCTGCTGCTCCTTGATCGCCTGCTGGAGCGGGCCGGTCCTTGAGAACCCGACGTCGATGCCCTTATCGCGGCGCTCGGCGTAACGCTCCAGCGCGCTGCCCGCATCCTCGGCCGCCGCCTGCTGCGCCTCCAGCGCGCGTGCGCTCGACCAGATGGCCAGCGCGTGGAGCTTCTGCTGCTCGGTCGCGCCGGCCTGATCGAGCTTGAAGAGGAGGAGCTGCCTGTCGGTGAGTGCGAGCTGCCGCCGCTCCTCTTCGAGGCCGTCGATGATCTTCTGCGCCGCACTGACGGACACCTCGGCGGCGTCCGCTTCCTTCTTGGCACCAGCGGCCGCCCTCTTTCCGAGCTTTTCGGCGAGATCCGCCCGGAGCTCGAAGAGGCGGTTGATACGTAGCTGGAGGTCGCGGAGCTCCTTCGCCGCGGCGATCTGCTCGGGAGTCTCCAGCGCGATCACCTTGCCTGGCAGGATCGTCCCCTGCCGGACATTGGTGCCAAGACTCGCGCGCAGCTTTTCAGCCCTGGCCTGGAAGGTGGCGAGCTGCTCACCGAGCGCCCGCACCTTCCCGGCGAGCTCGGCGTCCGTGAATGTCCTGGACGCGTCCCGCACCCGCTCGAAATCGGTGGAGAGGTCCTGCACGCGGCCGCGGACGGCATCGAGCGCCTTGGAGAGCCCGATCCCGAGAGCTGCCGTCAGCGTGACCACCGCACCGACTGGGCCGCCCGCGAGGCGAAGGAGCGCGGCCCCGAGGCCGCCTACCGCGACGCTCGCGCCGGCCGCCGCACTACCGATAGCGACGAGGGTTCGCGCGAGCGCGGCTCCGGCGAGGACCTCGGTCGCAGCGATGATCGTGTCGATGTGCCGGATCAGCACCTGGAGCGCATTGTCGGCGACGTGGACGCCGCTCGCGAGCGTGTGCCCGAGCGTATCGGCAAACTTGTTGCCCTCGCTCACGGCCTCCTGAAACGTGCCGACAAGAGCGATGATCTCGCCGTTCAGCCCTGCTCGGCCGATGTCTCTGGCAAGAAGATGCGTGATATCCGACAGATTGGAGAGCTGTCCGTCAAGCGTCGCCATACGCTCGCTCATTGCCGTCGGGAACTTCGTATTGCCAATCTCCGCAAGCGCGGCCGAGATGGCCTCGGCTGATAGCGCAACCGTTTTCTTCACGCCCTGAAAGGAAATGGCGATCTTGTCGCCCTCCTTCGAGGCATCTACACCGAAGCGCCGAAGCGGCCGCGTCATGCCCGCGGAAGCCGACACGATGGCGGCCGACAAATCGGTGATGTCGGCGGTGAACGCCGCTGCGAAGTTACCGAGCCCCTTCAGCTGCTCGCGGGTCGGATCGAAGCCGCGCACCCGCAGCCCGATGAACGCCTGGGTCAGGCCGGCCACCTCAAAGGGTGTCGTCTTGGCGAAATCGGTGATGAGCTGGAAGGCGGCCGCGCCGGCCTCGGCCGAGCCGGTGACGGTCTTGAGCGTAGCTTCGAGCTTCTGGAACTCGACGTTCGTCTCGAAGATGAACCGGGCGGCCGACTGCGCTCCGCGGAAGGCAGCGAAGGCCGCCGCAGCCCCGGCGATCGCGACGCCGTAACCCTTCATCGATCGGGATGCGGAGTCGGTCTCACCCTCCAGCCGACGGATGCGGCGATCGAGCCGCGTCAACTCGCGCTCGGCCTCCGAGACGCCGCGCTTGAGGTCGGAGGAGTCGAGCTTGAGGCCGGATACGCGGAGGTTGTCAGGCATCTGATCTCACTCTCCGCGCTCCTCGTCGCGCCATTGATAGTATGCGTGCCAGCGGCCGAGCTCCCGGTAGCTCAGGCGATCGATCTCGCCGAGGCTCTTGCCGAGGGCGTCGCCGAGGCTCAGCCGGAAGCGGAGCCAGCGGGCTCGGGGCTCGTCTCCTTCGACGTCTCTTTTCCCTCCGCAAGGGCCTGCGAAATGGCGGCCTGCTGCGCGGAGCCTGCCATCACGTCCGCGACGCCCACCTGGTACATGTGGGCGACGATCTGCTGCATCACCATGAGGGGCACGTCATTCATCAGGTAGTGCTTATCGCCCCACGCGAATGCCCGCTCGCCCGTCTCGGTCTCCGCCTTCTGGATCACAAGCAGCGTGTTCTCCTCGAAGCGGCTGGACGGGTCCCTGGCCTCGACCGCCTCCATGTCCGCCTGCGTAAGCGGCCCGAAATAGAGCGTCAGGTCGAACTGCGGCAGCTCCAGCGCCTTGCGAGCGGCGCTCATCTTGGCTCTGATCCTGTCGATGGCTCTCGGGCTATCGCTCACGGCGCGTACCTAGCTCCAGTCGGCGCCGAGCGTCCCGGCGCCCTTGAGGTTCACGGTCATTTGCACGAGACTGCTCTTCTCCGCGTCGATGTTCGATCCTGTCGGCGCGGCGATCCCGTAGAACTGCTTCCCCGGCGATGCGCCGAGCACGAGCCCGACATCAGCGGCGGAGGAGGCCTTGATGTCGTCGATGAGCTCAGCCTGCGAGGGGTCGCTGTAGTCGAGCCAGCACGTGATCTCAGCACTCCACTCGCCCTGCCCGCCTACAAACGTCTTGGCTGCATCGCCCATGGAGGTATCCTCCAGCACGTCACGGCTTGCCGTGAGGCTCCATGAGGTGACCTCCGACATGGAGTTGGAGGTGAAGGTTGCGAGCGCGTTGTCCGCCCAGCCGCCGACCGCCTGCACCGATGGTGAGAAGGTGATGGCGGCCTGGTCGGCCGTAGTGGCCCCGATCCGGACGCTTGCCGAGATCGTGTAGACCTGCGCGTCGCCGGCCACGGTGAAAGTGTCCCCGGCGAGGAATACGCCGGTGAGGGCCGCGCCTCCGCCGTCGATCGTCGCCGAGGAGGCGCCCTGCGCGACGGCGCCCTGCACGGTGGGCGTCCCCGTCTGCACGCCGCCCGTGGCGACGTAGCCGTCGAGGCCGCGGTAGGTGGCCATGGATCAGACCCAGGCGACCGAGAGCGGGCCGGCGCTTTTGAAGCTGAAATCGCCCTGGATGATGCTGTCCAGACTCGCCGTGGGATTGAAGCCCGTCACCACTGCACTGCCGGCGAAGTTTTTCGTGCCGTCGACATTGAGCTCCAGCGCGTAGGTCGCCGCCGAGGAAGCGATGATGTCGTCGACGAAAGCCTTCTGCTCGGCGTCACCGTAGTCGAGCCGGACCGTGACCGTCGCGTCCCATTCGTTGAGACCGGCCTTGAAGGTCTTGGCCGTATCGAGCATTACGGTGTCCTCCATGATGTCCCGCGTCACATTCAGCGACCAGGAGACCACCTCGCCCACATTGGTCCCTCCCACCGAGACGCTGCCATCCTGTCCTCTGTACGTCGCCATGCTCGCCTCTCCCTGCTAGATCGTCTCTTCGACCGTGAAGGGCACGGTCACGGTTCGCATCGCCCACCCCTCATCATCGAGCGGACCCGGCAGCGGCCCCGTGGGCACGCCGAGCCGGCAAGGCCCGATCGTCCGGCGGTTCACAAGATCGCGCAGCGCATCCGCCTGCGCGGTCACGCCGCCGGCTCCTGCGCCCGGCCGGTAGAACAAGTCGAGCGATAGCACGCCCACGACGGAGTTGGCGCCCGCTGTGCCCATCGTCCGGCCGAATCCATCGCCCCATTGGATCGAGACGCGGAGCCAACTCTCCTGGTCGGACGGCTCGAACACCACGTCCTCCCATGCGATGTCGGTGGCCGACCAGGCTCCGTCGATGTACGCCTTGAGCGCCGTGTTTGCCGCCTGGAGGTCACTCGCCACCGCCGGCCCTCACGGTCCGGACGATGTCGGGGAACGCATGCTCCAGCTCTGCCTGCGTGACCCGGATCATGCCCATGGGCGCCTGCCGCGACCTGCCGTTCTCCAGGCCCTCGACATAGGGCACACTATTGGTGATGTACGCCACGTCGCCGGCCTCCAGCGCACTGATCGATCCGAGCGCCGCAGATGTGGTGGCCTGGCCATTCTTGTCGAACTTGTTCGTGTCGTGACTTCTGTCCGGTGTGCCCTTCGCGACGTTCCAGTTGCCGCGGGCCCGCCCGGTGTCGACAGGCGTTTTCATGACGATACGAGAGGTCGCCTCCAGCGCGACCGCACGCACGAGCCGGGTCAGGTCGCCCCGATAGCCCCGAAGCACACCGGCCTTCCCTTCGAGCGGCATCACTTCCTCACGTGGATGGCGTAGATCGCGGCTTCATCGGTCGCGTCCTGGCGGTCGACGTGGATCACCTGCCACGTAGCTCCATCCATGACCAGGAGGTCGCCAGGCTCGGGCTCCGAGCGTGCCCTGGTGAGCGCGGCCGCCGCGGCTTCGAGCTCCGCCGCCGCGATCGTCACCTTGCGGTCGCCCTCGCGCACATCGCCCGATAGCACCTCGCCAAAGCGCGACTTGTACGGCTCACGGACAGCGTGGACGGTCACATCATCATAGACCTGCGGGGCCGAGTCGGTGGCGCTGTCATAGGCGCCAGTATCGAGGTAGCGGTACGTCACCTCCTTCCCGAACAGCGCGAGCGCCGTCCTGGCCGCGCCGCGGACCGCCGCATCGAGCGTCCCCACCGGACTAGCCCCTCATCACGTGTACGGCGCCGGCCGACGATAGCAGCACGTGGGCGATATGGCGCCGCACATTCCGGGGCAGATCGCCCGCCTCGTGCGCCTGACGCGGCGTGATGGAAAGCGGTCCTACATGGACCTGCTCGAAGCCCTCCAGTCCCGTGTCCGAAAGGAGGTCCGACCCGAGCATGGCGAGCGCAAGCTCCATCTGTGCGCGCTGGACCGGCTCCGGGATGATATCGGTGTCGTACGCCCAGCCGTTCTGGTCGGTGGCGCCAGCCCGCGGCCAGGCGAGCCGCTGATCGGCCGGGTCGGACCGATACTTGGCGCCCTCGTATGTCTCCTGTTCGAGACGTAGGGTCGCCGTGATGAGCGCGCGGATCTTCTCGTCCGCGCTGGCAGCCGTCCAGTCCGCGGCATCGAGCCGGCCGTCGAAATAGGCGTCCGCCTCGGCGACGGTGACGTAGCTATTGGACGACGGCCCGCCGATGGTCGCGTCGATGGAGGCGGCCATGGGCTACGCCCCCGCCTCCAGCGCGGCCACCAGATCATCCTTGACCACGTAGCCGCCCTTGCCCGTCCCCTCGATCTTGTCCGGATCGATGCCGCGTTCGTCGCAGAGCGCGAGGAGCTCGTCCTTGGTCAGCCCATCGAGAGAGGGGCTCTCCTCCGCTCCGCCTCCACCGAGCAGCCGCTCCGGGAAGTCGTCCCCATAGGGCTCATGGAGCGACGGGTCGAAGTCGCTTTCGTTGATGATGACGTAGCCCTCCTCCCCCGAGGGCCCACGAATCTTGACGGTCGGCAGTCGTCCCATGCTCTCCTCGTCAGTGCTGGAGGGGCGGGGCGCCACCGGCTCACGGCGGCGCCCCATGATCCCCGCGGGCTCTTAGCCCATGACCCGGACCGCGAGCTCCGGCCGGACGCACTTGACGCCCCAGAGAATGTCGAAGCTCCAGTAGTCCTGCTTGTTCTGGCGCGAGACCTCCAGCCGGAGCGGGAGGCCGCTCTCGGAGTCGACCATGGTCATCACGCGCGTGCCCGGCGCCCGCGGCTGCCCGAGCGGTCGCACGGCCAGTGCGAACGCGTCGCGGTTGAAGCCGAGGTTGACCACGTGATCCGCGGTGATCGCGAGGCTCACGGCCTCACCGCCCGCCGTGGCGATCTGCAGGTCCGGCCGGATGCTCACCGACCCGCTCGCCGCGTTGGCGATATTGACATCGGCGGTCACAGCATAGGCTTGCGTATCCCCGGCGATGTTGATGACGTCGCCCGCCTTGAGCGCGATCGTACCGGTGCCGGCAGCCGTGATGCTGATCGTGCTGACGCCGGCAGCGTGGGCGCCGTTCACCACGGGCGCGCTGGAGAGGCTCCCGACGGTGTGGGTCGGCACCTGCTGGTCCATGACCCAATCGAAGCCCAGCTTCCGGCCGATGTCGCCCTCGATGATGACCGAGCCCGACGCGGCGAAGCTCGAATCCGCGAAGGTCGATAGGTTGATCGCGTTCTCCTCGGCGTCCGGATCGATCACCATCCGGCGGTCCTGGAGCGGCGCCTTCTGGTTGTTCAGCGCCTTCCGGGCGGCCGTCGCCTGGGCATAGTCCGCCGCGAAGGGCGTGGTCCCGGCCGTCCCGACGGACGAGTAGACGTCCGTATAGGTCGCGAAGATGGAACCGTTCACGTCCTCGGCGAGTGCATTGGCGGCGGCATCGGTCGCCATCATGACGCTGTCGTCGATCGTCTCGAGTCGATCGCGGTCGGTGAACGCGATCGGCACTTCCTTCCAGTTCACGAGGTCGATCTTGACCGTCTCTTCGATGATGCCGGGCGCGGCCACGGGCGTCACGCCGGGCGCGACGTCACGGGTCTGCACGGCGGGCGGGAGGGGGACGTCGATGGTCTGTCCCCGGCGCGCCGCTTCGTCCTCGTAGCTGCGGTTCACCAGGGCGGGAAGGGAGAGGCGCTTGCGGAGGGTCATGAGCCCGCGCGCCAGGATCTTGGGCATGAGATCGTCGAGCGTGTTCGCCATGGTCCATCCTCATCGTCTGCCGCCCCATGCCCCTCGGGCCCGTGGGCGAAGGAATCGTCGCCAATGCGTATGGTGTGCCCTTGGCACGTTCCGCCTCGCCCCTCAGGCCAGGCGGCAGAGTCGGCCCTATGGGGCCGTGATGCTTACTTCTCCCGAGAGCACCTTGGCCGGATCGACCCGGACGCTCCCGCGCTCGGCCGCGATCGTCCGGGGGCGCTTCCCCCCGCCGCCGCTGCCGCCGGTCTGATCGGCCCCGCCGCCCGTGGCGCCAGAGGCCGTGAATGCCCGCCCATAGACGGGATGCTCGACCAGCTCTTCGACCACATCGGATAGGTCGTAGGTCGTGCCGCGCGAATCCTTGATTCGTGGGCTTCCGTCCGCGCCCACCACCGTGAGCGTGAACTCGCCTGCGTCGTTCCGCTCGACCTTCACCTGCCGGTCGAGGACGCCTTCCAGGAGCTCGGGCGCTCCGCCCTTCTCCGTCACAGCCCGCGTGATCTCACGCTGCTTGAAGTACTGGCGCGCCGCCCGGCGCTCGGCCTCAGCTTCCTCGCGGGCCTTCTGGGTCTCGCGGTCGGCTCTCTCCTTGATCTGGGCCAGCTTGGATTCGTACTCGCCCTTGATCGCATCGAGATCGCCCTCGCCAGCAAGCTCCCTGTGGCGGGCCTCCTCGGCCTCCTCCATGAGCGCGCGGTACTTCTCCGGGTCGATGTCCCTGTACTTCTCTGCCTCATCCTTGAGCTCCCGTACCGTACCGAGTAGCTCGTCCCTCTTGGCCTTGAGGCCGCGCACAGCGGGGAGGTCGTCCACGCCCTCGGCGTCGAGATAGTAGCGCCCGTCGCTCCCCTCAGCATAATGCTCGGCGAGCCCCTCAGGGAGGTCGCCTAGTGATTCGAGTACGGCCTTCAGCGTCATGTGTCATCCTATTCTGTGGTTCGGCCTTGCCGCCCGCAGCGCCGATCTGCGTAAAAAGCTAGGTGCGACCATCCTTCGGCGCAACATCGCGTCCCAGGAGCAGGTGGCGCTGCATGTCCACGAGCAGTAGGGCGGCCGTCTCCTCGCTCATGCCAGCATCCACTAGGCGCGCATAGCGATCTGCGAGGATGCGGTCTATATCCTCCATGGCGCGCCCGAACTGATCGACCAGGTGGACGAGACGCGCGGCATCATCGCTCATGATCCGGAGCGGACGGCCGCAAGCGCCTTCTCGCCGCCGGGCAGATCCGAGATGAGCGCAATGCGGTTCTCCGAGGTCACCAGGTCGCGCATGCTGAGCTTACCATCGCGGAATAGCCGTGCGCGCGTCGGCCCCAGGATCTCGTCCTGTTTCGCGGCGCTCTGCCGGCGTAGCCAGTCGCCATACGTGACCGACGACTTGACCTGTCCGCCGGCCGATGCGCGAGTCGACTCCGGCGGCGGCTCGATCCCGAGGCCCTTCCAGTCTACAATCGGCACGATGGTCGAACGGCAATTCCAGTGCTGCGGAGGCTGCTTTCCCGCCGGATCGTCGTATGCCCACGTCCTTCCGTCGAGCGACATGCAGATGAATGTGGTCCGGCTATCGAGCGTCGCCACATACTCGTATTGGCTGGTGATATCGCTGTTCGCGGCGTAGGTCTCGAAATGCGCCTTCGTTACCACCTGGTTGACGGCCGTACGGACGAGCGCCTCGGCCTGCCGAGTCGAGGTTTGGAGGACGCCGCCGGTATACCTCGGCACGACCTCCGCGCCTTCGGTGCCCCTGGCCACAAGGGCGCCGGTCGCCGGGTCCCGCGCGAAGAAGCCCGTCTCCTGGCCGCGCACCCTATCGATCAATTCGGCTACCGTCTCCCCCTGGAGCAGGCCGAGTTGGACCTGGCGGCGGACCTGGAATACGGTCGTGTCGGCCTGGCGGGCGGCCCACTCATTTAGCGTCGCGCCGCGAAAGGGATCATGCTCGACAATGGCGCGGAGCATCTCGGGCGAGATCGGGCCAGCGGCGATCTGGATCTGGGCACCTGCAGCGCCGAGGGCCACATCGAGCGTTCCGGCCGCCCATGCCGACTGCTGGAGGCCCGCAGCCTGGAGGCTCTGCTGGAGCTCACCAAGTAACTGCTGGTAGGCGGGCCCCACGAGCGCGCGGACCTGGCGGACGAGCGCGGCGATGCGGCGATCCCTCGCGCCGGCGACCGCGCCCGCCGGGTCCACCCGGCCAATGAGGCCGGCGATCTCGCCGAAGAGATCGTAGAGTAGACCATCCGCCGACGCCGCGATGCCGTTCTCCATCATCCGCACATTGAGCATGTTCCGGACGGCGCGGCCAATAGGATCCTCGGCCATGCGTCGGGCCTAGCCTGCCGCTGCGGAAGATGGCGCGTTCTCTCCGAGCTGGAAGGCGGCCGGCAGGAGGGCAGGGCCCATGCCCCGTATCCGCTCCATTTCCAGGTCCGGGTCGAAGGTCTCGGGCAGGAGCTCACCGCGGCGCATGATCTCCCACATCGTCTCCAGCGACAGGTCGCCGCTCCCGACCATGGCCTGCAGGACCTTCAGGGTGTTCGGATCGATCTCCTGGTCGAGGAAGTCGGTATTGACCTCGACCTCGCCCTCCATGCTGCGGCCCATCCACCGCGCATGGACTCGGAGCGCCTCTGTGAGGCCCGCCTGCAGGGCATGGGCGGAGGCGGCGAGCGCCGAGTCCGATTCTGCACGGTCGAGCCGCTTGGCCTCGGCCGTCTCGGCGGCGCGTGTCTCTCGGACGAGCATCGACAGGCCGAGGGCGGCCATCCTCGCCTCCGAATCCTGGAGCTCCTGCCGGGCGGCAGCGAGCGCAGAGCCCTTTGGCTCCATGTAGTACGCGTCGCCTTCCTTATCGAGGTCGATACCATACGAGGGCCCGGCTTTCACATCGCCGTCGCGGCCGAGCCGGCCCTTGAAGATCGGAATCGGCATGTTGGCCTTGCGCATCGCGTCCCGATACTCCGAGCGCACCTGATAATGCTCGATGTTCTCATGAGCGAGGTCATGTAGCGGCGGCTCGGATTCCATGAAGCCCGTCCGGTTGGCATAAATCGGCACGATGGGCACCTCTCCGAGCGACTGCGGGCCGCTATCCACCAGCATCCACTCTTCGCCGTCCTGCTGCCAGACCTCGAACTCATCCGGGCGGAGGACGCGGTAGCGGACGACCTCGCGCTCGCCGAAGGTTCCCTCGGGCTCGTGCCGGCGCTCGGCATAGACGAACTGCATGATGCGCGGCCGGCCGGCGTCGAGTTCCCAGCGGACGGACATGACGTCCTGCTTGAGGACATGTACCCAGTAGGGCCGGACGCCCATCTGCCGCTCATCGACCACCGAGCGCACGGCCGACGCATCGACCCTGGGGTATTCCACGTGGATCAGTGTATGCCCATCGATCCATGCGCTCTCGGCTGCATCCCTGGCGAAGGTGGCGAGATCGCGCCCCGCGAGATCGATGTTCTGCGCGTGCTCGGAGATGAACTCCGGCGTATCAGCGGAAAGCTGTGGCGGCTTACGGAAGAGCATGCCGACGAGGCCGCGGACGGTGCGGTTCAGCGCGTTGAAGAGCACCGCCTGGCTTAGCCGCCGCTCGTAGTCGGAGGCCTCCTCGCTCTGGAATCTCGGCAGGTACGTTGTGCCCGCCGCGCGGAGCGCGTCGGTCCCATCCCACACGTCGCGGACGAGCCGGAGCGCCGGCGCCTGCCGGTCGTGAAGGCTATCGGTAAAGTCGGGAGCGTCCCTCTCTTCGATCCTCGGCATATCAATACCTCACGCGGACGAGCCGTGCGCCGTGATCCTCCAGCACATTGAATTCCTGCCACATAAGATAGTCCATCGCGTCGCAGATATGATCGAAGCCGGACGCCTTATCACGGATAGATGTGCCCTCTTTGTACGTGAGATTGGCCAGGGCCGTCGTGAGCGGCCGCGCATCGACAGGATGGATGCGGACCCTTCGCCTGTCGGTGTCCGGGTCGTGGTACATGGCGTTGGCGTTGTTCTCACGGTCGCGGACGAGCGGCGCGCGGGACGGCGCGCGAACCTCAAAGCCTGCATGCTCCAGGATCGTGAAGTCCGTCCGGCCCGCCGCGGAGGTCTTTCGCGCCCGGCCCGACGGGTCGGGGCATACGATCACCTTGCGATCCGGGTAGCGCCTTCGGAGTTCCGCGGCCATCTCGTGGGTGTTCGATGTGTCGATCTCCAGCGCCTCCAGGATATGGAGCTCGTCGGTCACCCGCACGCCGATGACGGCCGTCATCGGGTGCACGTTGAAGTCCATGCCGACCAGGATCTCTGCGCCGGTGTCCTCGACGCCCTCATCGAGGTTCCCCTCTGGGTAGGGCTTAGCGCGGTAGCTTGAATAGACGCGGCCACGCCCGCCGAGGTTGTAGCCACCCTCCCAAATGTGCTCATAAGCGTCCGGGTCCGACTTCCGGAGCCGCTCAGCCTCGGCGATCATGACCTCGGGGCAGAACGGATTCTCGCG
>Ga0209918_1001582_pt1 | contig 11953 bp, 10 predicted proteins | sample SalPonD_shore_MG_FD_185712 | JGI IMG/M metagenome (GOLD analysis project Ga0209918, IMG submission 185712) | Salt pond soil microbial communities from South San Francisco under conditions of wetland restoration - Salt Pond MetaG... | ecosystem: Environmental > Aquatic > Marine > Intertidal zone...
GCCAAGAACTCAGGATCTTGCGCCACATCCAGAACACCCGGCTGTCCTATTTCTACTGCAAGAGCGATACTATCACCGGATGCGTCCAAGGCCCATTTGGCAGCATCTCCCTGTGGCACCCCTGGCTCACCAGTAATTGTGCTGTTTTAGATATACCTTTCGAACCCTGGCATTAAGTCTCACGCAGATATCCTTCGTGCATTGCAACCGAACTCCCGTACTCAACAACAGATCTGACTCAGGAAACACCCGGGGCTCCCAGTGGTGAAGATTTTTCTTCTGCTGTCGGTTCGCCGGGATGATCCGACAGCTTGGTCTCCGGCCCTCCGTGGATCGGGCTCAGGCTGAAATCGACATCAGAAGATACGAAATTGTAGTACAATGGTATTATCCACCCTAATATCTATAATTCAAGTTTTCAAAAGTATTTTTGAATGTATCCCAAGTCTAAAACAAGCGGGAATTGCATCTGTTAACTTAATTCTCATTCATTGGGTAATTAAAGGAAAGGTTCCCTCCATCCTTAAAAGTCAAAACATACCTATCTCCCGCCGAAGAGATACTATCGAGCTCCGGAATCAGGATATCGCAACCAAAGGTTTCAGAAATTTTATTTAACTTCTTTCCATTTTCTGCACCAACAGAAATAACTCTTATTTTCCATTTACAAGACTCATCTAGTTGTAACGTTGCCTCCCCATATGAACTTACTATCCTGATACCAAAAGGTGTTAGGTAATGAGTATGAGTCAAGTGTAAAGGTCCGGATGTTATCATTTCTTCTCTATTACTAAATTCATTTTTAAATAATTTCAGTTGGTTTTGGAAAATAAGATTAATTCTATTTGAAATAGGTTCTACTAAAATGTTGGAGCCTGTTTGTTCAATAACTTGAAGCTTAGTTTCCATATTTTTCCTTTTAGATTGAGTGCATTCATATGTAAAAAGAGAAAAGAAAACAAGAAACCCTAGTAGTGAATTTTTAAGGATCATGATATATGGCCTACGGGTTAGGTAAAGGCGTGCCGTCAATATCTAAAATATTTCCATCTTCAGCAACACTCAATACAGAAGGTACATTGTTGAAAATAACCGTATAGACGAAATCTGCTCTCGTTCCAGTTCTTTTTCCTGTAGAGTCAAATGTATTCATTGTGACAGGCGTTTGCCAAACTTTCGCTGTGGGGATGATCACAAATCTTCCCGGCCCTTTTGCTGAACCACTTAAGCTAACCGAAGTAGATTCTGTCATTGAAGCAGAAATACTCTCTTGAATAGAATTGGTGATTGTCTGAGAAGCACTAATTTCAGAACCCACTTCAGCGGAAACAATTTCAATACTGGCACCAATTTTTGATGAAACGGATGAAGAAAGAGTATTACTTATAGAAGACCCTCTTGCCAGTGTATATCCATTAGTAATAGATCGGCTATAAGTTATTTGTTGCCCAGCAGATGCACTCTCTGTTAAATTAAAATATTGATGATTAGCTCGTCTCATATCATAAATTGTTCCTCCAACATAAGTTGTAGGTCCATTAATTGTAATTATAGGAACAGTATCAAATCTGAGATAAGCTTCCATCACTCTTTCATCTGGCCAAAAAATACTATTATGTCGAAACGCTTGGATTTTTGCTGAACCCTGTCCTGCAGTTGGTTCTAAATCAGGACCTGGAACTATTCGGAAATTTCCATCTGATGTGTTGTCTATCCGATGAGGATTTGCATTCAATCCATTTATGTGTCGTGGTGAGTATTGACTGGCTGTACCATAAACCCTAAGGTAATTTCCGAACTCTAAATGATAAGACCCGTCCACAAGAATATTGGCAGCTTCGAGGACGTAGGTTCCATCCGGGATTTCCATTTTTAAAAATTCATCTCCATCATCATCTCGATCTGCCGCCCTTTGAACTATTGAATGACCTTCGGAACTTTCCTTTGGCTGCAACCTCGGTTGGATTGACCCCGTCGTTGCTGGTTCTGCTCGAGTAATGTTTAGCGCTTTCCCGCCCATCACATCCGCTTCTCGCTCTAAGGCTGCATCATCATTAATCGACGCACCCTTGGTCTGCATCGTCGGCTTTACACGCCCTTGCATCTGCTGCACCACATGCCACCCTTCATGGGGAAGATGCCTCTCCTGACCCGGGCCCACATGGATCTCCTGCCCTTGCGAATACGCCAAAGCATTGAGTTGGGCAGGTTTGGAGGAGTTATGATGGACCCGTATACCTGAGAGGTTCATGCCGGAGAGTTGTTCCAGGCCAGACTTTAGCGGTCCGGGCATGCTTGTGTGGTCCTCCGCTCCCCCCCGGTCGTCTTGAAGTTGTGCCGGCGTTTCGCTGGAGCTGAATTTGCTTTTTACCTGAAGCACAGCAGGGTCGGCTTTCATTTGGACTTCCTTTTTCTTTTCTTCCTCCGGCCGCTTGCGCTTTTCTTCTTCGTTCAATGGCTGACGTTGTATGGCGGGCTCGGCTTTCATTTGGACTTCCTTTTTCTTTTCCTCCTCCGGCCGCTTGCGCTTTTTTTCTTCGTTCAATGGCTGGCGCTGTATGGTGCTGATATTGGATAGTGAAGAGTTAATATTTGCATCTTCATAATAAGATTGCTCAACATCCAGCCTCCTCTGGATTAGGCCGGTTACCGCCCGGTTGCCGACAGTTCGTTGTAAAAGTTGAATATTTTGAGGCGTGAGGGGAATATCATCCTGGGAAGAAATCCCATCGAAGCCTACCATTTGCATGGGTTTAAAGGCATTTTCACCTTCCGGTGTTCGGGTCTCTTTCATACTTTGTTCAAATTGAGTGAGATCAGTTATTTCTGTTTGATCGAATTGGATTGTCCGAGCACCCATTTGTACATCCCTCCTAGTTTATTCTTCAGTGAGTGATGAGCTGCAAGACTTCCTACTCAATTCTATCAGCCTCTCACCGCGTACGACTTGTCTATTTTATAGAAATCAGCTTCGGTTTTTTCCCGCCCGTATCCACCTGGTAGTTCGTATGAATCTCCAGCAACCGTTTCTCCTTGAGGTCGCCGGTTAACGGGAACGTTTCCACCTGCTGTTCTGTGGGGACTTCCGCCCAGGGATTTGTGATATCTCCAGTCAGAGCCTCACTCATCTCCTGAACCGCCACGATCTGCCCGCTCTCTTTCACGTAGCGGACATACACCTGGCGGGATTTCCGGGAACCTGTTTTTCCGGCCGGTTTGGCGCTTGCGGCTGATTTTTTCTTCCCGGCCGGCTTCTCCTCCCTGGATTCGCCGGAGGTATCCTGCACCCAATCGAACGCATCCTTGCTCAAACGTTTCTCTTTTTTGGCCATAACACTATCCCCTGTCTACGATTTCTTTGCAAAGATTGGTATAATCTTCGGCGCCGTGGCTGCGCGGCGCATACTCGAAAATTGTCTGCCCGTAACTGGTGGCCTCCGCTACCGAAACATTGCGACGGATATAGGTTTCAAACAGTTTATTCCCGAAGTGATTTCGTAAGTTGTCAAAGACCTCGTTGTGCAGCTTCAGCCGGCGGTCGTACAGGGTTGCAATTAATCCGGTGACTTCCAGCCGGTTGTTCACCCGTTGTTTGACCTTCTCCACCATCTCCATGAGTTTCTGCAATCCCCGGATGGAAAGGTATTCGGCCTGCAGGGGCACGAAGACTTCCCGGGTGGCTGTCAGGGCATTCAGGGTGAGCAATCCCAGGTTCGGCGGACAATCCAGTAAAATAAAATCGTACCCGGTCATCTTGTCCAAAATCCTTTTCAGCAGCGCCTCCCGCCCGACTTCGGTCGACAGTTCCAATTCCGCAGCAGCCAAATCGATGGAAGACGGAAGCAGGTACATCCCGTCTCTCTCCAATACCACATTGTTCGGGGTTCCCTCACCTTTGAGAAGATCATAGATAGTGAGTTCCAATTCGTCGGCCTGGAATCCCAGCGAATAGGTCAGGTGGGCCTGAGCATCCAGATCCACCAGTAAGACCTTGTAATGCTTCTGTGAAAGTCCCGCTCCGACGTTAACGGCGGTGGTCGTTTTACCAACGCCTCCCTTTTGATTCACCATCGCGATGATTCGCGTTATTTGTGGCATGCCTCTGTTTGTCCCTTTGTCGCCATAGCCTGCTCCATCAGACGTTCAGATTCACGAAACGCAGGAAATATTCTCCGGGCGAGCTAGATTGGTTTACAATGTTCACGTGGTAGGCCATCACCTCATTTTTTTCGTACTCGACGTCGTAAGTCCACCGCAACCTGGTTCCGGGCGTTCGGGGAATCACGTGGGGAATCCACACATTGGTAGATTCCGGCCCCTGAATCCGGACGGTGAGGGCCACGCCTTCCACATCTACCGTCCCTATCTGATTGTATTCCGCCCCCACCAGATTTAACTTGGGACTGGTGACCGACATATCCGCCAGGCCGGCAGTGGGAACCGGGGCCCCGTGACCGGCGGTGTGATCATGCGCATCGCCCTCGGTCACCAAACGGGAGATCACACCGGTGGTCAGCCCGCTTTCCGGGATCTGCGCGCCGGCACCGGACGTATGGTCATGGGTGTTGCCGCTGGTGACCAGTTTGTTTTGTACTGCCGCCTCCAGCCCGCCTTCCGGGATAAGCGCCCCGCCGCTGTCCGAAGTATGGTTGTGCAGGTTCCCATCGGTGATGAACTGGTCGGCGATTTCATCCGCCAACGCAGCCAGCGGGATTTTCGCACCGTGGCCAGAGGTATGATCGTGGGAATCGCCGGTGGTCACCAACTTACCCCGCACGTTCGTGGCAAGCCCGGTCTCCGGAATCAGCTTCCCACCGCTCCCGGCGGTGTGATCGTGCTGGTTGCCGTCGCTTACCAGGCCCCCGCTGATATCCGTGGCCAGTGCCTCCAGCGGGAGCTTCGCGCCGTCACCGGACGTGTGATTATGGGTATTCCCGTTGGTAACCAATTTCCCCTGCACACTAGTGTCTAATCCGTTCTCCGGAATGAGCGCTCCACCGTTACCATCGATATGGTTATGCGTATCCCCGTTCGTTACCAATTTTCCCTGCACCTCGGATTGCAGGCCGTTGACCGGGATTCTGCTTCCCCCGCTGTTCTCGGTATGATCATGTAAATCTCCCTGGGTGACCAAACGGCTCTGCACCGCACTATCCAGTTTATTCGCGCTCACCGCCCCATCACTCAACTTGGCCTCCGAAACGGCACCGTCGTTGATTTTCATGCTGGTCACCGCATTCGTCCGGATCTTACTCTCCACGATGGCGGAATCGGCAATCTGTTCCGTATCAATCAGCTGGGCATCAATCCGGATACGGGGGCCGCCTTCCTCCTCTGTCAGCTGGACCGAAAAATCACCGCAACTCCCGGCGTTTTCATCGACCACTTCAATGAGCGCCACCGTGATACTCGGTGAGATATTCGGCGCCGTGTCCCAACTATGCGAAAAACATTCCTGTATCCGGTTATTCTTGGTACTGGCGCCGCACACGCCGTTTCCAACCTGGGTTTCTTCTTCTATATATCTGAAACTCAAATAGGGCTTATTGGGATCGAACTCCGTGAGCGGAACCTTATAACCCTGTTCCGGGACAATAATTTCATTGCCCTGATCATCCACCGCCAGGCCCTCTTTTATGAGAAATCCGTCATAATCGCCGGGGAGTTCTTCATCCTTCTCGGCGCAGGTAACTTCCAGCCCCCCGATGATACCATACGGAAACCGGCGGAGAAGATTGCTGTGCTTTTGGCGGTGATAGTCCTGCTCATCCTGAAAGTCCCGGGCTGTGAGCATTTGGCCTTGATAATATTTTATTCTGGAGATCCCATCACAACTCATGGTTTTTCCTTCTTTCTCTGTGCCAGTGAATTAATTTTTCACCCCTGGTAAGGTCGACACCTCGATGTATTCTGGTATCATTTTCACTCTCCCACCCTGTTGTTCCCAGAAGATGGTTTCACCGGTAGTCCCCTGATCGATAGTCCCTCAGGTGTCTCCGGCGAGGTGGTGGTTTTCCGACGGGAAACGCCTACACCGTTGTCTGTTCCGCGTGCGTGATACATCGTTCGTACTCCTCGGGATATTCCCGCCGGACCCGGTTTTCCAGTTGGCCCAGCAGCCGAACGTTGCTCTTGGCCCCTCCGATCAGATGGGTGAAATGTGCCGTGTCCGCCACAGCCGGGTCAAAAGCTGCCTCGGTCGAATGGAAGAGACACTCCATCCGTACATCTGTGAACGGGGACGCCGCATGAGCCTGGTGATACGCCAGGCAGGCGGCCAGCAGGTATTGCTCCACCGTTACACAATTGGTATTTCCCAGGCGCATCCACCCGGCCTGGTTGGCCGGGTGTCCGATAAACCGGATGGCCAGTTCGGCATAGTACCGGAGAAAATCAACCCGGTTGCCTCCCAGAAAACCGCAGCAGATCGCCTGGTATCTTCCCTGCTCCGGGAGATAGTCTTCGAGTTCCGGCGGTATCCATCCCCCAACCGTCCGGATGACCGATTCTATTTTTGCGGGAATATACCAGGAGTTTTCGCCTACGGTGAAATATTCAAAACTCTGGGCAAAGACCGGCGCTTCCACCAGCCGGTCCGGCAACGGTTCCCACAGAAACACGTCGGTATCCAGGTGCACAAAGGGTTCGGACTGCGCCCCGTAGGCAGAGAATTTTCCCAACACCCACCAGCGGGGATCCTGCTCTGCCAGGTCTTCCAATTGTGTGTCGACCGAGTCAAACCGTAATCCCAAACCATCGACCAGCACTTCGGCGCCTGCCTCGTCCGTAATCAACGCCAGCTCGGAATAGTGTTTTCGGGCGAGTTCCACCGAGAGCACCCAGGCCAGCAGATGATACTTCTCCTCTGCCCACCCGAATCCATGCCCCAGGCGATGCGGCTTCGACCAGTATGACCAGACAGCTTTCATATCAAGGATCCTCCGATACCTACAAAATCCACGGCCGGGAACGGATAGCCATAATACGGGTACGGGTAGTACACTGCTTCCGGCACCAGCCAGAACCAGCGCTCTGCTTCCCGGCTGAGCGCAGCCGAGGTGTCATCCGCACCGGAGGCAGCGCCCGTTTTGAGTGTCAATCGTGTGAGCAACCGGGTTCCCCGATAGGGATCAAAGATGTCCGCACCGGGATAGAGTGATTCGACCGTATCCGGATAGACCGCTTTGACGTAGACGAGTTGATTGCTCTCCGCATCTCGCATGAAGAACCCGGTATTCGAATACCCCCGAAAATTCACACCCGTGAGTCTGGTCTGCAGGTCCCCGGCTTTCAGCAGCAACCCGGTGGAGGTCTGTTTTATCACAAGGTGCACTTCCCGGCCGGCCGGCACCAACAGCGGGCTCCCCGCGGCCTGATCCACCAGCATCTCATTCTGGAATCGGACGGTGGGTTGTGCATGCCGCACCTCCATCACCGTAAGCGAGCGCCGGTGAATCCAGGCCGCCTGTTCGGCCCCAAAATCCTCTCCCGGACCGGGTTGGTATTCCGTGTATTCGCGATATAAGACCGCCCAGTAATTCCGGGCATCTTCCCGGTTAAAGAGTAAGCCGAACTCCACGTCGGCGGTATTCGCAATGAACTTGGCGTACAGGTATTGCGCCTCGTCAATCAGGAGTTGCCGGGCCAGGGTGAGGGGCCGGCTTCCGCCAACATATTCACGGCCTGGCCCCAGGATAGCCGTGTTCAGACGACCGGCCTGCTGAAGGACCGAACGGCGCCTGATCCGGAAAACCTTCTCTTCCAACCATTCCCTCAATCCGAAGAGTGAAAACCAGTAGACCGTATCGGTGCCGGCGGTGACCCCGCCGGGAAACGTATGATTCCGATAACCGGTTACCTCATCCTCCCAAAATGCCCGCTCCGACTCCGTCATCGGGTAGGGCATTTCAAGGGAAACCTGACAGGTGGCCGGGGTGAATGCCGCCGTGTCGAAGGTCTCCTGAAACTCCATGCGCAAGCCCTGCATCAACATTTCCCCGGTCAGCGCCATGCCATCCAGCAGCGGAAAACCGGGAGTATTCTCATTCCCGACGTAGACGGTGAATTGCGGTGGTGTCCGCATCAGGTCAAGCACTTCCGGATGGAGTTTTCTTCTGGTAACCGCCTGATCGGCAAGCCCCTGTTCCGGTATCTGCCGCCCGCCGCTACCGTCGGTATGATCGTGATCATCCCCGTCGGTCACCAGCCGGTTCCGGACGTCGTCACTGATTTTTTCGGCGGTCACCGCCCGGTTCCGGATTTTCTCGGTAGTCACGGCAGAATCCGCCAGCTGGTCGGTGTCTACCAACCGGGCATTCAATCGAACCCGGCGTCCGTTGGGATCTTGCACCAGTTCGATGGTAAAATCACTGCAGCTGCCGGTAACCTCCTCGTCAACCTGGATGAGTGCCACCGTCACACTGGGTGCAATATTGGGTGACGCTTTCCAGCGATGCGCCACGCACTCATAGATCCGGTTCTTCCTGGTTTCGGTTTCGCAGGTATTGGTCCCCACCCGATCTTCCTGCTCGAAGTACTGCAGACTCAGATACGGTTGCTCTACAGTGAATTCGGTGACGGGAATTTTGTACCCTTCCGGCGGAACGACGAGTTCCCGTCCCTCGGTGTCGACGGCCAGCCCCTCCCGGATAAGAAACCCATCAAAATCGTTCGGGTTCGATTCCTCCCTGGGGGCACAGGTGACCTCCAGTCCACCGATAATCCCGGCTTCGAAGCGGCGCAGCAAGAGTTGATGCTTCAACCGGTGATACTCTTGCTGGTCGTTGAAATCCCGGGCCGACAGCAGTTGGCCTCGGTAATATTTTAGTCTGGCCACATTATCACAACTCATGACTGCGACCTCATGCCTTCCATCGATGGGGACGGGTGAACGTTTCCATTCGCTGTCGCGGTGCTCCTTTACCGGGTGCTGCCGCCAAGACAGTAGGCACAGTTGTCGAATCCAAGACTGTGGGCTTCCTCCAGGGTATCCGGAGCGAAGGTTACCACATGTCCGGCCTCCCGGATACGATCAATCTGGCAGCGCGGCGTGACGGCATTCAGATCATGCACCTCCATGGTGTTGGCATTTCCCAGGTAGTGGGTCTCTACACCTGTTTCGCTATCTTTTTTTTTTCTAACCTTCCATTGCCCCGTTCCCGGATGAACGGGAACAGGATGCACTTCCCGGCAGGATCCGTGACCACATCAATGGTGTCGGCCTGGGTAATATTTTCCTGGTCACTCCAGGCCCACGGGAGGGCATCTCTGGACATCTCCAGAATGTCGCGGAGTTCCTGATCCGCCATGGCCGCCGGCCGATAAATTTCCCCCGGATGCAGGCCCATTTCCTCCTGGAGCCGCTCGAAATAGGATACCGGCTTCCCGATCAAAGCCGAAACATCTATCCAGCCGCCCCGATCGCCCAATACCTCCCTGAGCATCTCCTGTTTCAACTGTTCCCAATTATTCATGAACCGGCTGTCCAGATGGTGTATCGTCGCTTCAGCGTGATCCGGATACTCGCTGTCGCTGGTGTCATACCCTTCCACGTATCCCAGAAAGAGAGTCCGTTCCTCTGCGGTGCAGGGCGCGACCCCCGGACAATTGCAGTCCCCGTTCTTACCGTTTGTTCGGTTGGCGGTGTCCACGCACCCCGCGTATTCATCCGCCGTGAGAATTTCCACTGCAAACCCTTCGCGCACTCTGGCAAACCGGGGGGTCAACGGATCGTCCGGACATTCACTGGTATACTGTTCGGCCGGCTGCGACTCACATTCGCAGTACCGAATGCCGATATACAGGGGCGGTCCCACGTATTCCTGGACGTCGCAGTCTCCGACTTTGTGCAGGAGTCCGAATTTTCTCAGGGACCTGATTTTCTCTCCCAGCGGAACAACGAAATCCTCACAGACCACGATATCCTCGCCGGTACAATCGACCGCCAGCCCCGCCTCAATGAAAATTTTGGTAATCTCCTGATCGCCGACCGTAATACATCCCTTCTTGAGCGACATACCCCAGACAACGCCACTCCCATGCACCCGGTTATGCAGTTTCAATTTTTCCCGAACATAGGTTTGCTCTGTTTCAAAGTCCTGTTCGGTGAGGAGCATCCCATGAAAATAATTCATCCGTTTAAATTTCCCGGAGACACAGGCCTTTTTTTCAGTTTGAGTTTTGGTAAGCATCGTTTTGTTCTCCTACGGTAATAATCTATGAATAATGCCGTATTTCTCCTGACCTTCTTCCTGCATCGCCGCGGCCACATAGATATAGGTCCCGTCGAACTGAATGTCGGAGATCTCGTATTCGGCATTCCGCTCGGCGAATTCGACGATCTCCAGCGCGCCGTCAAATTGGCCGGAATAGATGTTGATGCGGTTCACCCGCGCTTCCCGGTGGCCGATCTCTGCAGCCCACAGATGTTCTCTGCCGCCGAATCCGATAGCGGTCAGGGCCACTTCGCCGCCCCGTCCTCCGCCGCCCATGGCGTTGAAGTTCCGGGTAGTGTCTAAGTTAATGCGGGAAGCCCCATCGTTATGCGTTACCCAGAGATGGGTCCCGTCGAACGCCATATCTTCCGGATACGTGCCGTCATCCAGTTCAAACGGCTCGTGCACCACCGAGCCACCGGTTTCATCCTGGGTGATTTTTCGCACCACCGGCCGGATCCGACGGTCCCGGACCGTCTCCCGAATGCGCCCGTCATAGGTAATCCACAATGCTTCTCCGTCCGAAGCCATGGCAATGATCTCCGAAGCCGGCATGTACAGATCTTCCGCAGGTATCTCGAGGATCTCGACCAGACACCCCTTCACCGGATCGATTCTGGAAATGAGCAGGTGATACCGGCCCAGTTCCTTTTCCGGTTTTCTGGATTGTACTTTTTCCGCGTCGGCCTCATTGCGCAGTTCGGTGCGTTCGGAACGCTGCATTTCGAGGATCACCTCCCTGCGCCGCACCCGATCCTCTTCGGGTGATTGCAGGTCTCGTCCGAGAGCGTGTGCCACATAGATGTGCCCCCGGTGCAGGACGATTTCACCAGGCAGCGGCGGCAGCATGGTGGTTGCCGCAACGTCCAGGCTCTCCGGGAATCGCTGGCAATCGGGCAGAACTTCGCATTGGGGCAAACTGTCGAGAACCCAGCGTTCCAGGGTGCAGGCATTCACCCGGGTCAGCGTGCCGTGTGCCGGCAAGTCGCTCTGTTCGTTCGTTGTCTCCTGGTAATCATGATGTGTAATCCACATATCCCGGCCGTCGTAGGCAATTCCCCAGGAAGGCGAATCCAGCATCAACTGTTTCTCCGCCACCGGCCGGTTGGTCCGCCGGTCGATGCGCCAGATCTGTTGCGCTGCCCGGTCTGTCATCCAGAGATAGGCACCGTCGGTGGTGAGCCGGTGCGGATAGATGGCTTCCAGGCCGTTATCCCTGTCCAGCCGGGCGATCTTGCCGTCCCGGTACGCGACTCCCGGAATAGTGCTGGCCAGCAGCGGGACGTGACGCCGCCGGTCCCGATAAGCGGCAGTGGCCTTCCGGGCTTCTTCCCGCAGGCACCGGATGAACTCGTAGAGGACTTCGTTGCTGTAGGCGAGCTTCCGGTTCGCCGGGCTGATGTCGATATCCCCCGGGGTAGTCGGCGTCTCGGGATTGTAGCAGACGCACCCAATGGGAATCGGTCCGCACTCCAGCCGTTCCGCACATCGCTCGGCCATCACCATCGCCGGATTCTCCAAAAACCGGAAACACTCGGTCTCACATGGAAGTATCTCCCGGAGATCCGATTCCAGCAGGTTCGAAAACACCGGTTTCTGCCGAACGACTTCAAAGCGATATGTTTCCCGGGTCCGGTTGTATACGCAAGCCTCCTCGTATTCACCGCATTCTTCCACCGGCACCGGGCGTTGTTCGGTGAGACACTCTTCATAGTACAATAACAGATAATAAAGATGCG
>Ga0209918_1001584_pt1 | contig 11940 bp, 11 predicted proteins | sample SalPonD_shore_MG_FD_185712 | JGI IMG/M metagenome (GOLD analysis project Ga0209918, IMG submission 185712) | Salt pond soil microbial communities from South San Francisco under conditions of wetland restoration - Salt Pond MetaG... | ecosystem: Environmental > Aquatic > Marine > Intertidal zone...
TTTAAGAAAAGGATTTCCCGAACTATCCCTCGAAATGGCGAAAAATAGAGTAAAAGAAGCAGAAGATTTAAATGTTGAATTCCTAGTAAGCACTTGTCCCTTTTGTTTCAGGAATCTTTCTGATGCTATAGATGAATTAGATTCAGATATGGTGATGATTGATCTTATCGAATTATTCTTAAATGCACTTAAAAAATAAAAAGATGAGATAACGCAGGTTCGAATCCTGCCAGGGATATTTCTTTTTATAATTCCCTAATACAATCACTCTACAGTAGGTTAATTCCTTTATTTAACAAGTAAAAAGTTATTCCAATAAAAAATGAAATATAATTAAGTCCCAATTTTTAAATAGGACTTAATTGAGTCATTAATCTTGTTTCCTAAGAGATCGAGCCAAAATTTATTTATAACTTCATCAGCATCGAGATAACATTCTATATTTAATCGCTCTTTTCCGCTATTATTTGTAGCCAGATGTGAATTAAAATAGTCATAAACAGTATTAATGAATTTAAAATATTTGTCAGAAGTTAATATTTGATCAATCTCTTCTTGATTAAAAGAATATAATTTCTTTTTAAAATATGAAATATATTTTTGAATTTCCTTATTCAGATTTATCATAAATTCAACCACTTTTGTAACCCTTGTTAAGAATACAATTAAATTAAAAAAAAAATTAAGTTCTAATACTAATCATAACAAAATTAGACTATTTAAAATTATTGAGATCTGAATAAATCTGTAATTCTTTTCGTTATAAAAAATATATGGTTAAATAATGTTCATTTCTATAAAAGAAAATTTAAATATTAAAATTCACACTCAATTCTGAACTCTAATAATAATAAAAAAAAAATAAAAAATTAAGGAGGATAAGTGATGGTGTAGATATGTTTTCCACCATTAAGAGGTCCTTTTAACAATAGTTCCATTTCTTTTTCGCTAAATCTTTGAGTCATTTCTTTCCAATTTGGTAATTTGCCCGGTGGATACTTTTCTAATATCATATTTACCATTTCTTCGAAGGTATCCAATATCTTATTTATTGCTTTTTCCGCCTTTTCTGGTTTGGCTTTCGTTTGAGCCCCCACACATCCCTCTGGATACGCGGCGAATTCAACGGGCCCCGCACCAACTGCTCCATACCATGTAATAGGGCGATGCAAGCAATTTCCTGCTTTATCAAAAAATTTCGACTCTAAAAATCCTCTTGGAGTGGTATCTTCTCTTTTTTCCTCTGCTACGTATTCTGGAAATAATGCCATGGCAAATGAAGTTTCTACTTCATCAGCATGTACGAAAGTTGTTTCAAAACCACTTGCTATATTACCCACATCTTTTCCAGAAATTAATTCCGAAATACCATGATACCAATTATAATTCAAGAGAATTGCAGGGACTTGATATCGCTTTGCAAATTGGTGGATAGCGGTGGGAATGACATACTCTTGGCCATGATTATTAAAAATTATCTGCTTTCTAAATCCCATATTCCAGAGTCCAGCCATGATGGCTCGCAATTGACCGTTAAAGATCTCTTCAGGGATCACTATTGTTCCTGGCATGCCCACATGATGGAATGGATGAGATCCGTAGAATACGGGTGGTGCCAAGGTGCACCCTGTCTTTTCCGCAATAATCTCTGACATTCGCGTACATTGGTACGTATCTTGACCTAATGGACACGATGGACCATGATTTTCAACACTCCCGACAACTAAAATAATTAGATCATTAACTTCTAAACGTTCCTTCACATCCGTCATATTCATATTCTGGAGATATAACTTTGGATCGGAACTTTCTATTTTTCCTGGTCTTGGAAATTCCCAATTTCCCATTTTCTTCACAAATTAAGTTATTTTCTTAAATATCTATGGAATAGTAAGAAAATACGATTAAAAAGTTTATTCCTTAAGGATAAAAGTACTTATAATTTAATAAAGCTACGAGGAATAGCGATGAATAAAGTGGAACTTTAGAAATAATAAGATTTTTCTTATCTTTTTTTAAAAATCTAAACAATGGAAAAGATAAATTTAATGTTAAATAGTATAATAATTGTAGATATAAGGAGGATTGGAAAATGAATTTAAGTATAGTCGCTAATTTAAATGAATTGAGGGTTAAACGAGAGGAAATAATTAAGAAATTTTCTTTATTATGCGAATATCTAAAACCATTGGGATATTCTGGAATAGAACTTAGTATTTTGAAGCCTGAAAAAATAAATACAAAAGCATTAATGGAAGTAAGTAATTCATTTGATATGAAAATTCCGGCATTAGGTACGGGAGGCACTTATATCCGTTTTGGATATTCATTAGGGCATAAGAAAAGAAGTATAAGAAAAAAAGCAATTAAACGTATACACGAGTATATTAATTTTGCTGCAAATACAGAATCGAAAGTAATAATTGGATTAATAAGAGGGAGATACAGTCGTAAAAATAGCCCAGAGAAGGAGAAAGAGAATATATTCTCATCATTAACTAATTGTATAGAGCTAGCAGAGGATCAAAATGTTATGTTAGCGCTGGAACCAATTAATAGATTCGAGATAGATTCTTATCATACTCTTTCAAATTCATTAGAATTAATAGAAAATTTAGATTCAGATAATATCAAATTATTAGCAGATACCTTTCATATCCATTTAGAAGAAAATCCAAATACTATTTGGGATACTCTTAGGCAGAATGTTTCCGAGATAGGGCATATTCATTTAGCTGATTGTAATAGAAGGATTCCAGGATCAGGACATTTTGACTTTAAAACTTTTGTAAATATTTTTAGAAATTCTGGATATAAAGGATTTTATTCGCTCGAAACTATTATGAAACCCAGTTTCGAAGATGTTGCAGAAGAAAGCGCAAAATATTTACGCAATATTTTTAATGAATGAGTTAAAACATAATTTTAACATATCTCTATAATTTTATCTAAAATTTTTCAATACATTAACCATAACTCGAAAAATCTAATTTGAAATGTACGATATCAAGATAATACCAATAGGAAAGGTTAACACAAATATTAATAAAAATAAATTAAAAGATATAGGTAAAGAAAAGAATATCTCTAAATTAATCATTTTTGAGGATTATATCGAATGTTTAGAGGGCATTGAAGAGTTTTCCCATATAATAGTATGTTATTGGGCGCATTTAGTATCTATGAAACAGAGAGAAATTAAAAAGGTTCATCCTAAAAGCAATCCAAAGTTTCCCGAAGTAGGAATATTTTCCACTCACTCCCAAGTGAGGCCAAATCCAATTTGTTTAACCATATCTGAAGTTCTAAAAAGGGAAGAAAACGTTCTATTCGTAAAAAATTTAGATGCCTTCAATGAGAGCCCAATTTTAGATATAAAACCATACATCCCTTTCTTGGATAAAACTATTGATATTTCCGTGCCAGAATGGATAAATAAGATAAGAAAAACGCAAAGTAATTCAATTTGAAATAGAAAACTAAGTTAAACTTAGTTTAACTAATTTTTATACTTATTTTGCAATTTTCTTTATCTGTTTGAAGGAGTTTTAAATTCTCAGGAGCTTCTTCTAACCTAATTTCCTTTGTTATCATAGGGGTCACATCCATACCAGCGCTCATCGCACTAATGACATTGGGAAAGGTGCCATGTCCTGAATGTCCTTGGGCGCCAACTATTCTCGCCCTTCTAACTTGGAAATATTCACCGCATACGGGCATTCTCTGTTCTGCTCTTGCCACGATTACTACTGTACTATTAACAGCTTTGCACTCCCAGATTGCATTCTGTATATCGTCGGTTACAACATGAGGTAATCCTGTAGCTTCTAAATAAAGCTTAGCTCCTTCATTATCCGTATATTCTTTTACTTTTTCGACAAAATTTTCTTTTTGGGGATTAATAACGTAATCCGCACCCATTTTCTTCGCCAAATTTGATCGACTTTCTTCTGGCTCTGAGACAATGCATATCGCGGCTCCCGCTGTTTTTAAAATCTTAGTTGCAGCAAGTCCAATAGGACCACCTCCCAAAACTACTACATTTTCACCAGGTCTTATTCCTCCGCCACGTTCTATTACGGCATTATATGCTACTGATGTGGGTTCAACTAGACTCCCAATCTTAAAAATATCATCATATCGGTTTTTTAACTTATTTAAGCTCCAACATAATTTTGCTGGTACGGCAATATATTCAGCATAGGCACCATCTATGGAAAATCCTATTTCTTGGAGGCGTTCACAATGGTTTGGAAAACCATCACAGCAAGGACGACATTCCCCACACCATACCATTTCCTCCACGGTCACTGGTTCTCCAGCCTGAAATGGCTGATTTGTTCTTTTATTTATTGCATGATTTCCAGCTTTTACAATTTCTCCCGCAAATTCATGTCCTAAAATCACAGGAAATGCCGTTAGACCCGGATAATATATATATCCATCATCATCTGCTTGATTTAAATGAATGTCACTGCCACAAATTCCACATCGCTTAACGCGAATAAGTAGCTCATCCGATTTGATTTTTGGTATATTTTTTTCTATTTTTTTCACCTTAGGATATCGCCAAACTTGAGAGCCTAAATATGTTAATTTCCCTTCAATATCCTTACTTCCAAGTTTAAAACTAGGTTTGGGATCCCACTCAGCTGATAATTCAATAGCTTTCATATTTAATAATAGTTTTAAAAAAAAATTAAAGTTAAAGATTTTAAAAAAAAGAAAATGATTTAGAACTATTAGAGTTATTTTTTTATTTCTTTTAGAAAGAATGATAGAATTAGTATTGCGAGAGCTAAGAGACTTAATAAGAGTAATGCAGGGAAATAATCCCCTTCTGCTGTTGTTAATCCAACTAGACCCAAGATAAATAATATGCCTCCCACTTGTCCGATCATCATTAAGATTCCGTTTGAGCTAGCTTCAGGAACAGGTTTAGTGATATCCACAGCATATTCCAACGTAACTGGACCCGCAGATAAAACACCAAATCCCAAAGTAAACCCAAAAATATAGAGTAAGAGTGCAGAGCTTGCAAAAGAGAGCACTGTGAGGGAAATTGTTGTTAATGCCACGGAAATCAAGATGAGTATCTTTCTCTTCTGATATTTATCAGAAAGCGTTGACATAATTAGACAGCCTATTATTCCTCCAAAAAGCATAATAGCTCCTATATTTCCGGCATCAGAAGCAGAATATCCTCGAGGAGCAACAATTAATTCTATATAAGTTGTGACCCAATTAAATGTACCTAATCCAATGAAAAATAATACCACTAGAATTAAGAAATATCTATTGGTAAATAATTTCTTAAGTCCTTCGAACATAAAAACTTTTTCTTCGGAAATCTTAGCAGAGGGGGGTGTAGGAGGTTTATCTTTTACGAAAATAACAAATAACACGGCAGCAGCTACAGATAAAATTCCATAAGTGAATAGCATAGGAGTAATATCACATTCTATTAGCATTGGAAACAACTCGGTGAAAAATGGAATGGATTCTGTGCAACTTATAAGGAATGGGGAGAGAAAAACTCCCAAAGCTATGCCAATAAATTGACTTATTAAGCCTATTCCAGTTGAAGTCGTTCTTTCCTCTTCTGGGAACCAATTTGCTGATAATTTAGTTAATGCATTTAATAGAAAAGGTTGCCCAATAGCAATTCCCGTCTGAGATATTAAAGCGAAAAGATAATTTGAGCCCGCTATAAATCTCAAGAACCCAAAAATACCAGCTAAAATAACTCCTATACTAGTACCTAATTTAAAGCTGTATTTGTCGATGGACCAGGAAGCGAGAAAAGAAATGGGAATATAAACGACCATAAAAATCAGAGATAAAATGAGAATCTCAAGCTCCCCGACATTATAATAACTTGTAGCTTCGATGGTAATAGATCCATAACTAATCCAAAGTATCTGCATAGTGATATTGGCAAACATAAATAGAAGCAAAATAACCCATCGTTTACCATATACTTGAACTTCTTTTTCTGTCATTTTTTTATTTTTTAAATTTATTTAATTATTATTTGAATTTTATAATATTAAAATATAAGTAGATTTAATTAAATTTCTTTTTATTTAGTTATAATCTTTTATTATGTGAATATCTAAAATTATATTAGAAACAAAAATTTACTTATGATTTATTTTTAATAAAATTGAATTATATGAAAAAGAATTAGAGAAATTTATTTAAGAATCTAAAATGTCAAAAATATTCAATGTAGGACTAATTGGAGCTGGTAGAATTGGTAAAATTCATATCGAGAATTTAATCCATCATATCCCAGACGTTAAACTAAAATTAATTTCAGATATAAAGATAAACGATGAATTAACACAATGGGCTAATCAATTAGGAATCCCGACAATAACAAATAACGCAACTGATGTTTTTAAGGATCCAGAGATTGATGCTGTTATAATTGCATCTTCAACAGATACACATGCCGAATTTATTCAAAAAGCAGCAAAAGCTAAGAAACATATATTTTGTGAAAAGCCATTAGATACAAATGTTAAAAGAATTAAAGATATTATTGCAACTATAAAAAATGAGAATGTGAAATTTATGGTAGGTTTTAATCGCCGATTTGATAGGAATTTTAGAAGAGTATATGAAGTAGTTGATTCTGGTCAAATTGGAAGACCCCAAATTATAAAAATCACTTCTCGCGACCCTACACCTCCTCCGATTGAATATATCAAAATATCGGGTGGCATTTTCATTGATATGAGTATCCATGATTGGGATATGGCTCGATTTCTCGCAAAGAGTGAAGTAGAGGAAGTGTATACTAATGGAGCTAATTTAATTAATCCTGAGATAGGCAAAGCTGGTGATATTGATACAGCAGTGGCGCTCTTAAAATTTAAAAATGATGCCCTAGGTATTATTGATAATTCTCGCCAAGCCGTATATGGATATGATCAAAGAGCTGAAGTATTTGGTTCTGAGGGATGCGTTATAGCAGATAATCGACCATCAAATACCGTAGAGATTTATACTAAGAAGAGTATAAAAAAGGATAAGATCCCCTACTTTTTCTTAGAACGATATAAGGATTCATATATTAATGAACTCATATTTTTCTTTAACTGTCTCAAAAAGAATATAAATCCAAGTCCAAATAGCGAAGATGCTTTACAGAGCATCTTAGTTGCCAAAGCAGCTCAAAAATCTTATAATGAAAATAGGGCTGTAAAAATATCTGAAATATACTAAAAAAATTTTAAAAATTTATGAAAATAACAACATCCCTTTAAAAAATAAAAATAATTTATGTTATATAAGAAAAAATAAATTGAGAAATATGGGCATAGACTTATCTTCATTAAAAGTATTAATTAAAAAAATATTTCCCCCCAATAAATGTGTGTATACCGTTGATTTAGATAATGATGGAAAGGAAGATGCCCTTCTAATAAGAGCCATTAATGTGGTAATTCCCTTTGAAATACCTCATGAAATTAATATTGAAAATTTATCTAAGGAGAGAATAGAACAAGAGGATTTTAATTTTGGGGAAATGTTCCAAATTTATTTGGATAATGAAAAAATAGATTTATCAGAAAAAATTATTGATAGACAAGCCATTCAAGAAAATTTCTTTTTAGTTCATAAGGAAGAAAGCTTTACATTAAAGGATATTTTAGAAGGAAAGTTAAAAGGGCGTACCATCGGTTTAGGAGATACTGTTGATATCGTTTTACGTATAAATAAAAGTAATTTAAATCGATTAACAGAGGGAAATCATAAATTTAGGATAGAATCCGAAGTACTTCCTACGCTAAAAGTTAATTTCATTTTATCAGAAGATAATTTTAATATAAAATATTCGTTTGATTAATAAGGTTCTTATTCTTTTTTTAAAGTTATTCCTTATTAATTTCTTTCTTAAAGCAATTATCGTAGTTTAAAATATTTTATCTATAAATTCTAATAGAGAAAATTATGACTTTAAGCAACCGCAAAGAATGTGTAAACGTCAATGAATTAATTGAATCTATAAAGATTGAATTTATCTGTCCTAAATGTTCTGCATCTAAGCAATTAGAATTTCCAAAATCCGTTATAGATAAGGCTAAAAACCTAACAACCATATCGATACCAAAATACTTAATTTGCGAGCATTCATTCCAAGCATTTATTGATAAAAATTATAAAATCCGCGGTTATCAATCGGTTGATTTTGAATTTAAAAAAGCAATAGAAGGAAGCGATAATCCAATTCATCAAGAAAAGTTAATGAAAAAGAAGAAATCAGAGAAGCATTTGTTTGAAACATTAATAACGGAAGGAAATTATGTTGAATATTTCCCTAAAGATTATAAACTTCCTAAAAAGAGGGAAGTCAATTCTCAGATAGAATTCATTCCACAGAAAAAAGAAAATATTAATGAATCAGAATCCAAAAATAGAAACTTAAAAAAGATATATGAAGATTTTTGGGGATATATTGAGGATGATAATGAGATTTTTAAAGAATTTATAATTAAAGATGAAAGAAGAAAGAATAAGGATATCTTTGAGATACTTGAAAATCATTAACAAAATAAAAAAATTAAATTTTATGCCAAGAGGGGGATTTGAACCCCCGATACCCAGATCTTCAGTCTGGTGCGTTCCCGGGTTACGTATTTGCCCTAATCGGGCAACATTCTACGCCATCTTGGCATTTATATGGTATTTTAGTAAATAAAAAATAAATTAATTTTTCAAGTTTTAGTATTTAATAATTAAGATACTCTTAAAAATCAAAAATAGATTATAAATTTTTTTAGATATTTATCTTGACCTATGAGAATCTCAAATAACTTTACATTTTACTAATTTAATTTCCGATAATCTTTCGACAAAATTCCTCTAAACATATCAATCCTAACCTGATAATTCAAAAATTATGGAATAAAATCCTAAAAGATATATCTTTGTAGGTAATGGCTAATAAAAGAGAAATTTTAATGCTAATTAATAGGTCAATTTTTAGGTTTAAATAATCCCTATTATTTTTTGCTAAATAATTTTCTATATCTTTTTTTTTGAAGTTCCAGCATCTTATCTCGGGGAATAACTCCACAGCGATCAGCCCATTTCTCATAGGCTTTTTTCATCTTCAAAGCCCGATCGGGATGTTGATCAATTAAATTCTTTAATTCTGTCCTATCCTCTTCCATATTATATAGCTCCCAATCTTCGGGATAATCTCTGACGAGTTTCCATTTTCCATCACGTATAGCAGCATTTCCCTCATGTTCAAAAAAAAGCATCCCTTTATTGTTATCTTTGTTATTAAAAATGGGTACTAAGCTGGTTCCCTCCAATGGAATTATATTTCTTCCTTTAAACTTATTAGGATATTCAATACCTGTTATATCTACTATTGTCGCCATTACATCGGTTAATTGGGCCTTTTGGTGCCTTAGTTCGCCTTTTTGCTTAATTCCTTTAGGCCAATGAATTATAAAAGGAGTGGCGATCCCTCCCTCGTGAGTCCATTTCTTAAATTTACGAAAAGGAGTATTAGAGAGATTAGCCCAAGCAGCGCCATAACTTTGGTAAGTATTTTCTCCTCCAGGCATAACAGAATGTTTATTTCCAAAATTGACTCTTTTTCCAGAACGAGTATATTTCCTTGTCGAGGCATCTGCTAATGCTATTTTTTCCATAACAGCTCCAAGAGGTTCGGCACATCCACCATTATCAGAGAGAAAAATTATTAATGTATCCTCTATTAAATTATGATTTTTAAGAGTATCCACTATTTTACCTATTCCTTTATCCATTATGTCAACTTGCGCGGCATATACTTCCATTCTCCGCTGTTGCCATTCTTTATGCTTTACATCTTTCCAAGGGGAGGCTCTGGGATCTCTATCCGATAACTCCCATTTTTTATTGATTATATTCATCTTTATTTGACGTTTCAACCGTTTTTTCCGTAGAGAATCCCATCCATTTTTAAAACGCCCTTTATATTTCTCAATGACCTCAGTTTTTGCATGCAGTGGCCAATGTGGTGCAGTATAGCTCACATATAAAAAAAAGGGAGCATTAGGACTACCACTATGATGCATATTAATATATTTCACAGCATTATCGGTGATAGCATCAGTATAATAAAAGTCTTTATTTAAGGTCTCTTGCTCAATATTTTCATTATCTCGAGTATGACTGATAGGATAAAAATAGTTCCCTGCTCCTACGATAGTTCCATAAAAATGATCAAATCCCCTTTGATTTGGCCAAGATTCACTAACTTCGAATTTACTCGTAGAAACATGCCACTTACCACTCATATAAGTTTTATAACCGTTTTCTTTTAAAAGTTCAGCAATTGTAATACATTTATTATTAAGATCTCCAGCATAACCTTCGGGGCTATAATCATCAACTAAAATTCCTATCCCTGTTTGGTGAGGATGTAATCCCGTCAAGAGGGAAGCTCTTGATGGAGAACATCGAGCTGTATTAAAAAATTGAGTAAATCTTATTCCATCTTTGGCTAAATTATCAAGATTCGGAGTAACGATTTCTCCACCATAGCATCTTATATCAGAGAACCCCATATCATCAGCGAGAATAAGTACAATATTCGGTTTTCTAGGTTCCATTTTTATCTTTTTTTCTTAATTACCTTAAGTTTCTTTATAATTAATTATATTATATGCTTTTATTATTAATAAAGGATTTTTTCACTTTTTCTCTAATAAAGTCACTCTCTGTGCTTTTGAAAGCTTTTTAGATGCTTCCCTTAAAAGAAATCTTGAACAATTATCTCTATTTTCCATTAAATAATTAAAGATTATTTTAGGCTTGTAGCGTGAGCATGTCCTAAGAAGCCATGCAATTGTTTTTTGAATATATGGTTCTGGATCATTAATTAATGTCCTTATGAGTTCAACTAAAAAATCGTAATCGAAATCCTTCTTTATCATTATTGTTTTTAAATAGATAACTAATGAAGTACGTCTTACCCATAACAGATCTGAGTTCGCCCATGATTTGATTGTAGTTATTGCTAAATCTTTTTTGTCTTTTTTAGCTAAATATGGTACTAAAACCTTAATCATTGAACTATCGCATATAGCCCAGGAATCACAATACTTCGAGATCATTTTTTTAAAGATTTTAATTATATCATCGTTAAAATCTCTTTTAAAACGATTAATAAATAAGAATCCAGCAAATTTTTCTTCATGAATATGGGAACTCATAAGGTTTTTAAATACTTCAAGTGCCTCTTCATATGAGCACTCCGTTTGATTATCAATTTCCCGCACAATATTTTCAAGCTCAGCTACTTTTTGGCCATAAGCATAGAATTTGGGATCTTCAGAATTTAAAATTTTGTTTCTTCTTTCAATTTGATCTTTAGTTAAATCTGGAGCTGTTTGTCTTAATTTATCTTTAATTTTTGTTATAATTTTATCGATATTTTTATTCATAAGAACCTATCCAAACTTTTCCGTTTCTGTTCCTCTAATCCTTTTTCTAAATAAGGGTGTATAAATTCAATTATTTTCGAATTAAAATTTTTAATATTAAGTAATTCTTCTCTTCTATATACATTAATGATGGATTCTTCTAGATTATTAAGATATAAACCTGCCCATTTCATTTTATTATTTGGGTTTCCCTGAATTGAATTCAAATATTCTTCATTTAATAATACTTCTGAGATAATATAATTCCATTTTCTATAATCTGAAGGAATCCATCGTTTTTCTCGTATATTCAACTTATATTTTTTGCATAAATTTAATAATTTTTTATATTGAGTTAAAATATAGCTTTTCATTTGCTCAGAATCATATCCTTCACTATAAAGATTTAATAAGGGTTCGACTGTGTTTCTATATTTACTTTTTTTTAGCTTATTTACAAAAAATTCTTTCTGATTATCTCTTAAAGTTAACCCCGGTGCAAATA
>Ga0209918_1001586_pt1 | contig 11931 bp, 16 predicted proteins | sample SalPonD_shore_MG_FD_185712 | JGI IMG/M metagenome (GOLD analysis project Ga0209918, IMG submission 185712) | Salt pond soil microbial communities from South San Francisco under conditions of wetland restoration - Salt Pond MetaG... | ecosystem: Environmental > Aquatic > Marine > Intertidal zone...
GTTGATGTTCAGAAGGCGCAATCTTATCGCTCTGTAAAATGGAAGGTTCAACCTCCCCGAACTTTCAAGTATAAATATTTCAGATATCTACCGACTTCTCAATTCAGAGATGAGCAGGGAGATTGGATCAAGGCCTGTACTGATTTGGCAATTATGTTCCCGGTTCTTGAGCAAATTCCTTTCCCCGGCTTTCACTTTATTCCTGAAACCATCTACCGATACGATAATGAATTGAGGAATCTCAAGAGGCTCGGCAACGATTATAAAAGCCGGATGAATTCATTAATCAGAAACAAAAATCTCGAATTGGTAAGACAATAAAAATGAAGAAAATAAACGTTTTTACTACGCTCTATAAAAGACCGTTGATAACTGAAATCTGCTTCCTCGGCCTTGATCGTATCAGGAATGAATTTTCTGATCTATTTGATTTCAGAATTTATGCAATTGGTGAGGAGGATTCCTTTACTGATCTATGCCGAAAGCATGACATCATCTTCATTAGAAATTCTCCTGATGAGAAGTTAGGGGAAAAGATTCAGGGGGTCGTTAGATATTCCATGCAGGAACGGCCTGACTTCGATTATCTGATGAAGATTGATACTGACGATCTAATTACTAAGAACATGCTCTTGAAATGGGTAAATCTTATCGATAAAGAGGTTCCGGCTTTTGGTTCACGGGATAAATACGTTATTGATGTGATCACCGGGGAGAGCAAGTATTTCGAAGGTTATCCAAATACTCAAATGAGCGTTTCAGGTGGGAAGATGATCAGGGCAGATGTAGTCAAGGCCCTCAACGGCAAAATCTGTAAACCATTCCTTGAGAAAGGCATTGACTATTCAATAAAACTGCAATTACAAAAGCAAGAGATACAAGAGGAATTGGTCAATACCTACGGGAATATTGAACTTAAATCCCCGATAAATATTCATGGATTTGATGATCTTGAGGGTGAGCAAATGAGTACCCCTGCGGTTACTGATTTAATATCACCTATTGAAAGAAGCCTCATTCGGAATTTTACTATTTATGAAACCTACCGAAGAAATAATGACTGCCCGGAAGGAATAGCACATGCTTTATTTTCCATGTAATCGTCTGACCGTATCTTCACCGACAAATTTAGAGGCTCGCTCAATGATTTTATCAATCTCCTCTTTGAAGAAACCTAACCAATTTCTTTTGATGTGAGTATAATAGGCTTTTTCATCTTCGGGGGGCCTCACGTAAAATTCGATTTCAGAGCGTTCAGAAGTTACGGTAATGGAATAAGTCAGGTTCCTAAGCATGGCCCCGGAATAGGTTAAATCCGGCTCTTGGAGATTCTTTCCGGGCCGGGTTTTCTTCAACCATCCGGCATAACCATCTTTTAAATAGGCGGTACTTTTGCCTGATGATTTGGCCTTTCTCCAATAGAAATCTTGATCAAGTTTAAGCAGTACATTTGATGGCCCCTCTCTACCATTTACCCGAATATTCCCGGTCTTTTCGACTACCTCAAAATTACCAAAAAAGAATACCGGGAGATCAACCGTTGAGTAGGGTCGATTGGCATATTCACCCCCGAAAAATTTACCATTCCGGGTATGCTTATCAATCAAACCTACTCCTATATTTCCGGTCAGTTCAGAAAGGTCCTTTAGCATAGGTGAGGCAATCAAAGATTTGATTCCTAAAATATGCTTATCAAGTTCTTTATTTCTTCCCTCTTGAGCCATTGATTACCCTCCCTCTGCTATTCGTTGAAGCAATGAAGATCGCTTCGTTGAGGGGCCTACAACTGGCTCCTCATATTTGGAAACATCGGGATTATCAACCGGATCGTAATCGGGATTTCTTCGGGGCATTCTGATTTGAGCCTCTTTATAGATTTCTTCGGTTGGCACATCAATTACCTTGATGATCTCATTATATCCCCGGCCTAACTCGGTCAGATTCACATCTTTTTTCGGGGTAATGGTCATGTAAGGATAATCCTCAAGGGGCAAGTTCGGATGATTCAACTTGGTTTGAAGGAATGCGTAATTATCATTATTTGCCTCCTGTAACCACTCAACATCACCCTCTGTTTTCTTGAACTCAACCGAAGCATGAGAGGAGGCGGCCGCAAATGATCCTCCCTGAACTTCGGTACTCAAGTTCTGACCTAAAATTCCGATAGCCATTTCAATGTTGGCAAAATCAATCAGGTCATTATAAAGGGCCGAGGATGCCGTTGATGAGGTATCAAGATGATCAACCTCCATCCCTTCGGGAAAGATGCCCCAACGTTGAGAGCCTAAGTTTTGAAGCAGAACCCGGATCGTAGATTTGAATTCATCGTCTTTGAAATTGGTACTTGATAATTTTGCATATACGAAAGGTTTACCGTGCCGTTCAGCATATCGCATCCAAAAAGTGATCGCATAAGCCTTGATCATGTAGAGATTGGTAATCGGGTAAAGAATCCCGGTAGTATCATAATACCCGGGTTTATCCTGATAAATAAAAGTACTCAATTTATAGGGATCGATATCGGTTTGATCATCGATGAAAAGACGAGATGAACCCTGATCAAATTTATCATCACCTCCTTTTCTGATAAAAAGTTGCCCCCAACGATTGTTCCCATTTTTATCATTTCCGGTTCCCATTCCCCAACGGCTTTGCGAAATCTGATGTTTGGTTGGTTCTTCGATATAATAGAAATCAGAAGCATCTTTATAGATCACATTCTGAAAGGAAGTTACCCCGTAAAATTTCCCATCCATTTCAGCTTGAAAAAGTGATTTCATCTTGATTGAATCAAACCACTTTTCAAGTTCCTCTGCCGCATCATTGGCCTCTGTATTGTCAGGGTTGCCGGAATGAAAATCAACGATAGATCGAGTTACCGCCTCTGCTCTTTTATCAACCATCCCCCGGACTCGAGCATCCTGACGAACCTTATACATGAGTTCATAAAGTTGCCCGAGTTGACCGGAAGATCGGGGAGATGCCGAGCGTAAAATCTTCTTTAACTTTTTCGGGGTCAATTCTTGGGTAATGATATTAAGACGATCCTGCCAATCATGCCCGAATTGATCAAGCATCAATTGTTTGAATTCCCGATTAGTCATCTCTGTCTCTCCTATGGTCTCACGAAGGAAAGAATTGATATTTTCTTTAAACCATTTTTTTGTTGAACTTAGGAATGCCATGTGAAATAAACATTGATTTGAGGATTGACTGCTCAAATAATAACTAAAAGGATGAAAAGTTATAAACAACTAAATTATGGCTGATCCCAAATACCTATCAGTTGACGACTTTAAAGCGGAGGCCCCGGAAAGCAGGCTTGCCGAATTGAGTCAGGATACCCCCAACTCTTATACCGTAGATGATACGATTATCAAAAAAGCCCTACTTTGGGCAGAGGGAATTTTTGAAAGCAAGATTGCTTCACGAAGTGATTATGTTATCAAGAAAACCGAAGTGATTGAGGGTTCAAAAGACGAAGCAACGATCAAGGAATTCATTTATGATTGTGCTATGTGGAAGCTATTTAAAAGGCGTGAATTCATCCCTGATGCAATTCAACTTGCCTTCGATACTCAAATGACTTGGATTTCTGACGTGGTAAGCCGCAAAGCAGACCTCCCGATTTTTGATTCAACTACCGGGGAGCAGATTGATACGCAATCTCATCAACCTGTAATTGAAAAAGATGCAACTAATGAATTCGATGATTGGAGTTACTAATGGCTAAATATAAATTTTCAGACCTATCAAAAAAGCATTTATCTGAATGTGATCCCAAGCTACAAGAGATAGCAAAAGAGGCAATTGATACGATTAATTTTACGGTAATCACCGGGATCAGAACCAAGGCAGAGCAAGAAAGAAAAGTCAGAAAAGGGCTATCCGAAGTTCATTGGCCTAACTCAAAACATAACGTAAAATGTGAGGGGGATAAATCACAGGCTTTTGATTTGGCACCCTATCCGATTGACTGGAAAGATACTGACAGATTTTATTTATTGGCCGGAATCATTATTCAGATTGCAAAGCAAAAAGGTATTGAAGTACGTTGGGGTGGAGATTGGGATAGTGATTTCGATTTGAATGATCAAAAATTCAATGATCTTGGACACTTCGAGCTAGTGTAATTTGCTCAAATTATTTTTAAGCATAGAGATGCAATACATAGAAAATATATCATCACGGCACAATGATTTTTCACTCACTTATCTTTCTACAGTCATTGCCAGACGTAGATTTCAAGATTTTCGGGGCATTCGGGGTCTGCTTAACATTACTACTACTAGCTTGCGAATATCTTCGGAGGCAGGTCAATTACTACCGAGACGAGATCAAGGAAGTACGCAGGCAAAAGAATCAAGAGATCAAAGAAATCAGGCAGGAAAAAGAAGATTTACAAAAAGAGAGGCAAGCGGAAACACAAGCTACGATTCAGGCGTTAAAGGAGACAAAGGAGATCCTAAAATCTCAACTAGAATCAGCAAAATGAAAAATGAACAGGTTTCAGTATTCGATTTAGTTGACGAGATCAAGAACCTAGCAAGCCAGTTTACTAAGCAAACGTTTCGTAAAAAAAATGTAGGGGCCTTGCCAAACTTGCCTTTTGAACTTGAACTTGCCGAGGGGTGGAGTGCCCGGCTCATTTCGGCAGATGCAGTTCGTGATACTTGGTATAAAAAGGCAGAACCCGGCTCTATTTTACCCGAGCATTTCCATCCCCATATATCGCAAATCTCAACGGTCATTTCAGGATCTTGTTTTTTTACGGTTTCAGGGAAAGGAACTGAATTAAAGATCGGGGAAAGTATCACCGTTCCGCAAGGCAAACCGCACGAAATAGTTGCTGATCAGGAGGAGGGGTGTGAACTGATGGTAGTTTATCAACCTCCCCTGACTGCCCGGGAAAAGGAAACTTGATAAATTATTCATAAGTTATCGGCAACTCTTAATCAAAAGACCCGATTACTCTTATGGATAAGTCAACGATTTTAATCATAATCGCATTTACGGTAATTGGTTTCGGGCTTGCTTGGTATTTCAAGGAGCCTGAAATCATTTATCAAACCTCTGCTCAACAAAGGCAGATCGATTCTCTCACTTCGGTCATCTCAAATCAGAGAACCACGAAATCGGCCTTGCTCGATTCTCTGAAAGATACCTCCCATGCTTTTCAGGATTATATCAAAAAGCACCGGGGAGAAATTGCCTCTCTTACTCGAATAAAAGGAAAGCTGAATTTAAAGATTGATTCCCTGAAAAATGAGAATAATACTTTGAGTGCTTTGACCCTGCTGAATGATGGAAATAGTGATCAGGTATTCAAAGATACTACGATTACGAATCATCAAACTTTTGGTGATTCTTTGCTTGAAGCTATCTCAAAAATCAGGTTCAAAAAGGACTCGCTTTCAAATGATCTAAAAATTAATCAACTTAGGAACGTTAAATTAGACTTGGCAATATTGGTGAGTGATGATCGTAGGGTAGTAGAATCGATTGCTACCTCCCCTGATTTCGATTCATTGAAAGTCAAGGCTCAAACTACGATCAAGCCTCCAAAAAGAAAAGTTCCTTGGTACGTTTTTACTGCCGGGGGCATAGTTTTTGGCAAGTTATTCAACCTAATTTTTAACTAAATCGGTAAGCATCATGGCAAATGATAATCATGATTTAAAGAAACCTTGGTACAAAGATAAAAACGTTCAGGGTATAGTAGCCGCAGGAATCGGGTTGCTCGCTCTCGTTTTTAAAGTTGATTTAGGGCAAGGACAGGCCGTTACGATTGCCTCTCAATCATTGGCAGGTATCGGTATTCTATGGGCCTTTGGATCTCGAATTTATGAAAGAATCAAAGGCATCCTCTAATGTCATTACCTAATCACAAGCAAGAGTTTCATGATCATCTGATGAGTTCGTTCCAATCTGATTGGGGCAAGGATTCATCGGATGGTCAATATCCTGCCGGGGATAAAAACAAATATAATATCAGTGCCGAATATCGCAGGGTTCAACCTAGAGAATTTGGCAATATGATTAAGAATCGTTTGAATGCTTCCCGGGGGGTAATTGTCCTTTCTCACATCACCTCAAATTATACTCCGAAACACATGCTTGGCAAAAAATATGATGTGCTTTATTCTACTATCATATTATTCGGAACCACCGCTCTCAAGCAGAATCAGATTTCGGGTGAAGATCGAATCGTTTATGAGATGGAAAGGGATATCATGCAAACCTTGATGGATCATCCGGTCCATCTTACTGATAATCCTAAAATCTCTCTGACCGTAAATGATATGGAGAACGAATATACAGATGACGATATCGATTTCAATCGTTTACGACTTAATTTTACCGCACAATTCAAGGATTAATCATGCCAAAATTAGCAAAACAACTCGGATATCTTACTAAGCAATCAGAAAACGAATTCAATATTTGGCTCTACGGGGCCGTTGGTTGGGAATTCGATTCAAAATCATTTATCAATGATATTCAGAACTTGCCCTCCGGGGTAACTACCCTGAATCTTTACGTCAATTCTCCCGGGGGCTTGGTAGATGAGGGATATGCAATTCTCACGAACATTCAACGCCTCAAGCAACGTCTTACGGTAATCACTCATACCGATGCCAAAGCCTATTCGATGGGTTCAGCTATCGTTTCGGCAGGGGATAAGCATATCATGAGCCCGACTTCCCGAATGATGATTCATAACCCTTGGATGTTCCTTGATATCTTCGGGGGGCATAATTCAAAAGAACTTCAAGGCCTTATCAATTGGTTGGAAGACCTGAAAGTTCAATTGGATGATAATACCGAAATTCTTGCCGGGGCCTATCAGAAAAGGTTGCAAAAGCCTGTTAATGATATCATGGATCAGTTTTTTGATGGGAAAGATCATTTCTTATCTCCCGAAAAATGTCTTGAACTCGGGCTTTGTGATGAAATCATGGATTTTGAAATTGATCCTCAAGTAACTGACGAATTGAAAAATCTTGATGCCGTAAATAACTCCGAACAGGATTATAGAATTGCCGCTTTCGGGGAGGATTATGCAGAGAAATATTTACGTGATAAAAAAGTTTTTGATTATAACTTGCAAAATTCCGAAATAGTTAGCGGATCGAAATCACAAAATAATTCAAAGGATATGGATTTAATTGAACTCGCCAAAGCAATGGGAATCCCCGAGGACAGAGCAAAGAAAATGTCTGATGAGGAAATTCGTGCCGAGGCTCGAAAAATTTCAAATGAGGTTGATAACCTCCGGCAAAAAAACACAGAACTTTCTGATCTCAATAGTGATTTGAAAGAACGAAACCAAACTCTTGAAAGTGAGAATACTTCACTCAAAGAGAAAACGGTTGAGCATGATGCCAAAGATATTGCCTCAAAAGCTATCAAAGAAGTTGAGGGCAATGCTAAGGGCCGGAAGGTGAACGCTAATGTCGTTGCAGAAATTGAGAAGCGAGCAATTGATCATGTAAAAGCTGAATCCGATGAGGAGAAAGAGCAGATATTTGATCACATGAAACTCAAGGCTCAAAATGCCCTGATTCCCCTTGGTGAGGATCCTGACTTGAGTGATGGTAAAGGCTCCCGAGGTAAAGGTGAGGAGCAAGAGCAGTCTGACAAGTTCGATGAAGCCGCTCAACGGGGCAAAGAAAAGCGCAAAAAGCGTGAGCAACGGATGGAAAAAAGCCGTAAGCGATAAAGAAAAATTCAACTTTTAAAATCAAAGGTTTTTAATCATGCCAGTTAAGATCACAACTACTGACGGATATCTCACTTATAGCCCGGTACACATTGGCCCTGCTGATGATGTATTGAGCGAACGTCTTGATGTTTCGGCACTTGGCTCTGATCAGGTTGATGATAAAGGTTTCATCATTCCCGGAGCAGTTCTGAAACTCGAAAATCAAATGCTTGTTCCTGTTGATGGTACAGCAAACGAAGGCCAGCAAGCCCGAGTAGTCTTATACCCCGTAAAAGTTGCAGATAGCAATGCCGGGGCCGATTTGAATGCCGCAAATGATGTAGATGTAGTTTCTCTGCTCATCGGTACTTTGGATCGGGGAATCATGGAGGATAATTTGAACCGTGCCCTTTCAGCAAATGAGGTTACGGCTTTGAATGAATCTCGCATGGTACTGACTGATCCGGTATCCTAATCAATAGGCAAACTTAAACCATAAAAATAGTTATCTAATCAGATGGAACTTTTTGAAAAAATAATGGAATTAAGTCCTGCCGAATTGACTATTCAGGAGCAGGCCCGAGTTGAGGACAATCTGCCTGAATTGAAATGGGATCTTTATTTCCCATCTCAAAATGTCAATTCAACGGACCTCAAAGAAATTACAGAGACTGATTATCGTCCTGTAGCTGACCGCAGAGAGTGGAATGCTCCCGGCAGAAATATCCCGTTAAGAATGGGTAAACTTCGTGATATCTCGATGACTCCAATTGAGAGTTATTTCAAGTTTGACGAAAAGTATATGACGAAACTTTTCGAGCGAAACGGGATGAATGAGGAGATGGTTTTACGGGCTATCAAAGGTAATTTACCTGACCGGGTTTCAGGCTTGGTTGATGCTGATTACCGTAGAATCGAACTTGAGGCTTTCCGAGGTTGGGCCAACGGAGAAATTACCGTTCGCAATCCCCAAACCAATCAGGAATATACCGTTAGCCTTGATGTAGATGCCAATCGGTACGTAACCTATGGCACCCCTTGGGATAATACCAATGCTTATGAGAAGTTATTAGATGAACTCTATAACGCTCAAAATTACATTGGTAATATTTCTGAATTGGTCATGAGGCGGTCCACCGCAATTGCCGTTCAAAAATCTGCTCCTACGATTGGAGTCAATACGGTACGCATGACTCTCGGTCAGGTTCAAGAGCAACTCACTCAAGAAATGGGTAATGAGATCACTATTACGATTGAGGAAAGAACTCTTGATGTATTTAATGGGGCCGGAACTGCAACCACCTCTCAAAAGATTTGGCCCTCCGGCAAGATCGGTTTCGTTCCTGCTAACGGGGTCGTAGGATCAACTTTTAAAGCCCCTCAAATCAGGGCTCAATCTCTTGCTCAAATTGCCGGAGATCGTGTTGATATCAGAGGCGTAGCGGTTTATTACCTTTCCGAGAATGATGGTAAAGAACTCAAGGTTCAGGCTCAAATAAATGCCTTGCCCGTTCCTGCCGAGCAATCAACTTATGTAGTTGATGCCGGAGTATAATTTTCGCCACTATTTTTAACTCTTAAAATTATATAATTATGTCTATACCAAAGCATGATGAATTTCAGATCAATAACACAATTGATTTGGGAACTGACGGTAGATTTGGCCCCGGTCGTGAGAAAGAATTTGCCAAAGTAGCAAATGAGAAAACTTTCAAGCATTCCTTAGACCGGGGGGCTATCACTTATCCTCTGAAAACCGAAGAAAAAAAGGTTGATAAAAAGACCGCAACCGGATCGGATGCCGAGCCTCCTCAAAAAGGTAATGAACCCGAGTTCGAAGCAACCGGGGAATGGAGAACCGAGGAGGGAGTAAGTCCTAAGACCGGAGATAAAACGGGTTGGTGGAGAGTGATCGATCCCGAAGGAAACTTCATCACGAATAAGCGTGAAGATGAAGCAAAAGAATTCATCTCATTGAAAAATGAGGAACTCAAGGACGAATAATAATTTCTTAAATTTAGCGTACCATGTTTACCGATATTGATCCTACTGGAATTCACCTGCCAAAAAATATTTGGCTTTTTCCCCTCTCATATGTAACCGAGGATTTCGGTACTAATGCTCCCCGGGTGATGAACCTTGATACTATGAAATCGGAGGGTTTCGGCTTTGCTGATTTCATCGATGAGGATACCATCGAATTCAAGGAAACCAAAGAGCAGGTAAAACGCAGAAATTTGACTCCTACCGGGGGCCAAACTTCCGAGACTTACCAACTTTCCGGGGGCCTTGAGATAAAGATCCCAATCAATGCTTTTAACTATCAATTGTATGCAATCATGCAGGGGATGAATCCCGATACCGCAGTAATCAATGATGCTGATATTCGGGTTTCGGAGGCTGGCTACTCTGATGATCAGGGTACGGTGAATCCCGTTTTTGATGGACAAGCAACCATGATTGACCGGGTTGAAACTATCGTAACAGAGAAATTTGGCATTCTTGCCGAGGTGATTCCCGAAGATGCTTCCCTTGGAACTAAGTACATTTTAGGTACGAAGGTTTCAGCATCAAAGCAGGAAATCATGAAGGCAATACAAAAAGATTCTTACGGGGAATCTGTTGAACTTGAATCGAATGTTCTGACTGATGCTGAACTCACTCGGTATCAGAATATTTTCCCGAAGGTCAAAAAGTCAATTCCCTTTTACGAATTTTCAGTTAAAATCCCGGCAAGCTAATGGCATTCAGAATAGTTGATTTTGATGATGGAACCTTTCAACTCAAGGTCGCAGGTGATTATTACAAATGGAAAATCACTAAGACCGCAAAACCCGGATTAGGAATATTATTTCGGACTGATGAGACCTTGCCCGAAAACGAGGAGCAGGCTCAAGAGTTTGAGGATAGTCATTCCGATTCTGAAATCGCCGAAATGTATGCCAAACTTGAGAAGCAGGCATACAAAAATATTCTTGCTCTCAACTCTTTAGTAACTCCTCTTGATGAGGCTCCTATCCCGGGGCTTTCTCAATTGGAGTTTTTTTCTCTCTGTCTTGAGGATAATGACCCGGCAAAGGTTTACGCTTTTTTTTTAATATACTCGGCAAATACTACCAAATTGCACGAGGAAATAAAGTCAAGGCTCAAGGAGATCATAGAGAAAAACCCGGACATGGCTCCCGATCTCAAGCAGATGCAAAAGCAGGCAGATACCCCCTCATAAAAAAGAACCTTCCTCCTAAGAAGGATTACAGAGACACTTTACAAGACGAGCAGGATCTTCTTTACCGCCTCTGCCTTGCTATCGACTATCCCTACGATGCTATGACCTCCTCAACCATAGATAGCGATTCTACGGGCAAATTTGAGATTAATGGGAATGGATCTCTTGAACTTTGGCAGATACGATCCCGGGCCTATCATTTTGCTCAAAAAATAGTAGATCACAGAATAGCAATGAGGGATGCTTTTCTGTCTGCTCAAATTCGATTTAATATTGATCCCGAGAAAGAAGTTGAGGACTCTTTCAAGAATCACAACTTATCAATAGGTTACGAGGAGCATTACCCCCTCAAGGAATATTTGAAAGGGATCAGAGACAAACATAAAAAAGACCTGAAAAATCATGCCGGAAATTAGTACTCAAAGAATATCGACTATTTTAGGTTATCGGGTTGAGGGTGAGGCTGATTTAAAAGCCCTTGCACAGACTCTTGATAAGACAAATCAGGAAACCGAAAAACAGACTCAAACCTCAAAAGAGTTAAAACTCGAAAAGAGAAAATTGAGTGAAGCTGACCGGGAAAAGATTCGCCAGTCTAAACTTGCCCGAACCAATCAGATGAATGTTAACCGGGCTATGGAGGAGGCCAAGGATATCATTCAGCAAAATACCCTCCGGCTTGAGAATCTTAAACTCGAGTATGAGCAGGGGAACGTATCTTCGGAGGAATACCGATACGAATTACAGAAGTTGATGAATCAGATGGAACGCCTTGACGTTCCGATTGCGGCAATCCCCCGAAGGATGAGACAACTCAATCGGGAAATGGATAAGGCCGGAGCCAAAGCCGGAGCAGTCAAAGGTCAGATGAGAGGAACTTCATTCGCTTTCAACTCATTTGCTCAAATACTGCAAGACCTCCCTTTTGGCCTAATTGCTATTAGTAATAATATCCCCCAAGCAGCCACAGGATTTGCGCAGCTGGAAACAAAAGCCGAGG
>Ga0209918_1001587_pt1 | contig 11928 bp, 11 predicted proteins | sample SalPonD_shore_MG_FD_185712 | JGI IMG/M metagenome (GOLD analysis project Ga0209918, IMG submission 185712) | Salt pond soil microbial communities from South San Francisco under conditions of wetland restoration - Salt Pond MetaG... | ecosystem: Environmental > Aquatic > Marine > Intertidal zone...
GTACGGTTCCCATCCTTATCTCATTCCGGCCCTGGAAGGGGTTCCCAGGGAAAACTTCCTCATCACTTCCAAGATCTGGTTCCGGGACGGCGGGCTGCCGGAAAAGGAACGGCTCGATGCCGACGTGGTGGTAGCGCGCTTCCTGGAGGAGCTCAACACCGATTATATCGATACCGTGCACATGCATTGCGTGGTGTCGCCCACCTGGCCCATGGAGCTTCGCCGCCAGATGGATATTCTGGAATCCCTGAAAAAGCAGGGGGTTATCCGGGCCCATGGGGTCTCCTGCCATACCTTGCCTGCGTTGAAGGCCGCGGCGGAGGAACCCTGGGTGGACGTGGTCAATACCCGCATCAATGCTTACGGCGTAAAGATGGACGACACGCCGGACAAGGTGGCGCCGGTGCTGCAAAAACTGCAACAGGCCGGGAAAGGTATCGTGGGGATGAAGCTGGTGGGCGAGGGACAGTTTCGGGAGGAGCCGGACCGGCGGGCCCGATCCATTGATTTCGTTCTGAACAACGGCCTGGCGGACAGCATGGCCGTTGGCTTTGAGCAAATTTCGGAAGTGGATGATTTTGCCCAGGCGGTAGATAAGACCGTGAAGACCTGAGCCCGCTGCCCCGGTGATATGTTCCGGCAGCTTGTCCGCTTCCGGGAGGGAAAATGATTGTTTTTTTGGCCTCTGTCACGTACTGTTAATGCGATATGAACGCAAGTATTGGAGGAGCGAGTGATGGAACGAAAGAACAACGGAATCGTAACCGGAATCCGGGATGGCCGTTACATCTTACTGGGAGCCCTGTTTCTTATTTTCATGGGCTTTTCTGCCGTCACGGCGTCTGCCCAGCCCACCGATGACCAGGGCGTCCCGCTGAACACCCTGAGCCAGACGGAGAAGGACGCCGGGTGGGTGCTGCTCTGGGATGGCAAAACCGCCAACGGGTGGCGGGGCGCGAATATGGATCACTTCCCGGAACACGGTTGGTTGATGCAGGACGGCGTGTTGACGGTGCTGGAGTCCGGTGGCGCCGAATCCGAAGGCGGCGGTGATATTATCACCGACAAATTGTACAGTAATTTCGACCTGCGCCTGGAATTTAAAATCACCCCCGGCGCGAATAGCGGCGTCAAGTATTTCGTGTTTCCGAATCAACCACAGCATACCGGCTCCGCCATCGGCCTGGAATACCAGGTGCTGGACGATCAGCGGCATCCGGATGCTAAAATGGGCGTGGGCGGCAACCGGACGGTCTCGTCGCTGTATGATCTCATCCCGGCCGAGGGCAAACACGTGAATCCTCCCGGAGAATGGAACTCGGCCCGGATCGTTGCGCGGGGCGGACACGTGGAGCACTGGCTGAACGGAAAAAAGGTGGTGGAATACGACCGGTTCAGCCAGGCATTCCGGGCGCTGATTCAGAAGAGTAAATACGCCCACTACGAGAATTTCGGTCAGATCCCGGCGGGACATATTCTGCTGCAGGACCACGGGAACCGGGTGTCCTTTCGCAACATTAAGATGCGGGTTTTACAGGCGCCGATGGCCCTGGACAGTCCGTCAACGAATTGAGGCGGATGCCCTGAGAATCCGGATTCGGCGTGTCTGTTCGATCCGGACGAGCCGATGTAGAATGTAGTACCTGCCTCTCCCCGGCGAACGGGGGGGGGGCAGCGTTTTTCTCGCGACTGGTGCTTTACGTGGCGGAGGAAGAGCGTGAATTTACCGGTACCCTCGGATCCATAATTTCAACGAGTCATGCCGGTCCAGGAGACCCCGGGACACATCTTTCATGCGCGGCACTCTTACCATACTGATCACGCTTGTGGCGGTTATGCTGATCGCCTGCCAACCCACCGGCCGGCCATCCTGGCACAGTCCCCAGCGAGCCTACCGGGTCACGGTGGACGTGGCGAATCCGGTGTGGGGGTTCCGGGAAGTCCCCGTGGAAGTCCCGCTGGATTTTACCTCCCAGCTGGCCCGGCTGGAAGCAAACGTGCCCTTTGATCCGACCTCCCTGTTACTGGTGGAAGTCAATTCCGCCGGCACGGTCCTGGATGACAGCGTCCCGTTCCAGTTCGATCCGGACCCCGGCTTCGAAGCCAACAGCAATGCCTCCGGAACCCTCATTTTACTGGTCACGGGACCGGATACGACCCGGCATTTCCGGCATTACCAGCTCTATTTCGGCAGCCTGGGCATCTCCTACGACATTCCCAACGTGACGCCCCGGCTGAAGGTGAATTCTTCTCTGGAATACCGGGGCCAGGAAACGGTTGCCATCGGCACCCCGGCGGCTGCCTATTATTACCACAAGAAGGGCGGGGGCCTGGCAGGTCTGACGGATCCCGACGGCAACGAGTGGATCGGGTACCGTCCGGGAGGCGGTTCGGAGGGCGCCTTCCGGGGCATTCCCAACCTGGTGCACACCCCCGGATATTTTCACCCGGGCTCCACCAATGTCACCACTACCATGCTGAGCGGCGGACCGCTCCGGATCCGGCTGCGTTCGGTCTCCGACGACGGTACATGGGCCTGCCGGTGGGCGTTTTACCCGGAGTACGCCACCATGACCCTGGAAAAAGCCGGGGGCAGCTACTGGTTCATGTACGAGGGCACCCCCGGCGGGTCGCTGGACGAACAAACCGACTTCATGATGTTTTCCGACAGCACCCGGTATCCGGACTCCCAACCCTGGGCGAAGGATATGCCCGCGCCGGAGTGGATATTCTTTGCCGACGGCTCTGTCGACCGCTCCCTGTTTATCTATCACGCAGAAGACGACTCCTTTCCCGACCAGTACTGGCCCATGGAAGGGAACATGACCGTGTTCGGGTTCGGGCGGGAATACCCGTGTTGCGAGAGCTATCTCACCCGGGTGCCCGCTCACTTTACCATCGGCCTGGTGGATTCCAGAGATTACGCCACCATCCGGCGAACGCTCCGTCCCCTGATCAAGCCGCCGGAGGTCCTGGTGGGCGAACCGGTGAAGAGCCCGCTGTAGATTTTTCTCAGGTGGTACTTCTTCAACACTAAAAATCACCGAAAAACACTGAAAAAAGTAAAGTGCTTAGTGCAGAGCGCATGGCATATTCAGTTGCCAATACGCCGTTGGCAGCCGGCAAAAGCACCGGAGTGCACAGGTATCCTTTGAGATAAAGAGTGTCGTTCAGTTCTTTGCCAACTGCCAATTGCCGACTGGCAACTTTCCCCTTACACTCTGTTCGCTTAACTCTTTTTTCATTCCCCGACTGCTCGGGGCAAGCTGTGAAAATTAGTGTAATTAGGGGTTTCTTTTATTTTCCCGGTGTGTTCCAGTGTGTTTCGGTGTGGCATTTCATTGCCAGGCAGCGACTTGAGTTGTACGGTCCTGTTCCTCTGCCCAGTGTCAGGCTTGTAATGTTCCGGCTGGATTTCTATACTTGGCTTGGAGGAATCAGACGGTCATGCGAATCGGACTCAAACTGGATTACAATTATCAGCGGCGCCGATCGTACCGGCAGGTGTACGGAACCGGGCCGGTGCCGGGCGAACTGCGGGATGCCGGGATTGAGGCGGTGGAGACGGCCGTCTGGCCGGACACCGATGACGCGGAGTTACTGGAATATATCCGGGACTGCGTCGAGGCCGGACTCCGGGTTTCCATGCATCCGTATACCGAGGGCACGGACTTTAACCCCACCTCGTTCGCGGAGGAAGATGAGAACCAGGTCCGGCAGCTGCACATCCGGTTTTTTAAAATCGCCTCCGTGACCGCCGAACTCCAGCGAACGAACGTGATGGTCAACATTCATCCCGCCGCCGATGCCGGTCCCCACTCCCGGGGATTTTTGGTACGGCAGTCGGTCCGGTTTTTCTCCTGGGCCGGAGAATGGTGTGCCGTCCATGCCCCGGGTGTTCATCCGGTGGCCGAATTGCAAATCGCCCCGGGGGAGGGTGCGGCAATCAAACGAATCGGAGACCGGTTTGAAGAACTGGAAAAAGTGGTGACCAGGAGTGGGGTCCGGGCCACCTGGGATTTCGGCCACGCCGTGCTGAATCATCTCCGGTTCGGCACCCCCCGGACGCCTTCGGAGACTTTGCTCGCCCGGATCGCGCACGTGCACTGCCACGACGTCATCGGGGAAGATCACCAGCCCCTGCAGGATGGAGAGGTCCCCTGGCGGCGTTTTTTGACCATGCTCCGGGAAGCGGGCTTCGATGGTACGGTGGTCCTGGAAATTCCGCCCCGGAATTTCCTGTCCGCCGGTGGCCGGGGATCGTTCACCAAAACGGTGGGAGCGATGAAAGAATTCCTGGGATCGTCCGGCTAGTCTCCACTGCGGCCGGGCCGCTCAGCCCGGGGGCCGGTTGCATAATTTACCAGGGATTCATAGGTTTCAAACGAAGGAAGAAGTGACCGGCACTTCGGACTCAGGGGTCGGAGCGGGGTTGCCGGAATACCGGGAGGATGCCAATGACGACTACCAATATTTCCATTAGCGTGAAGAAACGGTTCGGCGGGACGGTGCGGTCTCCCGAAATCATCAGCCGGGTGCTGGAGGATGACGGGACCTTTCCCAACAATCCCAATCTGCCATTGCTGGTCTACAAGGGCGCCCTGAATCCGGACGGAACCGATCCCGCATCCATGGTAGAGAACATCTTCGGGACCTACCAGTGGACGGGCTCCTGGCGAAACGGGATCTACGGGTTTCATCATTACCACAGTACCGCCCATGAAGTGCTGGGGATCTACGGCGGGAGTGTGCGGACTCAACTGGGCGGACCGGGTGGTATTACCGTTGAAGCCGGGAAGGGGGATGTGATTATTATTCCCGCCGGCGTTGCCCATAAGAATCTGGGCAGCAGCCGGGATTTTCGGTGCGTGGGCGCGTACGCCGGAGGCCGATCCTGGGATATGAATTACGGCAAACCGGAGGAGCGGCCCGCAGCGGATCACAATATCGCACAAGTACCCTTCCCGGAGATGGATCCGGTGTACGGTCCCGAGGGACCACTCCTCCGGCAGTGGGAGAGCGGGGAATAATCGCTGCCTGAATGCCGGCCGGGAAGAAGCACTTCCTGCGGTACATTCGCGGCACGGAGGCCGTCATCCGTCCGCAATAATGATAGTATTCTCATTCGATGATGGCTAAGTTTGCCGGCGTGCTGTTTGAAATGGCCGGACAATCCGGACAGTCTTGCAAGGGCTCTGAACATTGTAACCGATAGGTGAGACCGCAACGTATGAAATGGCTGAAAAATATCCTGCTGGACCTCCTGATTACCTTGCTGATCCTGATTGCCGTGGTTGGCCGCGTCGATTGGTTGCTGGTGATTATCATTGTCTATTCGGCATTGATTCTCCTTTTGCGGGTAGTGGTATTGTTCAATGCGGACATGATGCATACCGTGTACAAACGGATGTCGGATACGCCATCCTGGCCGCTACACCTGCTGTATGCGATCAACGTGTTTATCCTGTCAGCGGGACAGCGGTTCCGGATCACCGTTCTCTGGATGCTGATCTGGCTGTTCTCCTGGCTGGGGGAACGGAAAGCCAAATCCTCCGGGGCAGGGAAGAAAACCCGGGCCGGCCGGTAGACGGCGCCGGGGCTTTTCCAATCAATCCGATACGTTGAGAACCGGGGGGTGTTCATGCATCCCGAGTTACGGAAACTCGCCGGCGGCACCCGACGATCCCTGGGTCGGGTGGAGGAAGTAATCGAGGACGTCCGGAAGGCCCCGGCGCTGTTCGATGTGATCTTTCGGGGAATGCTGGCGGAGGATCCGGTGGTGCGCATGCGGGCCGCCGACGCTGTGGAAAAAGTCACGGTCGAGCACCCGGAATATCTTCTTCCTTATAAAAATATCCTCTTAGCTGACATCGTTGAAATCAAGCAGCAGGAAGTACGATGGCACGCGGCCCAGCTGCTGCCCCGGCTTCAGGTGACGGAACACGAACGGAGACGAATTCTTGAGGTGCTGCTTGAATATCTGAACGATCCCAGCCGGATCGTCCGGGTGAATGCGCTGCAGGCACTCGCCGATATCGCATTAGATTACAGTGCTTTGGAGGCACAAGTGAAAGCGATACTTGAAGTACATGTAAAGGATGAAAGCGCTGCCGTCCGAAGCAGGTGCCGAAAGCTTTTAAAGCGATTTACGCCGTAAGCGCACCTATTCTCCCACCTGTTTTTGTTAAAGAGATTCCTTTCAAAGTGAGCCTGGTCGATCCGGACACGCTATTGAACTCAAAGTCTGTTCAGGACTCTGCATCGCAAGTGATTTCCGGGGGATCGTGAGTTGAGCCAATCGTCTGGGAAGATAGAGCATGACTGTAAAGACGCTGAAAATTGAGAGATTAACCTGTATCTTAAAATAGGACGACTAAAAATATAGATCGATTGCAGGGCGGAGACACCGATTGGTTGCTTCACATTGCTCTTGAAGGTATTATCGACACAGGCGGGAATAACTTGAGTATCTTTCCGGGGCACCAGGAAGTGAGAACATGGTGGTGTGGGTATTCACAAGATATACGTCACCACCGTAAACTCACGGTCAATCTGAAAAACCATTGTGAGCCCGTAGCAGGGTGATCCGTCCTGGAGAAGAATTAAGAGTTAATCCCGAACCGGAAATCCCGTATATTGTACATCGGGCGTTCATTCTGCCATTTGCGCTCAATCCAAAAGGAGGCCAACGCATGTCGCGCACTCGTACCTACCTGTTTGTGGCATTACTCATGGGATTAGGCTGGGCGCTCCGGGGGCATTTCGGGCATGAGTACGGGGCCGCCTGGGCCGGAGCTTTGGGGGGCCTGGCCGTGGTAGCGGCCGCCCGCCGTCCGGACTGGGCCAGCCGAATGCCGGTACTGGCGGCCCTGGGGGCCGTAGGATGGGCTGTGGGCGGTATCATGAGTTACGGGCGCATTGTCGGCTTTACCCGGGGCACGGATTTCGGAAACGTGCTGTATGGCTTCGGGATGCTTGCCGTGGTAGGTGGATTGTACGGATTTATCGGCGGGGGCCTCCTGGGATTCGGATTGGAGACGACGAAAGAGCGGCGGCCCGACTGGCCGGCCCTCATCACCCAAATGACCGTGGGCGGATGGCTCGCCTGGGGTTTGCTGATCTACCAGTTCGAATGGAACATGACCCCGCCGAGGTCGGAGTTGTGGGCCGGCTGCCTGGGCGCGAGCCTGGCGCTGGCCTGGTATGCCTACCGCCACGGATTTCTCCGGACCCTGCGGTTGGCCGGTTATACGGCGCTGGGCGCCGGCTTCGGATTTGCGTTCGGCGACTTCCTCCAGATCATGGGCAACCTCACCGGGTGGTCGTTCAATTGGTGGAACCTGATGGAATTTACCCTGGGCTTCTGTGGCGGACTCGGACTGGTCTACGGGGTCATCTCCGGCGAATGGCCGGAAACGGCGCCGGCTGCCCGGAAGGCGAACTGGACAGGACTGGCCTTCTTACTCATTGTGATTCCGGTACTGAATATTTTACAGGGAATGGAGTACTCCTCTTTTCTGGAGATGGCGACCCGCATCGGGAGGCAAGCTCCCGGCTTGTTCGCCACCCTGCAGATCGTGTCCGCCTGGGTACTGGTAATTGTGGTTGCTATTCCCGGCTTTATGATCTGGCGGCGCCTGCAGGATGATCCGGCACTGCTGGCCCGGCGGTACCTGCCAGGGTTTCTGTTCGGATACGGTCTGCTGTATATTCTGTTCAGTCACCTGAAGAAAGGGTTCTTCTATACTCCCGGCCAGCTGGAACACTATTTCTACTGGTTAATCTTACTGGGAGCCATCTGGATCTGGTTCGGATCACTGGTGAAGCCACGGCAGGGCTGGTATCCCGCAGCGGGGCCGGAATCCTGGAAGAAGTGGGGAAAAATCCTGGGACTGGTCATTCTCGTTCTGATCGCGCTGACGTTGATTTCGATTTCCAGCCACGCCGGCCTGCCCGGAATGCAAACCAGGTTTTAACCTGGGGACGGTGATCATGGCTTCCCGCAATATCGATATCGACCCAATGACCCCGGACGACTGGGGTACAGTGCGCTCCATTTACCGGGAGGGCATCGATACCGGCCAGGCGACTTTCGAGACCTCTGTGCCGTCCTGGGAAGACTGGAACTCTCGCCATTTGAAATCGGGCCGGCTGGTGGCCCGATCCGGACAAACCGTTGTCGGCTGGGCCGCTTTGAGTCCCGTCTCGGAGCGCTGTGTCTATGGAGGCGTGGCCGAGGTCAGCGTCTACGTGGCCGCATCCATGCGGCGAAAAGGGGTGGGGAAACAATTGTTGCCGGCGTTGATCGCTGCCTCCGAGCAGGCCGGACTCTGGACCCTCCAGGCCGGCGTGTTCCCGGAGAATCAGCCCGGCCTGGCGCTCTGCAAATCCTGTGGGTTCCGACTGGTGGGATACCGGGAGCGCATCGGCCGGTTGCACGGGCGGTGGCGGGATGTGCTCCTGCTGGAACGCCGGAGCCCGATGGTGGGAACGCAGTCCGATCCCGCCCAGGGCTACTTGACCTGAAGAGAAAATGACGACCGTCCTTCTAATATGGGCCGAACCTCTGTCGCTGACAGCCCTTACCGGGCTGTCAGCGCAGGGAACACTTGACCAGGGCAAGAGCAACTGATCCTTTCTTCGGGGTGCGTCCCGGATCCCGGCAAAACGAATGGCCGGTGTCGAATGAAGTTGCTTGAACCTTCTGGTGACTGGTGTTATTATGTATTCCTTATCGTAACCGAACAATACTTCACGATGGGAGGGGAATGTCATGTCACTCCACGGAAAAGTTGCGGTGGTAACCGGCGGCAGCACCGGCGTCGGCAAGGCGGTCGGTGAAATCTTTGCCCGGGAAGGGGTCCGGGTGGTGCTGGCGGCGCGCACCGAATCCCGGCTGAAAGCGGCGGCGGAGTCAATCCGCAATGCCGGAGGCGAGGTATTAGCGGTGCCCACCGATGTCAGCAATCGGGAAGCCTGCGAACACCTGATGTCTGAAGCGGAAGAGCAATTCGGCCCGGTGGACCTCCTGGTAAACAACGCCGGGGTCGGGATTTACAATCCGGTCGACAAAATGACCGATGCGGATCTGGAAACGCTGCTGTCCGTTAACCTGAAGGGCACCATTTATTGCTCCCAGGCCGTTTTTCCAAAGATGAAGGAGCGGGGAGCCGGGCATATCATTAATGTTGCCTCCATTGCCGGAAAAATGGGATTGCCCCGGGAGAGCGGGTACAACGCCTCCAAGTTCGGCATGGTGGGCTTCGGCCAGAGCCTGAAAAAGGAGGCCATCCGATACGGGGTCCGGGTGCATAATATCTGTCCCGGCGGCATCAACACGCCCTTCTGGGACTCGGTCGAGGACAAACCCGACATTTCGAAATTTCTGGATCCGGAGCATGTGGCCGGGCTGGTGCATTACGTGGCCGCCTCACCCGAGCGGATGGTGTTTCAGGATATCATCGTGCATCCGCATGACGAGTACGTAGGATGGTTTGCCTGAGCAAAACCCCTTGGAATCAATGTAACGCAGGAGGTAGCAGTGATGTCCGTGCGGTGCCGGGGGATCTTTATGGCGTGGTTGGCAGCAGTGTTTCTCTTCACCGGTTGCTCGCAGCCGGCCGGGCCCTCCGTTGAAATCCGGGGCGCCCAATGGTATCTCAATGGAAAGATCACCTGCCCGGGCACTCCGGCGGAGGGGTTGCTCCCGAACGTCCGGATGGTTAATGCAACCTTTGAAGACGCCAACGACCCGGCGTTCGATTCGGAGGCGAACACCCGGCAATTTCTGGAGCATCTCCCGGAGTATGCGGAAGCAGGGGTTCGGGCGTTTACCCTGAATCTGCAGGGCGGATTCCCGGGGTACGAAGGAGCGGTGAACTCCGCCTTCCGGCCGGATGGTTCTCTGCGTTCGGAGTATCTCGAACGCATGGAACGGGTTATTCGTGCCATCGGGCGGGAAAATGCCGTGGTTATACTGGGATGTTATTATCAGCGCCAGGATCAGATCCTGCGGGACAGCGCGGCAGTAAAACAGGGGGTCAGGAATGCCGTCCGGTGGATCCGGGAGCGCGGACTGCGGAATGTGGTGTTGGAAATAGCCAATGAATACCCCCACCACGGATTCGACCATCCCATGCTGCGGCAACCGGGGGGCATCGCCCGGCTCATCACCCTGGCGCACCGGACCAACCCGAAACTACTGGTCTCCGCCAGCGGCATGGGGAACGGCCGCACCGATCCGACCGTCGCTGAGGCGGCGGACTTCATTTTGATCCATTTCAACGGCACACCGGTGGAGCAAATTCCCGCCCGGATCGAAGCCGCCAAATCCTACGGGAAGCCGGTGGTCTGCAACGAAGATAATAAAACCGGGGCGGAAGCAGTGGAGGCGTTGCAGGCTTCCGTCCGGGCCGGCGGGTCCTGGGGATACATGAATAACGATCTGAACCAATACCAGCCGTTCACCTGGAACGGAACGGATGATGATCCGCCGGTCTACCAACGCTTAACCGAACTCACGAGCCTATCACGGTAACAGGACAACAGCATCGGAGATTCCTGGAACTCTTCCGGCGGGTGGTGGACGTGCAGCCGGAAGAATTGCGGGCCCTGGCCTGGGCCTTCCTCTATTTTTTTTGCCTTCTGAGCAGCTATTATATTCTGCGGCCGCTGCGCGACGAAATGGGGATTGCAGGCGGTGTGCAGCATTTGCAGTGGGTGTTTACCGGAACCTTCCTGGCCATGCTGGCCATCGTACCGGTCTTCGGCGCCGTGACCTCCCGGTTCCAGTTGCGGAAGGCGCTCCCTCTGATCTACCTTTTTTTCGTCGGAAATATCCTGATCTTCTTTTTCCTGTTCAGAGCCCTGGGCAGTCCCACGGCACTGACGGTGGCGTTTTTCATCTGGACCAGTGTCTTCAACCTGTTCGTGATTTCGGTGTTTTGGAGTTTTATGACGGATATTTTCTCCAATGAGCAGGCGCACCGCCTGTTCGGATTTGTGGCCGCAGGCGGGAGCGCCGGGGCCCTGGCCGGCCCCGGCATCACCGCCCTGCTGGCCATTCCGCTGGGAGCCGACAATCTGCTGTTGATTTCCGCCGGTCTCCTGGGGTTCGCCATTCTCTGCATTCAGCGGCTGCTGCATTGGACACAGACAGTCGAAGATACCATTGGGACGGCTGCCGATACGCTACCTGAGGAACCACCGGAGCCCGGGTTTGCGGAGAACGGGGTCTGGAGCCGTTCGTTGGGCGGCGGCTGGCTGGACGGGATTCGGTTGGTGACGAAGTCCCCCTATCTCCTGGGGATCTGCCTGTTCATCCTGCTCACCGCCACCCTGCGGACCTTCCTGTATTTTACCCAGGCGCATATTGTGCAGGGCGCTTTCGCCGATCCCGCCCGCCGGACCACCCTGTTCGCCCTGATGGATCTGGGGGTGAACGTGCTCACTATTTTTCTTCAGGTGATCGTCACCGGCCGGCTGCTGAGCCGATTCGGGGTGCCGGTGGCCCTGTCACTGGTGCCGTTATTCGTGATCCTGTCGCTGACCGGCCTGGGACTGGCCCCGATACTGCCGATTCTGGTGGCGGCCCAGATCGGGACCCGGGCGGGCAATTACTCCCTTATCCGGCCGGGCAGGGAAGTCCTGTTCACCGTGGTCCGGCGGGATGAGAAGTACAAGGCCAAGAATTTTATCGATACGGTGATATTCCGGTTCGGCGATGCCGCCAGCGGCTGGGTTTTCGCCGGCATTACCGGGGTGGGCCTGGGGCTCACCGGCGCCGCTTTTATCGGTATCCCGCTGGCGGCCGTCTGGCTGGGCGCCGGATATCTGCTGGGGAAACGGCAGGAGGCGTTACGCGATGAATCCGCGGACGTCCTGGTCCCGACTACTCAGGTAACGGAGACTATGGATACCTGAATCCCG
>Ga0209918_1001588_pt1 | contig 11923 bp, 15 predicted proteins | sample SalPonD_shore_MG_FD_185712 | JGI IMG/M metagenome (GOLD analysis project Ga0209918, IMG submission 185712) | Salt pond soil microbial communities from South San Francisco under conditions of wetland restoration - Salt Pond MetaG... | ecosystem: Environmental > Aquatic > Marine > Intertidal zone...
CCTTCGGGCGGCCGGTCTTGGGCCCGTGCGGTTGGCCGCCGGGCCGACCGGCGGCGCCAAGCGTCTGAATCACCGGGGAAAGCCCATGCCGATGGGCGCCGTTTGGTGATATTATCCCGCCTTTGCGCAACCATAGAGTCGTGAACATGGAATCGCCCCGCATAGGCCTGGTGATGGGCAGCGACAGTGACTGGCCGGTGATGGAGGCGGCGGCCCGGATGCTCGAGCGTCTCGGGATCGCCTACGAGGCGCAGGTGGTCTCGGCCCACCGTACCCCCGACCGCCTGTTCCACTACGCCGAGACCGCCCGTGAGCGTGGACTGGCCTGCATCATCGCGGGCGCGGGCGGCGCCGCCCACCTGCCCGGCATGCTGGCCTCCAAGACCACGGTCCCGGTGCTGGGCGTGCCGGTGCCCTCGCGCTACCTCAAGGGCATGGATTCGCTGCTCTCCATCGTCCAGATGCCCAAGGGCGTTCCCGTGGCGACCTTTGCCATCGGCGAGGCGGGAGCCGCCAACGCCGCCCTGTTCGCCGCCGCGCAGTTGGCGGTCGATGACCCCGACCTGGCCGAACGCCTGACGGCCTTTCGCGCCGAGCAGCACCAGGCGGTGCTGGACATGACCCTGCCGCCCGAGCCGTGATCCTGCCCGACGCCACGCTGGGGGTGTTGGGCGGCGGCCAGCTGGGGCGCATGTTCACCGTCGCCGCCCGGACCATGGGTTACCGCGTGATGGTCCTCGACCCCGATCCCCTCAGCCCGGCGGCGGCCGTCGCCGACGAGCACCTGCACAAGGACTACGACGACCCCCAGGCCCTGGCCGAGCTCGGCGGGCGCTGCGCCGCGGTGACGACCGAGTTCGAGAACGTCCCGATCGACAGCCTGCGCGCCCTGGAGGCGCACTGCCCGGTGCGTCCCGCCGCGGCCGCGGTCGGTTATGCCCAGGACCGGATTCGCGAGAAGAGCTTTATCCGCGACTGCGGCCTGGCCACCGCGCCCTTCCACGCCGTGCGCGACGAGGCCGAGCTCGAGGCCGCCGTTGCGCGGCTGCGCCTGCCGGCGATCCTCAAGACCGCGGCGCTTGGCTACGACGGCAAGGGCCAGTGCGTGATCGCCGAACCGGGCCAGGCCTGCGACGCCTTCGAAGTCCTCGGCGGCGTGCCCTGCGTGCTCGAGGAGCGCGTCGACCTGCGCCTGGAGTTATCGGTGCTGCTGGCCCGCAGCGCCGAGGGTGAGGTGGCGGCCTATCCGGTGGCGGAGAACATCCACGTCAACGGCATCCTGGATACCACCGTCGTGCCGGCGCGCGTCGAGCCGGAGGTGGCCGAGCGCGCCGAGGCCATGGCGCGCACGCTGGCCGAACGGCTGGACTATTGCGGCGTGCTGGCCGTGGAGTTGTTCCTGACCGAGGGCGGGGAACTGCTGGTCAACGAGCTCGCGCCGCGACCGCACAACAGCGGCCATTACACACTGGATGCCTGCGTGACCAGCCAGTTCGAGCAGCAGGTGCGGATGGTGTGCGGCCTGGCCCCGGGTTCGACCCGGCTGCTCTCGCCGGTGGTGATGGTCAACCTGCTCGGCGACCTATGGCAGCCCGGGACCCCGCACTGGGGCGAGGTGCTGCGCTGTCCGGATGCCAAGCTCCACCTCTACGGCAAGCAGGCGGCGCGGCCGGGGCGCAAGATGGGCCACGTCAATGTGCTCCTGCCGGACATCGAGACCGCGCTGGGCGAGGCCCACCGCCTGCGCGCTGCCCTGGGCGGCGCCTAGCGCCACCGCGGAGTCGGCGCCGGATCAGTCCTCGGGCAGGGCCAGCTTGCCCTGCTTGGCGATGGCGGCGCGGCGTTCGCGCGCAAAGCGGCGCACGGTGCCCACCATGGGCTTGAGCTCCACCGCCGCGGCCCAGGCGTCTTCGACCGTTGCGGCCTTGCGCGCCTGGCCCGGTGCCGATTCGAACTGCGGCTTGTGGGGCTGTTCCGATTCGTCCAGTATTGTCTCGTCGCTCATCTCCGGTGCCCTCTATCTCGCTGACGGTTACCACTCGAGCGGCCCTGCGTGGCGCGTCTCGCAACTCACCGGACTGTATGGCAGTCTGCCGGTCCGGTAAAGCAAAGCCCCTTCCCTCTGCAAGGTGTCCCGGGGCCGCCGATCCACCGCATCGCCTACCCCTCCGCGCTTAAGTCTCTGTTTATATGAGCTTTCGTCTGTCGCTCATTAAACGATCCATAACGCATACGTTTAGAAACTTAAACTGTGATTTACACAGTGCCTGCCCTTAGACTGCCCCTTCGTTGCGGTTTGGCCGCACATGATTAAAGTATACATAAATGATTCGTTTAGAAAGTTAAACTGTCATTTACTGTCCGCCGCGCCTAGACTCTCAAGCAAATTTCCGCCGGCATAGGCTCCGTACCCGGAACGCGAAGCCGCCGAACCAATACCCAGGATCGCAAACAGGAGGACTCTACATGAGTGCGAACTACCAAGCGGGCGTAAAAGAGTACCGCGAGATGTACTGGACACCGGACTATGTGCCGCTCGATACGGACCTGCTGGCGTGCTTCAAGTGCACCGGCCAACCGGGTGTTCCCCGCGAGGAGGTCGCCGCCGCGGTCGCCGCCGAATCGTCCACCGGCACCTGGAGTACCGTGTGGTCCGAGCTGCTGACCGACCTGGAATACTACAAGGGCCGCGCCTATCGCATCGAGGACGTGCCGGGCGACTCCGAGTCCTTCTACGCCTTTATCGCCTATCCCATCGACCTGTTCGAGGAAGGCTCGATCACCAACGTGCTGACCTCGCTGGTGGGTAACGTGTTCGGCTTCAAGGCCCTCAAGCACCTGCGCCTGGAGGACATCCGCTTCCCGATCGCCTACATCAAGACCTGCATGGGTCCGCCCGCCGGCATCCAGGTCGAGCGCGACAAGCTCAACAAATACGGCCGTCCGCTGCTGGGCTGCACCATCAAACCCAAGCTGGGCCTGTCGGCCAAGAACTACGGCCGTGCCGTGTACGAGTGCCTGCGCGGCGGCCTGGACCTGACCAAGGACGACGAGAACGTCAACTCCCAGCCCTTCATGCGCTGGCGCGACCGCTTCGAGTTCGTCGGCGAGGCGATCCAGAAGGCCGAGCAGGAGACGGGCGAGCGCAAGGGCCACTACCTGAACGTCACGGCCCCCGACCCCGAGCAGATGTACGAGCGCGCCGAGTTCGCCAAGGAAGTCGGCTGCCCGATCATCATGCACGACTTCCTGACCGGCGGTTTCACCGCCAACACCGGCCTGGCCAAGTGGTGCCGCAAGAACGGCATGCTGCTGCACATCCACCGCGCCATGCACGCCGTGATCGACCGCCACCCCAAGCACGGCATCCACTTCCGCGTGCTGGCCAAGTGCCTGCGTCTGTCCGGCGGTGACCACCTGCACACCGGCACCGTCGTCGGCAAGCTCGAGGGCGACCGCGCCTCGACGCTGGGCTTTGTCGACCAGCTGCGCGAGGCGTTCGTGCCGGAAGACCGCTCGCGCGGCGTGTTCTTCGACCAGGACTGGGGCTCGATGCCCGGCGTGTTCGCCGTGGCCTCCGGCGGTATTCACGTCTGGCACATGCCCGCCCTGGTCACCATCTTCGGCGACGACTCCTGCCTGCAGTTCGGCGGCGGCACCCAGGGCCACCCGTGGGGCAACGCGGCCGGCGCCGCGGCCAACCGTGTCGCGCTCGAGGCCTGCGTCAAGGCGCGTAACCAGGGTCGCGAGATCGAGAAAGAGGCTCGCGACATCCTCACCGAGGCGGCCGCCAAGAGTCCCGAGCTCGCCACCGCGATGGAGACCTGGAAGGAGATCAAGTTCGAGTTCGAAACCGTGGACAAGCTGGACGTGGGCTGAGCCCGCATCCGAGCGTTCCTAACCCAGAGCGAGTCCAAACGAGGAAAGAATCATGGCAAGCAGCATGTACGAAATGGGCGACTATCAGACCGCCCAGACCCTGGAGACCTTCGGCTTCCTGCCGCCGATGAGCCAGGACGAGATTCACGAGCAGATCGCCTACGTCCTGGCCCAGGGCTGGACGCCGGCTATCGAGCACGAACATCCGTCCCGCGCCATGAGCGACTACTGGACCATGTGGAAGCTGCCGTTCTTCGGCGAGACCAACCTGGCCAATGTTCTCAACGAGCTGGAGGCCTGTCACCGCACGTACCCGGATCACCACGTGCGCCTGATCGGCTACGACAACTATACCCAGAGCCAGGGCCTGGCGTTCGTCGTGTTCGAGGGACGCGGCTGAACCGCTGGTGAGCCGCAACCGGCACTGACAAGGCAAACACCGACGCGACGGGGTAAACGATGGCACAACCTGCAAACACTCCAGGCTCCAGCGCACGCGAGGCATCGCGCGCCCGGCGCCGCGCCATGTCCACGACGGGCAAGGCCGGCCTGCGCGCCACGAGCAGCGCCTCGGGGGCCAAGCCCAAGACGGCGGCGTCCGCCCCGGCCGGCGGCGCGAGCCCTGCCTCCGGCATGTCGGCCCGGGAGGCCTCCCGGGCACGGCGCGAGGCGACGTCCACCCGCGGCAAGGCAGGCATCAGCGCGGCGGACCGCACCCGTGCGAGCTCCGGCGCGGCGCCGCCCCAGGCGCCCGAGCGGGAGAAGTCCGGCTGCGGCTGCGGCTGCAAGGGTGAGCGGGCCAGTGGCGATTCGGCTGCCGATCGCGGTGTCGATTACACCGCCGAGCAGGCACCCGCGCCGACCGCCGACCAGGGCGGGGCGCGCAGTGCCGGGCCGTCGGGCGGCGCCTCGCGCGGCACCGGCAAGACGCACGCGGTCAAACGCAAGGCGGTGCAGGCCTCTGCCATGAGCCCGGCCCGGGCGGCGTCCCTCGCCCGGCGCAAGGCCACCTCCACGCGGGGCAAGGCCGGCTTGAAGGGCAGCGCCATGAGCCAGGCGCAGACGGCGCGGGCCGCCAATCCGACCCTGTCCAGCCGTGAGCTGGCCCAGGCATTGCGTGCCGAGCGCAGCCAGAAGGGCGGCGCCGGCCAGAAGAAATCCGAGCCCTGCGGTCGCAAGCGCGCGCGTTCGAGCTCGCAGGCCACCACCGCCCCCGGCGCGGCGCAGGATGCGCCCTGGAAGGTGGGCGCCGGCGAGACCGGCTACGGTCAGACCGTGACCGGTACCCAGGTCGGGCGCAGTCAGCGCACCACGGGCGACGAGGACAGCACGTGTCGCAACGTGACCGGTACCGAATACATGGGCGCCGACATCTTCCGCCAGTTCTGCCAGAGCGATCCCGGCAAGACCCCGCGCAAGGTGAGCGTCAGCCCGACCGGCCACGGCAACCGCGTCAGCGGCAACGAGGTCGGGCGCGCCAATCGCGTGACCGGCAACGAACCGGGGACCTGCAAGCGCGTCACGGGCTCGCAGTACGTCGGCGCGGATCAGTCCGAGACCTACTGCAAGACGCCCAACGAGGCCGGTCCGATGAAGATCACCAGCTCCCAGACCCGCAAGGGCGAATCGGTGACGGGCAACAACGTCGGCCGCGCGGGCAAGGTCACCGGCGATGAGACCGGTGCCGGGCGCACCTTGACCGGGACCCAGTACATGCAGACCGGCAACGGCAAGGCGCCGGTCAAGGTCGGGCGCAGCGAGACCCTGCGCGGCGGCTTTCTCACCGGCACCCAGGTCGGGCGCAGCGAGCGCGTCACCGGCGATGAGCCGGGCAGCTGCCGCAACGTGACCGGCGACGACTACATCGGGCGTGAGCAGTACGGCCAGTTCTGCGGCACCTCGCCCCAGGCGAACGACTACAAGGTCGGCCTGACCCAGACACTGACCGGCAAGGCCGTCAGCGGCACGCTGACCGGGCGTTCGGAAAGGGTCACGGGCGACGAGCCGGGCACCTGCAAGGCCATCACCGGCACGCCTTATGCCGGCGCCGAGCAGTATCGCAGCTACTGCAAGGACGATGACGTCCAGCAGGCGGTGATGCGCGCGCCCGTGCGCCGCGCCACCCCCGGCTCGGTCATGACCGGGATTCAGCCGGGGATCAACGGCACCCTGACCGGCGCCGACAAGGGCGCCTGCGAGAACGTCAGCGGCACGCCCTACGTGGGCGCCGATCAATACGCTGGTGCCTGCCCGGCCACGCCGGCCGAGCCCGGCAGCCCGGACTTCCCCCAGCCATTGGGCGACGTGCCCTGGGGCAAGTTCAGCGTGCAGGCACCGTCCCAGGCCGCGCAGGTCGAGACCCGCGGCGGTGGAGTCACCGGGTCGAGCTACGAGAAGGGCCACATCACCGGGCCGTTCGGCATGGCCACGGGCAAGGTGACCGGTACCGAGCAGGCGCGCTTCGATCGCAGCGCACCGGCCGCGCAGGCGCCGCCCGCGCCGAGCGCACCGCAGGTCGAGGGCCGGGTCAAGCCGCGTATCAGCGGCGAGGGAATGGACGCCGGCCAGCGCATTACCGGTGACGACTGGGACCGCGGCGACCGCGTCACGGGCACCGAGGGAACCTCGTCCATGGGACGCAACCCGACCCGCCGCGGCGGGCCGGTCAGTGCCATGCCGGCGGTGTCCCATGCCGAAAAGCGCAACGAGGAAGTCCCCGAGCCCCTGAGCAAGGTGACCGGCGGCAGCGGCAACACCGATCGCGGCGCACTGGTGACCTACTCCGGCGGCGCACGCGGCTAAACCAACGCAACGAAGGACTGGACCCGAGACAGGCGAGAGCGAGGCATGTTGAGCTACCTCCAATATCCACCCAAGAGCCCGGACTCCTCGGCACGCGCGCCTCGGCGCCGGCCGGGGGCGGCGGGCGAGGTGCGCCCGGGCAACCCGCGCGCCGAGGGGTTGGGTGTGCCCGGTTCGTCCGTGCGGGGTGCCCATCCGATCGTCCGCGCCGACGAGAACGCCTGCCTGTTCGACTACGAGCAGCGGGTCAAGTCCGCCTTCGACACCATCGTGCCGACGCTCAAGCGGATCTCCGCGCTGCAGCACGAGGAGGACTTCGAGACCCGCGCCCAGCGCGTGGCCGGCGAGCGCCTCGGCTTCGAGTTGCCTGAACCGATCCTCGCCGACGCCTGGGTCGAGCAGTTGGACATGCGGCGCCTGTTCGCCTGGTGCGTGTTCGAGACCTATCGCCGGGTCTGCGACGAGTTCTTCACGACCGACCCGCTGGGCTCGCAGGACGAGGACGCCTTCGAGGCGCTGCTGCAGGAGTGCGGCTTCCATACCCTGGACATCTCGCCGTGCTCCGACGGGCGCCTGGCGCACGTGATCCGCTTCGTGCTGCGTCTGCCCTACCGAGCGGTGCGGCGCAAATCCTACGCCGGCGCCCTGTTCGATATCGACAACAGCCTGGAGAAGTGGACCGAAACCGAGCTGATGCGCTTCCGCGAGGGGCGGCCCAACGCCGCCGACGCGCCGACGCGCTACCTCAAGGCCGTGGTCTACCACTACAGCTCCGGCGACCCGGCGGCCGGTTGCGCGGCCCACGGCTCCGATGCGGCGGCCGCCGCGCGGGAGGGGCTCGAGCGCCTGCGCAGCTTCCAGCAGGCCGTCCAGAACACCTACTGCTGCGGGGCGTCCATCGACCTGATGCTGATCGGCCTGGACACCGACACCGACGCGATTCGCGTGCACGTGTCCGACGCCGATGGCGCCATCGACCTCGAACACGCTATCGAGGCGCAGGAACTGTACGAGGCGACGCAGCGCCTGTCCGGCGGGCAGGCCCGCCAGCGTATCGAGGCCTGGGTGCGCGAGGCCGCGCCCGGCGCGCCCGAAGGTATGCAGCGCCTCAGCGCCCGGCTGATCGAGAACAACCTGTCGCAGATCGAATACGTGCGCCGCTATCACGGCGAGCGCTACCAGGACATCGGCCACGCCGAACGCTTCATCGCCGCCGGCAAGGGCTTCGAGGAGATTCAGCTGCGCAACCTGACCTATTTTGCCTACCTCGACACGGTCGAGGAGGCCGCGCCCGACCTGGACGTGGGCGTGAAGATCTTCACCGGCCTGAATGTCGCCCACGGGCTGCCGGTGCCGATCGTCGTGCGCTTCGACTACCAGGGCCACGTGCCGGGCGCGCGCGAGCGCGCCATCGAGCGCTGCCGGCGGGTAGCGCGCTCCATCGCCGAGCGCTACCGCGAGCTCATCGAGCGCGGTCTGCTGCACACGCTGATGCTGGTGCGCGACTACGCGGCCAATGGACGCATCGAGGTGTTGGGTTGTTCGGTTCACGGTGAGACGACAGGGGAAGCGCACTGATGAAGATCTGTCAGGTCGAGCGGCCGCTGGTGGCCACCAATCGCATACCGGGTCTGGAGCACAGGCACCTGCAGGTGGTTCGTGACGGCAGCTCGATGCTGGTGGCGGTGGATGCCGTGGGCTGTATTCCCGGCGACTGGGTGATCTGCGTCGGCAGCTCGGCCGCCCGCGAGGCGGCCGGCAGCAAGGAGTACCCCAGCGACCTGACCATCGTCGGCATCATCGACCACTGGCCGCCCGACGAGGCGCAGGGCTGAGGGCGCGCCGATGGACATCCTCCAGGTCGAGGCGCCGCTGGTGTGCACGCGCCGCGCCGAAGGACTGAAACAGACCAGTCTGCGCGTGCTGCGCGATGGCCAGGGTCAGAGGCACGTCGCCGTCGACCCGGTGGGCGCGCGAGAAGGCAATTGGGTATTTACCGTCAGCGGCTCGGCGGCACGGTATGCGACGGGCGATTTCGACGTTCACACCGACCTTACCATCGGTGGAATCATCGACTTCTGGGAAGTCGAAGCCGCCGGCCTGAACGGTTCCGGCGGGGGCAACCAGGCAACTGAGCAGGAGAGTTAGACCGGGAACGAGCAGAACGCGCGGACGGGGCGCCGCGACTCCGCCCCGACGGGGCAACAACTGAAACATTGTGTTTTTTCTTACTTCCGACGATGGAGATACGAAGATGGCAAATGACAACTACGGTATCGCTTTGGGCATGATCGAGACCCGCGGGCTCGTCCCCGCCATCGAGGCGGCGGATGCCATGACCAAGGCCGCTGAGGTGCGTTTGATCGGGCGCGAGTTCGTGGGCGGCGGTTACGTGACCGTCCTGGTGCGCGGTGAGACGGGTGCGGTCAACGCGGCCGTGCGTGCCGGTGCCGATGCGTGCGAGCGCGTGGGTGACGGTCTGGTGGCCGCGCACATCATTGCCCGTCCGCACCGCGAAGTCGAGCCGGTGCTGCCGGCCGGCGGCGATCGGTCTGCCGCCTAACCGGCGAGACCGAGCCGTTAAACATTCAATATATGACAGGAGATTCCAGCCATGGCCAACGATACCTACGGTATTGCGCTCGGCATGATTGAAACCCGAGGCTTGGTGCCGGCCATCGAAGCGGCCGATGCCATGACCAAGGCTGCCGAGGTGCGTCTGACCGGACGCGAGTTCGTCGGAGGCGGTTACGTCACCGTGCTGGTGCGCGGTGAGACCGGTGCGGTCAACGCCGCCGTTCGTGCCGGTGCCGACGCGTGCGAACGCGTCGGCGACGGCCTGGTCGCCGCGCACATCATCGCCCGTCCGCACCGTGAGGTCGAGCCGGTGGTGGGCGACGGCGAGGCCAAGAGCGGCGGTGCCGCGCGCAGCTGAGCGTGGCGCCGGGTAACGGCCCAGTGACGCATACGTCGGCATGATGCACCGATCCTCGGATCAACGTGTACTCGGCTATCTCGGCCGGGCGCTGAGTCTGGAGCTCAGTGCGGTCCAGCAGTACAGCACCCAGGCGCGCCTGGTCGCCACCTGGGGGCTGAACGAACCGGCCGAACGCCTCTCCGCCGAGGCGAGAGAGGAAATGGGCCATGTCGACCGCGTCATCTCGCGCATGCTCGCGCTCGGGGTAGCCCCCAACGCGTCCCAGCTGCGTCCGGCCGGTCTCGGCAGCGACCTGCAGGCCTTGCTGCGCCAGGACCAGGCACTGGAGCGGGAGCTCGTCAGTCTGTACGACGACGCCACCCGCTACTGCGCCCGGCAGGGTGACCACGACAACCGGCTGTTCTTCGAGGCGCTCCTGGAAGAGGAGAAGACCCATGGGCGGGACCTCGCCCAATGGCTCGAGGAACTCGAACGCCCCGGTACCGGTGCCAGCGAAACACGAGGCGCCAGCTTCTGAGGGAAGACACGCGATGAGTGATCAATGGCAAGAGCGAAAGCGGCCCCCTCGCCTGGAACGTCGGTATGACTTTCCGGACTACTCCGCGCTGCGCGATTTTCTCGACCGTGCCGCGGATCTGTCCGAGCGTGAAGGCTATTACCCCGACATGGGCTTCGGTCGGGATTATCTGAACGTAACGATACATCCCGAAGAAGGCGCCGAGGAGCTCAGCGAGACCAAGCGCCGCTTTGCCGAACAACTCGACGAGCTCTACACCAGCGACGGGACCGGCTGAGGCATACCGCATATGGCCGTAATCGCAATGGTCGGCAACAAGGGCGGCGCGGGCAAGACGACCCTGGCCGTCAATCTTGCCACCTTGCTGGCCGAGGCGGGCTCGACCCTGGTGCTGGACGCCGACCCGCAGGGCTCGGTCCTGCAGTGGCAGAGCATCGCCGGGCGCGAGGCCGACCCCGCGGTGGCCGATGGCTCGGCGCAGCTCGCCGAGGTCTTTGCGTCCAGTACCGGTGATTATCGGCATATCGTGATCGACTGCCCGCCCTCGGTGCATGCGCCCCAAACACACGCCGCGCTCGAGCTGGCCCACGTTGCGCTCATTCCGGTGCAGCCCTCGCCGCTCGATCTGTGGGCGACGGTGCACATCGAAAATGCCGTCGAGCAGGCACGCGCCGCCAACCCGCGGCTCGCCGCGATGCTGGTCATCAACCAGCTCGAGCCCCGTACGCGCCTGTCGCGCCTGATGCGCGAGGCCCTCGCGGAGCTGGAAATCACGGCGGCCCAGACTGCCATCCGCCGGCGGGCCGTCTACCGCGCCAGCGTACTGGAAGGCAAGAGCGTGCTGGACATGGGGCGCAGCGCAGCCGCTGCCGCCGACGAAATTCGCAGCCTGATAAACGAGGTAGTGAACTATGAGCACGAATGACAAGACCGGTGAAAAGCTGCTCGCTTCGATGCGCAAGACGAAGGCCGATGCGGCCGACAAATCCGGCGCCGAGAAGGCCGAGAACCAGGCTGCCTCGAAACAGGAGGCGCCCTCGTCCCCGCCGCCCAAGAAGAAGGCGCCCGCAAAGCGCGGCGGCCGTGGCCGCACGAGCGGCGGCGATCCCTATCAGAGCGGGCGCCGTATCTGGCCCGATTGAGACCACCGACCCGTACGGCGCCATGAGAGGGTGGATACATGAGGATGGAGCAACTCATTGTAGTAATTGTGGCCCTGCCGCTGCTGTCGGCACTGGTGATCCAGTTGTTCTCGGCGGGCCTCGGTCGGCGGGTGGCGCGCCTGAGCGTCGGCGCCATTTTGTTGACCTTTTTGCTGGCATTCGCCCTTTTGATTGTGTCGGTCGCCACCGGAAACACCGGCCAGACCAACCTGGCCGGCACCTGGGGTATCTTGTTGTTCGATCCGCTGAGCTCGCTGATGGCGGCCGTCATCGCCGGCATCAGCCTGATCGTCCACATCTACTCGATTCGATACATGGCGGAGGAAGCCGGCTACGCCCGCTTCTTCGTGCTGCTCGACATCATGACCGCGACCCTGCTGCTCATGGTCGCCGCGGGCGATCTGATTACCTTGCTGATTGCCTGGCACCTGGTCGGTTTTCTGCTGTACTTCCTGCTGGGCCACGACAACCGTAGCCATACCGCGCATCGCTACGCTTTTTGGACCTTGATCACCTATCGGCTCGGCGACCTGCCGCTGCTGCTGGCCGCCGGTTTCCTGTATTACGCCTACGGGACCTGGTCACTGCCCGAGATCTTCGCCCAGCTCGGCGCCGGACCGGTCG
>Ga0209918_1001589_pt1 | contig 11913 bp, 13 predicted proteins | sample SalPonD_shore_MG_FD_185712 | JGI IMG/M metagenome (GOLD analysis project Ga0209918, IMG submission 185712) | Salt pond soil microbial communities from South San Francisco under conditions of wetland restoration - Salt Pond MetaG... | ecosystem: Environmental > Aquatic > Marine > Intertidal zone...
ACTGATCGTCACATCCGCGCCCTCGCGATCGGCGATCGCCTTGACGATCGCAAGTCCGATACCGCTTCCTTCGATATCCTGACCGGCAACACGGAAGAAACGATCAAACACCCTCGGCAGCAGCTCGTCCGGAATGCCGGGACCGGTATCGGTGACGGTGACCGAAGCCGAATCAGTGTCACGCATGACATCGATATCAACCCGGCCACACGATGGGGTATAGCGAATGGCGTTATCGATCAGGTTTTCAATCAGGGTGCGGATATCATCTGAATGAGCCATGATCGTGACCGGTTCGTTCCGTACCATACCGAGATCAATCCCCTTCTCCTCGGCAAGTGGCAGCAGGTCGGCGATGGTCGACTTCGCCACCGACTCCAGATTCACTGCTTCGCGCCTATTGGTTTGCATAGACTCTGAACGGGCCATCTTCAACAACTGTTCGACCAGACGGGAGGCTCGCCGCAGCCCGCGTCGCATCTCGTCGATACAGGCGTCGGTATCCTCCCGTTGCTGATGGGAAACGAGGTTCTGCAGCTGTAACTGGAGTGCTGTAAGGGGGGTACGCAACTCATGCGCCGCATCCGACAGAAACTCCTTTTGAGAGCGTAGCGCCTCGCGAAGACGTGCCAGCAATGCATTCATCTCATCGATCAGCGGCACAATCTCTTCGGGCACGCCGTTCACGGGCAGGGGCTCCAGTGTGGCTGCATCACGGCGTGTCACCGCATGCGTGACCGCCTTAAGTGGCTTCAGAATACGTTCGATGGCAAAGACAACCAGAAGCCAGGTCAGCGGCATCAATACAATCACCGGAAGCATTCCCCGTATGGCGGCGTGAGTGGCGATCTCGCCACGCACCTCTTCCCATTGCGATACCTGCACGGTACGGGTCGCTTCTATCCGGGTATAGACACGCCATGTCTGACCGTTGACATCGACATGCGAAAAACCCTCGTTGTGTTGACGTGGAAGCGCAAATCCCGGATGCGTTGTGCCTGTCAGAGTGCCATCATGTCCCCATACCTGAATGGCGAAATCGTTCTCTCGCTCTTCATCGCTCTGTGGGGTCCGGGGGCGTGGCGTTGACGACAGAGGAACGCTACCGACACCACGGGCAATCTGGCGCAACTGATGATCGAGCAGCATATTGGCCTCGCTACTTGCCAGCCAATAGGAGATTGCTCCGGCAAGCAGCCCCACAACGGTCAGCAAGGCAATCAGCCAGACGATCAGTCGCCTTTTCAGTGACATCATGGTTCCCGGGCCACCATCCAGCCCACTCCACGGACATTGCGGATCATCTCGTTGCCGAATTTCTTGCGAAGGTAGTAGATCAGAACATCGACCGCATTGCTCTCCACCTCTTCATCCCAACCGTACAAACGATCTTCAAGCTGGCTGCGGGAGAGAATCATGCCGGGATGCTCGACCAACGCGTGGAGCAGTGCGAACTCCCGGGGAGGCAAACGCTCCGTTTTTCCGCGGTAACTCGCCTCGTGCGTGGCAAGATTGAGCGCAATCTCGCCATTCCCGATGGTCGAAATGGCATGGCCGGCGTTTCGGCGCAGAACCGCCCGCATTCTGGCGGACAGCTCCTTGAACTCAAAAGGCTTTACGAGAAAGTCATCTGCGCCGAGATCAAGGCCCTGCACGCGATCATCGGTTTTGTCCCAAGCGGTGATAATGATCAAGGGGGTCTGGTCACCGCGCCCCCGGATATGTCTGAGCAGTTCAAAACCGGACCTGCGCGGCAGGCCGAGATCAAGGAGTACGAGTCCGTACTGGCCGGATTCGAACGAGAGCAGTCCGTTCTCTCCGTCCTTGACCCAGTCCACCGCCATACCGTCATCCTTCAACGCCTGTCGAAGGCTTCGTCCAATCATCGGGTCATCCTCGATCAGGAGAATCCGCATCTCAGACCAACACCCCGGCTGGGCGCTCCCGCTTACGGGAGGATGAAGACAGCGATCGTGTATCCATTTCAAGCATCGTCATGCCGCCACTCTATCGCGTCGCCAAAACGGAGAACAATGGTCAGAACGAAAAGACAAAGGGCGCATTCATGCGCCCTTTATTCAATCAAGCAGGATCACTGCCGCGGTTAACGGAACTTCCTGATCACAACCGATGCGTTCGTGCCACCAAATCCGAACGAGTTGGAGATCGCCACATCGATCTTCGCCCGACGTGCCTCATTCGGCACGTAGTCGAGATCGCACTCGGGATCGGGATCGTCGAGATTGATCGTCGGTGGGGCCGTATCATGGTGGACGGCCAGCACGGTAAAGGCCGCCTCAACACCACCTGCAGCACCAAGAAGATGACCGATCATCGATTTCGTGGAAGAGACCATCAGGGAACGGGCATGATCGCCGAACACGGCCTTGATACCCTGTGTCTCGGCCAGATCGCCCGCCGGCGTGGAGGTGCCGTGTGCGTTGATGTAGTCCACGTTCTCGATATCGATACCGCCCGAGGCAAGGGCCGCCTTCATACAGCGAACGCCACCCTCTCCTTCCGGCGCAGGAGCTGTCATATGATAGGCATCGCCGGACATGCCGTAACCGACCACTTCACCGAGAATATCGGCTCCGCGAGCCTTGGCCGAGTCCAAAGATTCCAGCATCAACACGCCAGCACCCTCGCCCATGACGAATCCGTCGCGCCCGGCATCCCACGGACGGGATGCACGCTCAGGTTCATCATTGCGGGTGGAAAGCGCCTTGGATGCACAGAAACCGCCGATACCCAGCTCACATACACAAGACTCGGTACCACCGGCCAGCATGGCATCGGCCTCGCCCCGTGCAATCACCTCGAAGGCATCACCAATCGCATGCGTACCAGTGGCGCAGGCCGTGACCGTGGCCGAATTGGGTCCCTTTGCCCCGGTCAGCATGGAGACCCAGCCGGAAACCATATTGATGATGGTCCTTGGGATAAAGAAAGGGGAGATCTTGCGAGCACCGCCCTGCTCGTAGGCACGCATCGTCTCCTCGATGGCAGGAAGGCCACCAATACCGGAACCAATGATCACACCGACGCGCTCGGCATTCTCATCCGAAACCACCAAGCCCGACTGTTCGAGAGCCATCTGCGCTGCCGCTACACCGTACTGGATAAAGGTGTCCATCTTCCGGGCATCCTTGCGGTTTACATACGCCTCGATATCAAAGCCGGGCACCTCGCCGGCAATCTGGCTCGGCATCCCCTTGGCTTCGGCATCAAAGCGAGTAATACGCCCTATACCGGACTTTCCTTTAATCAGAGCCTTCCAGGTGTTATCTGTTCCAACACCCAGCGGCGTCACCAGCCCGATGCCGGTAACGACAACACGTCTTTTCATGGGTTATTCAGCTTTGGCAGCGATATAATCGATAGCGTTCTGAACGGATTGAATCTTTTCGGCATCCTCATCAGGAATCTCGATGCCAAACTCCTCCTCAAATGCCATCACAAGCTCAACGGTATCAAGCGAATCAGCGCCCAGATCATCGACAAAAGAGGAATCCGGGTTGATCTCGCTCTCATCCACATTCAGCTGATCAGCGACGATCTTGATGACTTTTGCTTCAATCTCTGCAGACATATATGTCCTCCACATATGAAATTGGTGCGGCTTCTATCATAGCCATACACCTTGCACAAGCCGCTTTTGTGCATCTGTAAAAAATCTGTGCGGCACCGGCAACATTTCTTTACTACCGCCGGCATTCCATCCCGAAGTCTGACAGGCCCAAACACCCTCCTGCCATCGCCTCCGGTACAAACCTACATATACATACCGCCATTCACATGCAGCACCTGACCGGTGATGTATGCTGCCTCCTGACTGGCCAGAAACGCCACTGCAGCCGCCACATCGGCAGCACTGCCCAGACGCCCCAGCGGCACCTGATCCACCAGTTTTGCAGTGAGCTCATCACCCAGCTCCGCAGTCATGTCGGTGGCGATAAATCCCGGCGCCACGGCATTGACCGTGATCCCCCTCGCCCCGACCTCGCGCGCCAGCGAACGGGTCATGGCATCAATACCACCCTTGCTGGCGCAATAGTTCAACTGGCCGGGATTTCCCATCGAGGCGACGACAGATGAGATGTTGATGATACGTCCCGATTTTGCCTTCATCATCGGCTTGATTGCGGCCTGCGATGCATAAAACACCGAAGAGAGGTTAGTATCGATCACCTGCTGCCAGTCCTCTGCCTTCATCCGCATGGCCAGTCCGTCACGCGTAATCCCGGCATTGTTGACCAGTACGTCAAGACGTCCGAAATCCTTCACGGTCTGCTGCACGAGTTGCTGTACCTGCTCCTGCTGGGAGACATCAACAGCATGGGCATGCACCTCGATCCCCGAGGTGGCCAGACGTTCAGCTGCCTCCTGAATGGTGGCTTCGCGGGTACCGCAGATTGCCAGATGGTAACCCTGGCCAGCCAAGTGTTCGGCGATGGCATAGCCGATACCGCGACTCGCTCCAGTTATCAGCGCTGTACGTTGTTCACTCAATCTCCACTCCCTGCTACGAACTCAAGACTTTCGATCATACGTGCTGGTTCATCAGTTGGAAACACGTTGATATTCCGGTCAATGCGTTTCACCAGTCCTGCTAGCACCTTGCCCGGTCCCATTTCAACGGCCCTAGATACGTCGGCCTTGCGCATATGGCGTATGGTGTCGGTCCAGCATACCGGAGAGACCAGCTGCTCCACCAGCGCCTGACGCACCTCATCAGCACGGGACACCGGCCTGGCCCATGCATTGCTCCATACCGGCCTGTCGGGATCGGAAACGTTTACCTCGCTCAAGCGTTCTGCCATGGCATCGGCGGCGGGTTGCATTAACGGCGTATGTGACGGCGCACTGACCGCCAGCGGCAGCGCCCGCTTGGCACCGCTCCCCTTGGCAAGATCAATCAGGCGGTCCACGGCGTCTGCGTGGCCAGCCACAACAAGCTGCCCCGGACAGTTAAAGTTCGCAGCCCATACCTTCTCCTCCGTATCGGAGGCCTGTTCACACAGTGCTGTCAGTTGATCATCATCCAGACCAAGGATCGCCGCCATGCGCCCCATGCCCTGTGGCACGGCTTCGCTCATGGCACGCCCGCGAAAGGAGACCAGCCTGACGGCATCATCGAATGCAAGGCTTCCGGCGGCTACCAGCGCCGAGTATTCACCCAGGCTGTGACCTGCGAGCTGACCTGCCTCGACACCGCCACGCGCACGCCACAGTCGAAGTAGCGCCGTGGAAGCGGTCAGCAGGGCCGGTTGTGTATATTCGGTTTGATCCAACCTGCCATCGGGATTATCCATCACCAGTGCGCGAACATCGTATCCGACTGCATCCGAGGCTTCAGAGAAGGTATCCGCGACCACACTCTCCTGCTCCAGATGGGAAGACAACATGCCCACGCTCTGGGAGCCCTGACCGGGAAAGAGAAAAGCGAGTTCCGTATTCAGCATTCACCTCCTGTGTCGGGGAACGAATCCTTGCTCCAGCGAACCAGATTGGCTCCCCATGCAAATCCTGCCCCAAAGGCCTCGAGCAGAAGAAGCTGCCCTTTCCGGAAACGGCCCTCGCGGTAAAAACTGTTCATCGCCAGCGGTACGCTGGCCGAGGATGTATTGGCATGACGATCCACCGTCACCGCCACGCGCTCCATATCCAGCTTCAATTTTCTGGCCGTGGCGCTAATGATTCGGATATTGGCCTGATGAGGAATCAGCCAGTCCACATCGCGAGCTTCCAGGTCGTACCGATTCAGCACCTCGCCAACCACCTCGCCCAGCTTGTTGACCGCCGTGCGAAACACCTCGTTGCCTCGCATCTCGACAGCCGCCACACCGGCGGAATCAAGATGCATATCGATCTCCAGATCGGGGTGTGCTCCGGGATGCGCATGCGAAGCCTTCAAAAGATCGCGGTAGGAGCCATTGGCATGCAGTACGGAACCGATCACACCCCCCTCCTCCTCCCGCGCTTCCAACACAACGGCACCCGCGCCATCGCCAAACAGCACGCAGGTAGAACGGTCACTCCAGTCAAGGATACGCGACATCGATTCTGCGCCAATCAACAGCACGCGGCGAAACATGCCAGCCCGCATCATGCCATCGAGTTGCGCCAATCCGTAGACAAAGCCCGAGCAGACTGCCTGGATATCCCATGCTGGGAAGCCCTCTCCGCCGAGCTTGTATTGGGTGATACTGGCGGTCGAGGGAAACACCATATCGGGCGTGGTGGTGGCGACAACAAGCGCATCCATATCATCGATCTGCATACCCGCATCCGACAGCGCCTGTTTTGCTGCCTCCACGGCAAGATCTGAGGTGTGCTTCGACTCATCGATAATGTGACGTTCGCGGATACCGGTCCGTTCCACGATCCAGGCATCGGTCGTGTCAATCCGTTTTTCCAGATCCTGGTTCGTCATGACACATTCGGGAAGATACCCCCCCAGACCAGCGATATGGACATACACACCCATCTACTCGGTCACCAGCGCATTCATCGAATCGACAATCATACTACTCAGATTTGACTCGACCTCGCGCCGGGCCACCTCGATTGCATTGGCATAGGCATGACTGCCGGCGGATCCGTGACTCTTCACAACAATGCCGTTGAGACCCAGAAGCGGTGCACCATTGTATTCGTCGGGATCGATGGCGGAACGGAAGCGCTGCAGTGCCGAACGAACAAACAGGGTACCGGCCCGGGTAATCGGGTTGCGGGTCAGTTCATGTTTCAGATGGTAACGGATAAAGCCGGCCGCACCCTCCATCGCCTTCAGTGCGACATTGCCGACGAAGCCGTCGCAGACCACCACGTCGAACTTGCCTGCAAAGATATCGGTCCCCTCTGCATTGCCGGTAAAATTAAGCGGCGATTCGCGCAACTCCGATGCTGCCACCTTGACCACATCGGTACCCTTGATGTCCTCATGTCCGATATTCAGAACGCCGACACGGGGAGATTCGATCCCCTCGGCGGCCTTCATATAGCACGATCCCATCACGGCAAACTGAACCAGGTGGTTGGAGGTGCAATCAACATTGGCGCCACAGTCGAGCAGCAGCGTGCTCCCACCCTTCACACCCGGGATCATCGAGGCAATCGCGGGCCGGTCAATACCGGGCAAGGTCTTCAGGATCAGCTTCGAGATAGCCATCAGGGCACCGGTATTCCCGGCGCTGACCAGCGCATCCCAGTGGCCGTCGCGCACCATACGCGCACCGACATGCATGGAGGAGTCCTTCTTGCGACGCACAGCCATGGCCGGTCCCTCGCACATATCAACGACCTCGGTCGCGGGGACAAGCTCCACCTGGGAGGCGATCCCTCTCGACTCGAGGGCTGGCAGGAGGACGTCACTGATACCGACGATACCGAAATGCAGCTGGCCTCGCCGCTTCTTCAGCAGCGAAGCCAGTGCATCAACGACCATATCAGGGGCATGATCACCGCCATGCCCATCCACCAGTATACGGGGAATATTTGCGTCCGACGCGGACATTAATCCTCGTCTTTCGCCACTACCTCGCGACCCTTGTAATGGCCGCAATGCGGACAAGCGTGATGCGGACGCATCATCTCGCCGCAATCCGGGCATTCGCTCATTGCGGATACGCCGACGCTGTCGTGCGCTCTCCGCATATTGCGTTTCGATGTACTGGTCTTTCTCTTGGGAACTGCCATTTCTTTATACTCCTGTCTTCAAAGGAAGCCGTTAATTCAACTTCAAATCCTTCAATTTCGCAAAGGGATGATCCACATCATCCGCAGGGCAGTCGCACTGGCCCTTATTAAGATCCTGCCCGCATTGCGAACACAACCCCATGCAATCGTCCTTGCATACTGCCACAGCTGGCCTGGCGAGCCAGATATCCTCACGCAACACATCAAGAAGGTCGACCCGTCCGGGCGGCATCAGCACCTCTTCATCGGCCTCGACGCTCGCCACATCACCCAGGCTATAGTTGCGCCGACTTTCCCCCGCCAGATGATGGTCAAAATCTGCGTTGCACCGACTACACTGACGCTGCATACAGACCCGCCACGCCCCACTCAGGCGGTAACACCCGTTCTCGCGATGCACCTGCACATCCCAGTGTGCGTCCGAACAGAGGCCAGTGAGCGCATTCACTGCACCCAACTCTGCATCTTCCAGCAACGCCTGCGGTACTTCACCGCACCAATACCAACCGGGTTTCGGCAAATCCTGCAGTTGCAGAATCATGTGCTTGTACAACAAAAAAACACCTCCGCCGCTCCACCGGCATGTGGACGGATGCGGCATTATGGTGCTAGAAGCAAGCCGGTCAAGCAGGTCAATGCCCAATCCTGTCCCTGACAGGCTGCAGGATCGCCCCGGAACGGGCAACATAGCCATAAAAACGGTATTCATATAGGTTGACGATTTACATTGCGCAGATCTGTGGACAATATTCCCCGCTCCCGCAGCATGCGCACATTGGATGATGCCGCCTGTTGCGACACAACCATCCTGTTAGAATGGCATCCACGGAGGGCACAGCATGACCGTTGTCGACTTTGAAACCGCGCGACGCAACATGGTGGAATACCAGATACGCTGCTGCAAGGTACTGGACCCGGTATTGCTGGGCACCCTAGAGACCATGCCTCGCGAGGACTTCCTTCCGGAAAGCGTGAGCAGCCTAGCCTATATGGAGGGCCGTGTTCCCCTTCCCTGTGGACAGGAGATGCTCTCCCCGCTTCAGGAGGCGCATATTCTGCAAGGGCTCGAGCTGCGCGGCGATGAGCGTGTGCTTGAAATTGGCACCGGAACCGGATTTTTGACCGCACTGCTGGCCATGCATGCCGCCGAGGTCGTTTCCTATGAATTGCACGACGAATTGTCGGAGATGGCCAAGAAGAACCTGCAGACCCACGGCATCAATAATGCAAAGGTGATTCAGGCCAACGCCATGGAAGCAGAGGCGCTGGACAATGCCGGCCAGTTCGATGCCATTGTACTAGGTGCAGCCCTTGAGGAGATACCGGATCATCTTATGGGACATCTCAGGGACGGCGGCTACATGATGGCCTTCATCGGCACCAATCCCGTCGTCTCCCTCGTCCGCATGGAGCGCACCGGCAACAACTGGCAGCAGAGCGGTGTGTTCGAAACAGTGCTGCAGAATATGGAAGGGTTGCCAGAGAAGCGGGAATTCGTATTCTAATAGATATGAAGCTTGTTTGCGTTCTGTGGCCATGACGAGGTCCACGTCCGATAACGACGCTCTCCTCCCAACTGAGGGACGAGAGCGCAGACAACTCCTCCGCGGTGCCATGTTGGGCGCTGTCTGTCTCTGCATGCCACGCACCCTGTTCGCCAAGACCAAGGACGATGCATCCACCCGTATCGTCCCTGTCACCAGCAAGGCGAAGCTGGCCAAGCAACTGGAAAAGGAGTTCAATCTCTCCGAGCAGGACATCCACGCGGCCCTCGCCCAGGCCACCTTTGTCCCCACCATCATCGAGCGCATGGAGCGCCCCTACGAGGCACTTCCCTACCGCAAGTATCGGCCGCTCTTTGTTAATCAAAGGCTGGCCAAGATGGGCAAGCAATATCTCGACAAACACAGGAAGGTTTTCCGGCACGCCATGCATAAATATGGCGTACAGCCCGGTATCATCGCCGCCATTCTCGGCATGGAAACCCACTATGGCCGGAGCCGCGGTCATGATCGCGTACTCGACGCGCTTTACACCCTTTCGGTCGGGTACCCCAAACGGGCCACCTTTTTCCGCAAGGAACTGGGCGAGTTTCTGCTCATGGCCCGGGAGGAGCACATGAAACCGACCTCGGTGCTCGGCTCCTATGCCGGCGCCTTCGGCACCACCCAGTTCATCCCCTCATCCTACCGAAGCTATGCCGTAGACGCGGACGGAGACGGGAAAAGGAATGTCTGGGACTCGCCCGAAGACATCATTCACAGTGTGGCCAACTACTTCCACCATCATGGATGGGAACACGGCAAACCGGTTGCCTACTGGCTCCCCGAGGTCCCTGAAAGCCCGGCGCTTCGCCACATTAGACGGCACACGAAACAGGGCATCCGCGACTGGCAGACCGTCGCCTGGCTTCGCAGACATGGACTGCCATCGGTACCGGCGATGTGGCATGACGATGACCGGGTCACCCTGATCGATTTCGATACAGCATCAGGCCCGGCGACTGCCCTGGTACACTATAATTTCTATGTGATTACACGCTGGAACCATTCATACGACTATGCCATGGCGGCAACGGAGCTCGCTTTCATGCTGGGATGTCAGGCGTGCAAAAACAGAGCCTGATTCGCTGGCTGGCCATTGCCCTTGTGCTGACACCGTTAGCGGGATGCATGGGTAGTGTCAGTTACACGCCATTCCGGCACGTCCATATCTCCACGCCCTACCATATCCCTTACGGCCATCAACGTCGGGCCAACCTTCCAAACGGGGGTAATGGACACTATAAAACCGGTAAGCCTTACCGTGTTGCGGGGTATACCTATTATCCTCTGACCAGCGCCAGCGGCTATGACCGGACGGGTATTGCATCCTGGTATGGGTCGAAATTCCACGGACGCAAAACTGCAAACGGCGAATATTTCGATATGCACGCCCTCTCTGCCGCCCATCGCACGCTTCCGTTGCCTACCCTGGTTCGCGTCACCAACCTCGACAACGGGCGAAAGGTAGTGGTGCGTGTCAACGATCGCGGCCCCTTCGTCAAAGGGCGGCTGATTGATCTCTCCTATGCCGCTGCCAAGGCACTTGGCTATGCCAAACGGGGCACTGCCCATGTTCGTGTACAGACCCTGTCGGGCAACCAGACCAAGCCTGCTCCGGTTCTAGCCCAGCGCCATCCGGCAACGAAGGCGAGGCAGACGAGCACTTCGCAATCCCCTTCCCTCACCTTGTCGACGTCGCATACGGCCGGTATGTATGTTCAACTAGGTGCCTTTGCGGCCCGTAAAAACGCGGCGAAACTAAGCGCCTCACTCAAACCCGAGTATCCGAATGTGCAAATTCGGCCGGTAGCACGTGCCATGCAAACCCTCTATCGCGTTCGCATCGGACCGTTCAGCAATGTCCAGGACATCGAGCGCACCGTTCTCACCCTAAAAAATACGGGACACGAGGATACGGTCGTCACCATCGAATAACGCATGTCCCTTTCTCTGAGAGCAGCTTGACACAACGACGCATCACCGCCTTCGGCTCTTCGCGCATACTTCCCTCCGATCCCGGCTATGCCGATGTGGTCGCCATGGCAACGCGGCTGGCGCAAGCCGGATGGAATGCCCTGACCGGCGGCCACCAGGGGATGATGGCCGCCTTCTCCGAGGGTATTCATCAGGGTGGCGGACACGTTCGCGGTATTACGCTGGAACGCTTTCCCACACCGCCCGGGAACCACCTCAGCGAAGAGGTGCGCGCGCTCGATTTCTTCCAGCGCATGCAGACCCTGATCGAGGAGACGGATGCCTACATCGTACTGCCTGGAGGGCTCGGCACCCTGGCCGAACTGGCCATGAGCTGGGATCTTTTGGCCATCGGCGTGCTCGAACCGCGTCCATTGATCCTCTACGGTGAAACATGGCCGCCGCTCATCGAAGCGATCCGCTCACAATGCGTGATGTCTGTCGACGATGCCTTCAGCATCGTGACATGCTGCCGCACGACGGACGAGGTCCTCGCCCTGCTGGAACATTAACCCATGAAACCGACATTCACCGATATCAGCATCACAATCGCATCGAATACCGGCAACGGCCGTCTCGATATGGTGATGGCCGACCATTTCCCTTTCTCCCGTCGTCGCATACGCCGGGCCATCGAGGATGGCGGTGTATATGTCAACAGGCGGCGCTGCCGCAAAGCCGGGCTGCGACTGAA